>ERZ1292632.2497-Hain-H43-01um-R2-2497-length-15249-cov-4_pt1 | contig 15249 bp, 16 predicted proteins | sample MGYA00564407_ERZ1292632 | MGnify/ENA primary metagenome ERZ1292632 (study PRJEB36523, sample SAMEA6512637) | groundwater metagenome | collected 2019-01-08 | study: AquaDiva: Metagenomics assemblies of 32 groundwater samples | reverse complement strand
GCAGAATTTTTATTGAAGTCGCACCGAGACCGGATTACAAGATCAACAAATGGCTGGAAAGTGTCGATCAGCCGAATCAGCCGATGTCAACCGATCCTTTAGGTTCAGTTTTAGCTAATCCTTACGCTTTGCAACTCGGTGATGCAATCAAGGTAAAAATAAAAGTTGATGGCATTGAGAGCGGAGCAAAAGTTGACGATGCGATTTTGCAGAAACCGAATTTTGATACCGAAGGAATCTTCTGTTTACCAAGAACTGATCCGCAAACAATAAATTTTGGCGGCGCTTATGACGATATTAACCGAAAAGTTCACTGGAATTATAGCAGCAGTGTTACCAATTCCTCGGTGATTTTTGAGTATATTTGTGACGTTAAAAAGCTATATTAATTTAAAAATATGGGCAATGAAATTTTAAAAAAAGAATCGATATTTAAGCAATTAACCAGGCGCAAGCTGCAAATTCTCGGCTCGATTTTGGCGCTGCTGATTATTGCCGGAGTCCTCTCGGGAGTTTATTTATATCAAAAAGTCAAAAAGAGCCGTGCCGCTCGCGAGATTGCCTTTATCGGCGAGAAACCAAATAGAACGACGATTTTTCCCTGCGATATCGGCTGGAATTGCGTTTATTCCATACCTGCGGATGAAACGAGATATGACGATGATGATATAATTATCGATCGCTCAACGCTGCGAATTTACGGCCGCCACCGCTTTAAAAACATGACAATAAAAAACGCAGGAATCTTGACGACTTCGGAAATTGCGCCGAATATCAGTTACAATCCGACGACTTTTGAATTGACTGACGAGGGAAAAGATCAAAAAGTTGATTTTGAACTCTCTGGAATCTTGCGTTTTGAAACCGGCGGAAAGATTGATGTTTCCGGTCAGGGGTACAGGGGCGGCGATCCGCACCAGGGCGACGGATCATATGGCGACTGTGGTCTGCCCATACCATCGCGTTGCGGCCAGGGCGACGGACCGGGAGCCGGACAAAATGCTGAACGCTGGGATTCCAACCCGGTTATCGGCGGCGGAGGAGGCTATGGCGGGATTGGCGGCCTTGGATACGGCAATGTAATTGATAGAAACCCGGCCACCGGCGGTCCGTTTTACGGAGATCTGACTTCGTCTTTGTCAACCCTCTGGCATGGTTCCGGCGGCGGCAGCGCCAGAATGACCGGCCTTGGTTATTACTATCGGGGCGCCGCTGGCGGAGGAGCGGCGAAAATTACCGCCAGCGATATTCAAACCGATGGCTTCGGCGGTAACGGCATTTTTGCCAACGGGTCACGACCCTCTGCTTCTGAATGCTATTACAACCCTGTTTTGCCACTGGCGGTTACCATGGCCTGCGGAGGAGCGGGTTCCGGCGGTTCTGTTTATCTTCGGCTGACTAACTACTCCGGTTCAGCCGGTGTCAACGCTGATGCCGGCACCGGCGTTACAACAAGACCCGAATCAAAAGGCCAAGACGGCGCGCTAGTATTAAAAGGTCTAAACTATAATGCCATTAATCCAAAAATTTCTTTGAGCGCCAGAGGCGGCGACGGCGGTTCGAATGAATCTGCGGCTGCAAGCAACGACTATCGATACTCCAGCGGCGGAGGCGGGAGAATTTTAGTTGAAGTTATCCCCTATTACACAATGAAGAAATGGCTTGAACCAGTTGAACGGTCTAGCAACGCTCTTGTTCGGGATTTTAATCCTTACGCTTTGAGAGTCGGCGACAAGATTAAGGTTGGAATCAGAGTCAGCAACTTAACTGTTGGGACTGTGATCGAAGATTCCATCCTTTGGGACAACAGCGCTTCGGCCGGAAGCAAAAAATGCATTCCCTATGATATTTCCGTTTGGGGAACATACGCCAATGACAAAGTGACCTGGACCTACCCCGGAGGCGGGGGACAGCCTGATTTCTATTATTACTGTCAAGTTAAAAAATGATGAAGAAACAAAGTCTTAAATTCAGGGCGATTCTCTTGATTATTTCAATAAATTTGATCATGATTTTCCCATTCTATGTTTTGGCAGTTGAGTCGACCAATCCTTCGGGTTTGCCTGATATTATAGCCAGCCAGTCAGTCAGCCCGTCCCATGTCGTCGGTACTGAAGTTACCTCCCCGTCGGGGCAAAAGTTTTATGGCGGGCTTGGCGGCAGCGAAGCGATATTAAACTACACCCCGGGATATCTTCACGGCTTTGAGCGGGCAAATATTGACAACTGCCGGGACAAGGTTGGTTTGCCACAGCTTCTCTGTTTTACTCTGGAATATTCATCGGCAGACAGAACAATTCAGCCAACTTCGATAAAAACGATGTCGAGCCGTACATATCGTGACGGCGTCGCCAATCTTGAAACTTCAGTTTTGCTTTATCCGGAGAATTTGATTGTCGGCGATGTTTACGGTTTTAACGACCCCAGCTTTGCCCATTCTTATTTTGGGAAAAACCTAAGACTTGATCCGAACAGATCGGCTAATAATTCTTTTTGGAATCTGCCGGGCTACAATTTCAATCCGCGAGCGCAGGCATATTGGAGTTCCGGAAATAACACGATAATGAATTCAACGATTGACAGATTGATGAAAAACACAAAAGATTTACCAATAAATCCAATGACGGGAATATTTGATGGTATTTGTGGTATTTTGACGACTTGTCCGGAGAGGAATCAGAGCCCTGAAGGTCGTGTTTGGAGTTCAGTTTCTGCCGTTCAAGTTGGCATAACCTCATTTTCTCAACTTAATTACGGCCAGAAATCTACTATTATAGTAGGGGACGGAGTTACCCAAGGCGACTTGATAATCGATGCTTCGATTTTGCCCGGCGACCAAAATGCCAGTATTGGTTTCATTGTTAGAAAAGGAAATGTCAGAATTATAAACGAAACAGCCAAAAAACGAACCATAAAGGCCTCGATTTTTTCGCCGGGCGGAACAATTATTATTTCAGGCGGCAATATTGATCTTATCGGATCTTTTGTTGCCGGCGATTTTTCTTTCGATTCAAGTGCGAGTAATATTAGCTTTATTCATGATACCCGTGGTGAGAGTGTTTATCCGCCAGGATTTAGAGAGTTGCAAATTCCGTCAATGCTGGCAAAATAGCAAATGTGGCGATTGTTGAAAAAGAAAAATATCCTTTATCAATTTGACAATTTAACTGTTAGACTTCCAGTCAACGGGTCTGATGATTAAATTCTTGGTTGTATTGTAAAAAGATTTTATTGTATAATAGATGAAAGAATACTAGGAGGGAGGATAATGCCTGACGAGGATCAACGAGCAAATGAGCCTATTTTAGAGGTTGGAATATCAGAAGGTGGCAACAAGGGTGCCAGCGTTCTTTTGGTCGTTTCGATCATTGTTACTGTTTTGTTTACGGGCTTTTTGGTCTTTTGGAGTTATAGACTGAATTCCATCGCTAAAGATAGAGCGGCGGCGCTGTTATCCTTACAAGAAGAGCTCAAGAGCAAGCAAAATACGGAAATCGAAAATAAAGCTGCAAGTATAAGTTCCGCCGTTTCCATTCTTTCTACCGCTTCAAAATCGAAATATCTTTTCAGGGTTTTTATCGACGATCTGACTAAAAAAATTACTAACGATACTAAACTCAATTCGCTTTCGATAGATGATTCCGGCAAGGTTTCAATTGACGGTGAGAGTGCCAGTTATCGTTCTGTTGCCGATTTAACGGTCGCCTTGCAAACTTCAGAAAAACTGAAAGATATATCAATTACAGGTCTCTCTCAGTCAAGCTCAAATGATAATGAAAAAAGTCAGGGAAAGGTAATTTTTTCAATTTCTGCAAAGATTTTAGATTGGAAGCTAGCGATAGCTGAAGCCCAAACTGGAGCTTCTGCGACCGAAGCCAGTGATGGCGTTACCATTCCGGCGATAGGAGGGACAGGTGGATAAAAAAGAGTTTAATCTATTGCTTCCGGCTATAACTTTGATAGTAATCATTACCGGTTTTTTGTTTGCGTTGAAGGTTTTAATGCCCAAAGTAGCGGAAAATCAAGCGAGAATCAAGGCAGTTAACACTGATATTGCCAAAGCCGAAGCAAAACTTGATTCTCTGCGTACCGCTCAAAGCTCGATGACAAAATTGTCTGATGTCGTTAATAACATATTGATAGCCGTTCCAGACTCTATTGATTCGCCGAATCTAATTGTAGAAATTGAGGCGATTGCTAGCGCAAATAAAGTTGGTATTGCCAGCCTTTCACCCCCAACGGACCGTAACAGCGGAGATATAAACTCTTCTGGCTCACTTAGTACTGGAGAGGAGAGTTCTAGCGGTTTAAGTGTCACAGTTTCTGCAGTTGGATCGTTTCAAGATATTAATAATTTTATTTCTGGTATTGAATCAAGTATTCGCTTTTCTAAAATTACGGCTCTTACCATTACATCATCACAAGAAGGACCGCTGTCAGTTTCTATTTCTTTCGATGTCTATAAACGGCCGGTTGTGTCCAGTAGCAAGGGAGGGACCAAATGAGTGAAGGAAGATTTTCTGACAAAGCGATAATGATCGTAGCTATCATAATCTTCGCAGGAACGATTATTAGCTTTGTTTGGTTGTGGCTGGGGTACCAACGACCGGATTACACCCAGTACCAGAGTAAAGATAACTTGGTTCCGGTTGATGTTTCCGGAGTCGAATCTAAGGCTAAAACACTTCTTGAAGGACTCAAAAATAACGCTGGAATCCCAATTCCGACTCCTGCCGGCAAAATGGGCAGAACTGATCCATTTGCTAGCTTGTAAACATTAAACGGAAGTTCCAACACTGACTTTATCACACTGACTTAACACTGATGAATGAAATAGTATTTGGTCAGTGAGCAGTCAGTGTAGTCGAGTCAGTGATAGAATGTCAACTAAATACTTGTATGGATAGTCAAAAAAAAAATTCTTTAGTTTCGACCTCACAATTTGACGGTCTCTGGGAGGCCCTTTCTTCGCAGTCGATAATCGACGTTTTTGTTGTTCAGGGGTTGATTTTACCGACTGATGCTGAAAAAATTAAGGAGCGCTATAATAATAATCTGGCAATTGAGCGGTTTTTATTGTCGAATAAGATATTATCGCGGGAGGCGATAAACAAAGCCTACAGTATAATTTTAAAGTTGCCGTTTGTTAGTATCAGTAATTTAGCGATTCCGGAGAAAATTTTGCGAATCATTCCGGATAGAATTGGCAAAAAATATTTGGTTGTTCCGTTTAGTCTTAAAAACAATGTTTTGAATTTGGCAGTAGGTAGTCCGGGTGAGATTTTTCTGCCGCAAAATCGTGGTTTGGAAACAATAGCCCGTAGCAAGGGATTGATTTTGGAACTGTTTGTTAGCACCCCAAATGACATTATCGGAGTCCTAAACCGTGGCATAAAGAAGGGGGATTTGTTGCTCTCACAAGGCTCATTGCCGGTAATATTTCTGCGAAATCGCAATATTCCTTTAAAATGTCTTCAGCTCCTGCCTCTCGATTTTATCAAGCGCTATCGAATAGCAATTTTTGAGCAGGTCAGTGAAACAGAGTACCGTGTCGCTCTCGAAGATCCTTATAGTTCCAAAACAAAGGAGATTATTGAGTATTTGAAGAAAAATAATAGTCTTGATCTTGAAGAATTCTCGACTTCCGGGAGTGATATTGATTATCTTATCTCGCTTTACTCCAAAGGTATCGGAATAGAATCGAAAGAGTTAACCGAGAGGCGAAATCTGAGCCAAGAAAAAAGTGAAGTCGGTGAAGCATTTAATAGCTTGAAGGAGATTGTCGACTCTATTGTCCCTGGCAGCGGACCGGAAATTACTATGGAAACGGAGCAAAAAGCAATGATAAAACCAAAAATTCAGCTAGAAGATAACAGCAATAAAAAACTTACAAAGGCAGAAGAAATCCAATATGAAATGAATGCGACCAAAAGATCAGAGGAGGAGGAGCGCAACATTGGAAAGTTATTGGGCGGAAAAGATATAAAAAGCGTAGACGATATAAAGAAAATTGTTGCCGAGAATTCGATTCCGAAATTAGTTGCGGGCATTATCAGTTTTGCCCTATCTCTTGGATCGTCAGATATTCACTTGGAGCCAGAAGCAAAAAAACTTCGAGTCAGGTATCGGGTTGACGGGGTACTGCGAGATATTATCCAATTGCCGGCTGATCTCGGTCCGCAAATTACCAGCAGAATAAAAATTCTTGGTGTGATGAAATTGGATGAGACTCGTATTCCTCAAGACGGCCGTTTCTCGGTAAATTTTCAGGATCGGGAGATTGATGTCCGTCTTTCGGTATTGCCAACGGTTTATGGCGAAAAAGCCGTAATGCGAATACTCGACAAATCGCAGGGCATACTCTCACTTGAAGATTTAGGATTCGTCGGTTCGGCTTTCAGGATTATGATGGAGGAAATTAAGAAACCTTATGGAGTAATTTTGGCAACTGGCCCGACTGGATCTGGCAAATCGACAACTCTTTATGCAATTCTTAATCGGATAAATCAGCCGGGGGTTAATGTTGTTACGCTTGAAGATCCAGTCGAGTATGAAGTCCCCGGAGTCAATCAGTGTCAAATTAGGCCAAAAATTGGCTTTTCTTTTGCCGAAGGTCTTAGGAGTATATTGCGTCAGGATCCGAATATTATTATGGTTGGCGAAATTCGTGATTCTGATACCGCTGGCATGGCTACTCATGCCGCCCTAACCGGACATTTGGTTCTGACCACCCTGCACACCAATGATGCCGCTTCTGCCCTGCCTCGACTTATAAATATGGGTGTCGAAGCGTTTTTAATCACTTCGAGCGTTAATTTAATAATTGCTCAAAGATTAGTCAGAAGAATTTGTCTTAAATGTCGCGAAAAAATTCAAATTCCATCGGCGCTTAAAGAACAAGTTGAGACTGAAATAAAGGCAATCCCGAAAAGCAATAAAGAGGATATTGCCAGAGTCAAGGGAGAAATTCAGTTTTACAAAGGCAGAGGATGCAAAGAATGCACCGAAGGTTACAAAGGCAGACTCGGGGTTTATGAATTACTGGTTATGAGTGATGAAGTTGAAAGCCTGGCTGTCGGGAAGCGTCCGGCATCTGAAATAAAAGATGCGGCGATTAAAAGCGGAATGTTGACGATGAAACAGGACGGGATACTAAAAGCGCTTGATGGGTTGACAACAATAGACGAAGTGCTGTTAACCACCGGCGGCATTGGTGAGGGTGAAACGATTGGCAGCATGATACAAAAAGCACAATCAATCACTTCCGCCGCGGAAAAGACACCGGCACCATTGCCAGAAGAGCCGAAAGAAAACAAGCCTGTTAAAAAAATCAGGCCGTTAAATGAGTAGCTACATTGACTTTAACTATTTCCTTTTGTTATCATAAAGAAAATAAGGTAATACTTCCGGAGGGAATATGGACGAGAAGGAAAATGATGATGGAAAATTCCCGGCGTTTTCGAGGTTGCTTGATTTAGCTGTTGCCAAAGGTGCGTCAGATATTCATGTCGTTGTTGGAGCGCATCCACTTTTGCGAATAGATGGCCGGCTTTTGCCCGTCACCTCTGAGCCTCCTTTGACTCTTGAAACTGTCAATAAACTTCTGACAGAGATTTGCAAACCGGATTTATTAGAAAAAGTTAAGAATAAAATTGAAGTTGATTTTTCATTCGAACATAAAAGCGCTCGATTTAGAACAAATATATATCTTCAAAAAGATTTGCCCTCTGCGTCACTGCGTCTAATTCCCAGCGAGGTCAAGCCATATACTGAACTCGGTTTACCGCCGATTATCGAACATTTTACTTCTCAAAGTCAGGGACTGGTGGCGATTACCGGTCCGACCGGACATGGTAAATCAACAACCCTAGCCTCAATGATACAGAAAATCAATCTCGAACGGCGTGAACACATTATTACCATTGAAGATCCGATTGAATACCTATTTAAAAATGAAAAAAGCCTCATTTCACAACGCGAAGTCGGAAATGACACGTTGAGTTTTGCTAATGCTCTCCGAGGCGCCCTGCGAGAAGATCCCAATGTTGTTCTTATAGGTGAAATGCGCGATCTTGAGACGATTGAATCGGCACTGATTATGGCTGAAACTGGTCACCTGGTACTAACGACGCTTCATACCAATTCTGCCGCCCAGACAGTCGATCGAATTGTCAGTGTTTTCCCGTCATATCAACAGCAACAAATCAGAAGCCAATTGTCCTCAGTTTTAATTGGGGTAATGTCTCAGCGCTTGATCCCGAGAATTTCTGGTGGCCGAGTAGTAGCCGCAGAAGTGATGATAGCCAACGCTGCCATTCGGACTCTAATTCGCGATAATAAAATTCATCAAATACCAAACGTCATTCAAACTTCTGCTTCCGAGGGGATGATATTGGTTGACAAGGTTTTGGCCGAATTGGTGTCTCGCGGGGAGATTTCTTTGGAGGACGCTTTAACCTGGTCGGTTTCTCCAAAATCATTAAAAATGATGGTGTATTAAAAAGATTAAAAAGATTAAACTATTTAATTATGATGCGTTTTAAATACAGAGCAAAAAATGACCGTGGCGATACTGTCGCTGGTGTTGTCAGAGCTGATAATGTATTGGCGGCAGAAAAGATTCTCCGCGACAACAATCTTGTTACAGTCGATATATTTCCGGAAATAAGCCAAATATTTTCCCAGTTTGGTTTTCGTAAAAGAGTTAGTCTTCGGGACAAGGCGATATTTACCAGCCAATTATCAACGATGATTTCCGCCGGATTGGCTTTGCCTAAGGCGTTAAATATCGTTGCCGCCCAGACGGAGAACCAGTATTTAAAAAGTATATTTTACAATGTTAATCGCGATTTGGAGGAGGGTTTGAATTTCTCTTCCTCTTTGTCAAAATATCCCGAGGTCTTTGATCAGCTTTTTGTTAATGTTGTTAGATCGGGAGAATCAACCGGTAATCTTGAAATGGTCCTTGCGCGTCTGTCGGAAAAGATAGCAAAGGATCAGAATATGTTATCAAGGATTTTTTCAGCTATGGTTTATCCAGCATTTATTGTTTGTGCTTTGATCGCAGTCGGCTGGTTGCTGATGGTTAAAATTGTTCCCCAGATTGAGACAGTTTTTCAGGAAGCCGGCACTAATTTGCCCTGGGCCACCAGAATCTTAATTTCAACTTCCCATTTCCTATCTACTTTCTGGTGGCTAGTTTTGATCATAATTTTTGCCTTAGCCGTATTCCTCCGATATTGGCTGGCATCGGATCAGGGAAGAGAATTGTATGCTCGGTTGCAAATCAAATTGCCGGGATTTCGCCGATTGGCAGGTGATATTTATATGGCTCGTTTCTGCCGGACGATAGAAATGCTTTTTGAATCCGGCGTTCCCATCATAGAATCAATAAATACTGCGGCTGAAGTTATGACAAATAGCTACTACAAAAAATCGCTTCAGAATATTTCCAAAGAGGTACAAAAAGGTGTATCATTTAGTGTAGAGCTTTCAAAAGACCCGCTCTTCCCAATTCTCGTCAGCCAGATGTTAGCCGTTGGAGAACAAACTGGTAAATCAGCGGAAGTAATGGACAAGTTAGCGGTATTTTACGAAAACGAAGCTGACAATGCCATAAGGGGGGTATATTCCTTGGTTGAACCGGTCGTTATGGTTGTTGTTGGAATAGGGGTAGCAGTTCTGGTTTTCGCTGTGCTGATGCCGATTTATCAAATTTCACAATTGCAATAAAAAAGATTATAATTGTATTAAGATATTAATTTAATTAGGAGGAAAAAATGCGAAACGTAATGAAGTCTCCAGCTGTAGGCGGACAGGCAGTCCTTGGCGGAAAAAAATTCAAAAAAGCTTTTACCTTGATCGAGCTTCTTATTGTAATCGCCATCATTGCCATTTTGGCGACGTTAATTTTTGTCAATGTTGCCTCGGCCCGAAAGAAAGCCCGCGATGTTAAAAGAAAAGCCGATTTGAAGAATTTGCAGACAGCTCTCGAGATGTATAATGAAGCTAATGGCAGTTATCCGACTACTGGGTCAGCAGTTTGGGGGTTTAATGGTTGCGGCTTAGGCAATCACGGCGTAACTGGTCCAACCGGTTATGTTCCGAATTTAGCGCCAACCTATGTGTCAACGCTACCGCTCGATCCAACTGTTGTTAGTCAGGATCATTGCTACACCTATCGTTCAAATGGGACAGATTATAAATTAAGGGCCTTAAATACGGTCGAAATTCCGCTTGTTTCAACTGATCCTTTCTATGATTCTCTTCACACTAATGGTAGGACTGCTCAAGTCTCGACTCCGGGGGCTGTGACTTGGTAAAAAATAGCCATATAACATTAACCAAAAGTGAAAAAAGCCTTTACCTTAATTGAGCTTCTTATTGTAATTACTATCATTGGAATTTTGGCGGCCTTAATTTTTATCAACCTAAGTTCGGCCCGAAAGAAAGCCCAAAACGTTCAGATTAAGTCCGATATGGCGGCAATGAGTAAGGCCTTAGAAATAGCCAAAATTGATGGGACCATTCAACCTGTTTTGGCCAAAGCGGTTAATGATAATGCCAATGATTGGAGCAATATTAATAAATGGCTTGATATTGCCGGCAAAAAGTTTATTCAGAGATTGCCGAAACAGCCATTGAAAAATACTTACTACTATATCAAAATTAGCTCTGGCGGCGATTACGGGCTTATCACTCCACTTGCGATTTCGGAGGTTGATGGCGCTAAATATTGGTGCATTAAAGATGGACAGGCCTTTGGCATTAATGATACCTGGGGCAACGCTGTTGCCACCTGCTTGCCATAAGACGTTTGCAGTCAAAAAATAATTTTTTGGGTATTAATGGCTAATATTTCACTTACAGTCTTGTTTTTTGTTGTTGGTCTACTCGTTGGCAGCTTTTTAAATGTAATAATTCTTCGCCTTCCCGAGGGAGAATCGCCAGTTCTTGGACGTTCAAAATGTCCTAAATGTCAGAAGAAAATTGCTTTTTATGATCTGATCCCACTGCTAAGCTATGTAATTCTTCAGGGTAAATGCCGAAATTGCAAGGCATATGTATCTCTTCAATATCCGATTGTTGAAATTATCAGCGGAATTTCGTTTGTTTTTTTACTCAATCGGAGTGGTTTTTCCTATCTCCTCTTTCTATATTTGGTCGCAATCTCTGCCTTGATTATTATTTTTGTTTATGATCTTAGATATTTGGAAATCCCGGAAATCTTTGCCTGGCTATTTTTGGCTGTTACAATCATTTTGGGAGTAACTCAAAGCAATTTTTCACTGGCTAATTTTTTATTAGGTGGATTGGTTGGCGGGGGAATTTTAGGAATTTTGGTTGGAATCTCCGACGAACGATTGATGGGAGCCGGAGACATTAAGATTGGACTGGCTTTTGGTTTCCTATTTGGTTACCCACAAGCGCTGCTATTTTTATTTTTATCGTTCATTGTTGGCGCCGTTATCGGCCTGATTTTAATTGCCATCAAAGGGAAAAAATTAAAAAGTGAAATTGCCTTTGCGCCGTTTATGATAATTGCCGGAATCATTACATTTATTTGGGGCGGGACTATTATCAGTAGCTATTTATCTTTGATATAATAGTTTTATGAAGCGAAACAAAAAGAGGGGCATGACACTGATTGAGCTTTTGGTTTCGCTGGCAATTATTGGGCTTTTAACTGCCGTCGCATTGCCGGTTTTTTCGACTTATCAGCGTCAAAATGCTTTAAATCTTGGGGTTAAGAACTTGGAACAGCTCTTTTATTACTCGAGAGCATTGAACAATAATCCGTCGTATTCTAGCCGGAACTATTCAGAGGAAATTGCCAATGCTAACAAGCGCTACGGGATCAAGATCAAGCCAACCGGAAGTGGTAAAAAAGCCGTCCTCTATCCAGCTGAAAATGTAGGTGATGACTCAAGAGCTATTGACACTGTTGTATTTGATCCGCGAACCACTTTTGAATTTACTGATGGCACCGGCCGAGTAATTACCGGCGATGTAATTGTTTATATTTCCGCCGACCCGCCAAATGAGGTGGTTTCCTGCAATAACGAAGCGGTTTACACCGAGCTGGTCCCGCCTCAGCCGGACTGTTCAGTTGCCCTCTTCATCAAAATTGCCATCGCTGGTGTGTCAGCTCCAAAAACAATTAGCATTTACAGCACGAACGATGCTATTCGCCAGAAATTTAATATAAGAGTAAATTAATATGCGGAAAGTCAAACTAAAAATATTAAAGGGTTTTGGCTTAATTGAGACGCTTGTTGCTTGCTCGATTTTAATAATCATTATCAGCGCGGTCGTGGCTCTCGGCGTCGCTATTGTTAACAGTGTAATGCTTTCCAGACACCGAGTAACCGCTTACTATTTAGCCCAAGAGATGGTTGAGACCTCAAGACAGATTCGCGACAGCAATTTGATCGACGGCAATGATGCGACTAACTGGAAAACCCTAAATTATGAATGGGGAATTATCAATCCTTATCGTGATGTCGTAATGAATTACACGACAATTTATCAAGAAACTCCAGTTGGCAACAGACTATTTTTGGGCCCGTCTGGTTATGGCCAGGATATCACTATCGATGGAGTCATTTACCGGCGGAAGATTGTTTTTGCCCCATCTGGTGTCAATGTTCCGGAGCTAGATACCGCAGAGAAACTCAATGATAATGCCATGCGAGCAATCATAACCGTTAGCTGGAAATTCAAAGGCGTCGATCAACAAGTCGAAATACGTGAACTTTTAACCAATTGGAAACAGCAATTATGACACCTAGAAACAAAACTAGAAAGCTCGTCTGCCGCCTGCTTTTATTAATGCGCAGGCGAGGCAGGGCTTTTTCTTTAATTGAACTTTTGGTTGCCGTGACAATTTTTGCCTTGGCAATAGTAATCGCCGTCGGTGCCTTTTCGCTATCTCTTGGCAACCAAAGTTACATTTCCGCCAACACTGAAGTCAATCTAGAAACGGAAAGAATTATCCGCCAAATTTCTGATGATATAATCAATGCTAATGGTATTGGTTCAACTTCAGGTCCGGGAACAAATTACAACAGTATCAAGGGTTTGATATTTGTTAATGGCGATGGCAGCATCATTGGTAGTGGAATAGGAGGCGGAGGCGATGGAATTTGTTTTTATCATGAGCAATTAGATCCAGTCTCTGACGCGGCTTGTGATCGAACTGCAAATTTACTGGCACTTTTTTATAAAAATCCTGATCGCATAAAAATATACCGCTGGAGTACAGTTACAGGGGATATTTGGTCACAGACAATTTCCGGAAGTGTCCTGCCGTTAGCTGGAATTACTACGACAGGCACCGAGAGAGCCAATAGTCAAAAAGTTGAAATTAGCAAATTTGGGCTTACCGGTGCCACTTGCACTTCCGTCCTTTGCAATCAGCAACCGTTTGCCGGCATCGATCTGGGAGTTAGAACCAAAGGTTACGATCAGAAAAGCCCGGCCAAACGGGCAAAATTCTTTCTTAGAACCAGAGTCGAAAGCCGAATACAATAGTAGAATATAGAATATAGAGGAGATTATGAAGAGAGTTTTTTCCGGAATTCAACCGACAGGCAGTTTGCATCTTGGCAACTATCTTGGAGCGATTAAGCAATGGATCGAGCTGCAGAATAAAGTTGACGAGTCGATTTTTTGTGTTGTTGATCTTCATGCAATTACTGTCGATCGTGATCCGATGCTAGCGGAAAATATTTTATCTGTTGCCGCTTGGTATTTGGCCTGTGGAGTCGATTTATCAAAATCCAAAATCTTTATCCAATCAACCCGTCCGGAGCATGCCGAGCTGGCTTGGATTCTTAATTGTTTCGCGACAGTAGGGGAACTCGGTCGGATGACTCAGTATAAAGAAAAGTCAGAAGGCAAGCGAGACAGCGTCTCTGCCGGACTTTTCGATTATCCGGTACTAATGGCAGCCGATATCCTTCTGTATCAAACGACCGATGTACCTGTTGGCGAGGATCAAAAACAACACGTTGAATTGGCAAGAGATTTGGCAATTAGATTTAATAATAAATACCAAGGTGTTTTTACAGTACCAGAGCCAATAATTAGGGAGGATGTTGAACGAGTAAGGGCGCTTGACAATCCGTCAAAAAAGATGGCAAAATCGGCCGGGTCGGAGTATAACTATATTGCGCTTGATGATACCCCTGACGTTATCCGCAAAAAGATCAGTCGGGCGGTAACCGATTCTGGTAGTGAAATAGTTATCCGCGAGGACAAACCGGCGATGACCAATTTACTTAACATTTTCTCCGGTGTTTCCGGACGCGACATCAGAAGCTTGGAAGCCGATTTCAAAGGCAGAGGATACGGTGAATTCAAAAAAGCTCTAGCGGAAGAAATTATCCTCTTTCTCGAGCCGAAACAGAAGAAATATAGGGAAATTATTGCTGATAAAGCAAAACTGCGGACAATATTACGTGATGGCTCGGAAGCTGTCGCACCGATCGCGCAAAAAACTTTGGATGAGGTTAAGAAAAAAATTGGTTTGGGAATCTGATGGATAAAATATTTATTAATACCGACGGGGGATCTCGTGGAAATCCCGGACCGGCGGCGGTTGGAATTGTTTTTTATGGCCAAAACGGAAAGGAAATTCATCACTACAAAAATTGCATTGGGAATGCCACAAATAATGAAGCTGAATATCAGGCGATAATTAAAGCTCTGGAAATCCTTTTGCAGTCAAAATGGTTTTCCGAGAATAATATCGCCGAAAAAGAAGTAGTTTGCCGGCTCGACTCACAATTAGTTGTTGAGCAAATCAACGGCAATTACAAAATTAAACAAGATCATATCAAATTGCTAATCGTCCAAGTCCGGCAAATGGTCTCGCAAATGCATTTAAATATCTCCTTTGTTCACATCCCGCGCGAAGAAAATAAATTGGCTGATAAATTGGTCAATCAAGCCTTGGATGAGGCATAGAAATAATTGTATTCTAATTTTTATCAATTAGTTATTTATGCAGACAAAACTCTGTAACCGAATATGGACGATCGTCCATATTCGGTTACAGGAACGGATATAAAAAATCGGAAAATGGCTATCGATATTGAAAAAACTAAAAAAATTGTAGTAACCATCCTGCAAGAAATTAGCAAATTTATCGATGAAGGCGTCGAGCTGATAACTTTCGATGATATCCGCAGAAATATTGATTATATCCCAGGAGATCCCAGGCGACTGTCGAGCAATATCTGGAGT
>ERZ1292632.2496-Hain-H43-01um-R2-2496-length-15251-cov-6_pt1 | contig 15251 bp, 12 predicted proteins | sample MGYA00564407_ERZ1292632 | MGnify/ENA primary metagenome ERZ1292632 (study PRJEB36523, sample SAMEA6512637) | groundwater metagenome | collected 2019-01-08 | study: AquaDiva: Metagenomics assemblies of 32 groundwater samples | reverse complement strand
GAGCAACTCCATGGTAAGGAGTAGGTCGCCGGTTCGATTCCGGCCTTCGGCTCCCTGATATAGTCAGGAGTGTCGTGTTTGTGCCGGAGTAGCTCAGTTGGTAGAGCACGTCTTTCGTAAAGACGGGGTCGTCGGTTCAATCCCGACCTCCGGCTCAAGTTTCAAAGTAAAAAAAAGTGTTGCCGTAGTGGTTTATACTTCACTAATGGGTACGAATGTGATTCGGAAGATCGTGTTCCTCTCCCTTTTTTGTGTTTTCGTTCTGGCTGCGGGTGTGCCTTCAGCGTCTGCGGCAACACGAACATGGGATGGAGGAAGCGTCACCACGCAGAACTGGAGTGACTGTACCAACTGGAGTGACGATACGTGTCCTGGGTCCTCGGACCTCGCACTTTTCAACGGGACATCAGTAGAAGACTCCACCGTTGATAGCGGGTTCGCCGGCACCGTGGGTAGTACCACGATTGCGACGGGATACACCGGGACGACGACTCTCGCGAGAAGTCTCACACTGAATAATAATTTTACGATGGGCGCCGGCGCAATTGCGCTAGGGTCACAGACATTTACCGTTGCGGGGAACTTCACCGTCACAGGAGGTAATTTTGATGAAAATACAGGCACGGTCGTTATGGGTGGGTCTAGCATCGGCGTCACGACAGACGTGAATAGCTCAGAAACCTTTTACAATCTCACGATGAACGTGAGCACAAATCAATTACGTACCATCGCATCGGGCGACACGCTCGTCGTCACAAACACATTCACACATTCTGGCGGTACGTCCGGGTCCACTATCAACGGAGGCACGATCGATGTAAATGGGAGTGCCTCGTTTAGTACATCTGCCGGTCTTGGCAGCACAGTGATCTTATTTGATGGCACTGGCGACCAAACGATTACGTCAAGCGGAGGCGCTACTGCAAACGTGAAAATTGCAAAATCGAGCGGAACCGTGAGCGTCTCTGGCACCGGCTTTACAGCGGCAACCTTTACGCTCGAAGGGGGCACCTTCACCGCTCCCGCCACGCTTACGGTGTCAGGAAACTTTACGGTGTCGGGAGGGACGTTTGAGGAGGGGACAGGCACGGTCGTTATGGGTGGGTCTAGCATCGGCGTCACGACAGACGTGAATAGCTCAGAAACCTTTTACAATCTCACGATGAACGTGAGCACAAATCAATTACGTACCATCGCATCGGGCGACACGCTCGTCGTCACCAACACATTCACCCATACAGGGGGCACATCCGGGTCCACTATCAACGGAGGCACTATAGACGTAAACGGTAGCGCATCATTCAGTACGACAGCTGGCCTGGGAACGACCATTATCCTCTTCGACGGAGCAGGAGACCAAACGATTACGTCAAGCGGTGGAGCTACGGCACACGTAAAGATTTCAAAATCGAGCGGAACCGTGAGTGTCTCCGGCACCGGATTTACAACATCAGCTTTCACGCTTGAAGGTGGAACATTTAATGCGCCTGGAACTTTCACCGTCACAGGGAATTTTACGCACACAGTAGGTGGAACGTTTGATGCCGGTTCGGGCACCACTACCTTTAACGGTGCAGGCTCGACTATTGATGTGAATGTTAGTGAGACATTTAATAATCTCTCTATAGGTACAGGCGCTTTTTCCAATAGCGTCACGATTGCGTCGAATGACACTCTAGTTGTTAATGGTCACTTTCAAAATACCGGCAGTGGGATAGGAAATGTGGTCAATGGTGGCACCATTGATATTAATGGAACAAGCAATAATACGTCTGGCGGGGGTGGAGGAACTACAGTTTTTCTTTACGATGGTACAGGAGATCAGACCATAACACTTAGTGGCGGGAGTATGCCACATCTTAAAATTTCAAAAACGAGCGGTACTGTGAATTTGTCAGGGACAAGTCTTATTGTTACTACTTTTACTCTCGAGGGTGGAACATTTTCTCTAGGAAGTACACCGTTTACGTCTGGAAATTTTACTCATACAGGAGGAGGAACGTTTGATGAAGGAACGGCAACCACTACCTTTAATGTTGCAGGCTCGACTATTGATGTGAATGTTAGTGAGACATTTAATAGACTTGCAATAGGGACGTTTGCTTTCAATAACTCAGTCAGCATCTCCTCGGGAGACACGCTCGTAGCCACTGATCTCTTGTTTATAACGGGAAGCGGCATCGGAGCTGTGATTAATGGCGGCACCCTTGAAGGGCAAGAGAACGTTCGAGTAACATCCGGACATACAGGCGGAACAACCGCTCTCGTATTTTCCGGTTCCGGCACTCAAATGTTTGATTTAACGGGCGCCACTGGTAATTTCAATTCGGACATCACAATCAATAAATCTAGTGGCTCGGTCAATCTTGTCTCCGCGCTCGTCATGGATGCTGCGAGCCAAGATCTCACTATACGCGAGGGCACGTTTGACTTGAGCGGTCAGAATCTCACTGTGAGCGGCAGTGGCGGGACTTTTATCGTCGAAGCTGGAGGAAATTTGCAGCTTCAGGGTGGAGAGACATTAACCGCGCCGACACTGCGCGGCGGCTCGACCGTGACCTATGATGGCTCGGGCACCTATACATCGCTTAAAGTTGGCAGTACATACAACAACCTTGTGTTCAGCGGCAGCGGCTCGTGGTCGACCTCAACCCCTCTCACTATTCAGGAAAATTTTACTCAGACGGCGGGCACTTTTACCCCAAGTGCGACCACCACGTTTAGTAGCGGCACCTCGACCACGCTCATAACTTCAGCAGGAACTGCGTTTAGTGATATAGACATTAACAAGACTTCGACCTCCACGTTTCTCGGGAGTAGTTTGTCTGTCGCGAGTCTCGAATTGGTCGGCGGCACACTAGACGCTACCGCAGCTGGCTGTAACAGCGCGTCCTGTAGTATTACGCTTTCTAAAAACTGGTACAACACCGGCGGCACCTTTACGCCGCGCACTGGCACGGTCACCTTCAGCGGCACAGACCAGCGCATCACCGGCTCCAATACGTTCTACAACTTCACAAAAACTACCGCTACCACCGACACTTTTATATATCCTGCAAGTGCGACACAGACGGTGCAGGGTACATGGACCACACAGGGAACGGCTGACAACCCGCTCTCTTTACGCTCGAGCGTAACCGACACGCAATGGAGAATAGATCCCCAGGGTACGCGCACCATTTTGTACCTTGATGTAAAAGATTCCAATAACGTAAATGCAGCCGCTATAGCCGCGAGCGGCTTTAATATCACCAATTCAGGAAATAATACAAGCTGGACGTTTAACACCGACCCAAGCGCCCCGACTTCTCTTGGCCCCTCAAACTTAGTGGGGGGTACGCAGTCGGATGACAACACGCCTACCTTCACGTTTATGACCGCAGATCCGGACGGTGACAATGTGCACTACCAAATTCAAATCGATGATTCATCTGATTTCAGTTCACCTGTTGTCGATTACATATCGGCATTTGCCGCCGCCGGGTCATCATCTTTTACGGTAGGCCAGGCGCAGGGTGGAGGAAGCTATCAGAGCGGTTCCGAAGAGCAGATTCTCGCGGACAACACCTATTACTGGCGCGTACGCGTGGCAGATACCTCATACGCAACCTCCAGTTATGCAGTAGCAAATGGAGGGTCTACAGCATTCGAAATAGGCACGGCCTCTTCGGGTGGTGGGGTAAGTATCATTCGCATGTTGAACTTGGCGCTGCCATCTGGCGTACAATCGCTCCTTATCGGCCCCAAGAGTGTCGATTCGGGCAGTGTCGTTACTCTTACGGTTGAAGTAAGGGATTTCTTTCAATCACCGCTTGCGGCAGGTGGCAGTACGGTAGTAGTTACTGTAGTAAGTGGCACAAGCAGTGTACTCCTGTTCGTTGTAGATAACGGTAATGGGACATATACCGCGCAGTACCGAGCTAGTAATGCAGGCATAGATATAGCAACCGCGACGATTAATGGGAAATTAGTGCTGCAAGACAGCGATGGTACCAGCGACGGTGTATTACATATTATGATCAAAGATAAAGCGCCGCCCACGCCAAAGAAAAATCCCCAGCCGGTACCGTCTCCGGAACCAACTCCTGTAACCTTTGAATATGGCCTGACGGCAGCGTGCTTCCGTGCGTTTACGTGGAGCAGAGGCACAGGCGCGGTCAAAATTTTTCGCCAAATCGGCGACGGACATCAAACCCAGGTCGCCCAGCTCACGCACAAAACGCCCTGGTATATCGATGTAGACACAATTGTAGATGTCGCGCTTACATATCAATTTGTTTTTTCCTCCGAAATCAAAGTAATTACCTACTCAAAAGAGGAGATGGGCGCCTGCTACCAGCCTACTTCTCCTGTACCAGAAGAGTCGCCAGGAGTGATCGAGCAGGACATTGATAACGACGGCAACAACGAGCAGATAATAGGAGACGTGTTTCAGGATACCGATGGATCCTCGGTGCCGCTGGCTACCTCAGGAGGTGGTATTCTCATCGATACCAATAACGACAATGAGCCTGATATATTCTGGCGAATCCCATGGGAAGTCTCAAAAGTAATCGTGGCAGGCGACCGGCTCTATATCCCTGGTGCTACGGTGACGAGTCTGCGTCCCGTCGCATTAACGGATGAAAATGTCTATAAGGTATCGCTCTCCAGAGCAATCGGCGGTACGGTAGCTCTTGCCTTCAGTGCCACTGACTTGGTGGCATTGGAGCAACAGACCGCCCCATTACTTTTCCTTGCTGACTCGTTCGCGAATATCATTGCGTCTGTTGCCTTTGTGGTAAGTGCTCTTTCGTCATTTTTACTTCTTTCAGGTTGGCGTGCATCGTCGACATTCATTCGTATTATCCTTCGATTTATACCCTGGGTGGGGCTAATGGCAGCTGTGTGGCTTTTCGCAACTTCTGTTTCGATATTGTCTTTCTTGTTTCTGCCGCCATTTGTGGTTTTATTGTGGGTGGAGCGATTTGTGCGAAAGAGACAACACAGTGGGGTAGTATAAAAAACTCCGATGGACAAAGAAAAAATAAAGAGACGAATATTAGAAATTGAAACCTTGATGCAGCAGGCGGATTTTTGGGCTGACAAACATAAAGCGCAGGCGTTGATTAAAGAGCTGAATGACCTCAAGGCCGAGGCCGAAGGGGGGGGCGCCTACGAGCGCGGGGGCGCCATCCTCTCGATTGTGGCGGGCGCGGGCGGGGATGATGCCGAGGATTTTGCGGCGATGCTTTGTGCCATGTACCGCAAGTACAGCGAAAAGCGGGGGTGGGGGATGCACGTGCTGCACGAAAATAAAAACGACCATGGGGGCTTTCGCAATCTTTCCATAGAAGTAGAAGGCCCATCCTTCGCCAAGGCTTCGGAGGGCAAGCAAGGGCCCTATGGAACCTTGAAAAACGAATACGGGGTGCATCGGCTGGTGCGCATCTCGCCGTTTAACGCGTCTCAAAAGCGCCACACCTCTTTTGTATTGGTTGAAGTACTGCCAGTGATCGAAAAAGTATCGCATATCGACATCCCGCCGGATGATCTGGAGATCACCGTGGCGCGCTCGTCCGGCCCAGGCGGTCAAAACGTCAACAAGCGCGAGACGGCGGTGCGCATCGTGCATCTCCCAACCGGTATTTCCGCACATGTCGACGGCGAGCGGACCCAAGGTGCCAACAAGGAAAAGGCGCTCGCCATCGTCAAAGCGAAGCTCCTCCGGAGGCTCGAGGAGGAGCGCAAAGAAAAAATCTCCGACCTCTCGGTTGCTGCGGGCAAAATCGAGTGGGGCAACCAGATTCGCTCCTATGTGCTCCATCCTTACAAACTGGTCAAAGACCACCGCACCAACGTGGAAGTTCATGATGCTGAAGGAGTCTTAGAGGGAAACTTGGAGCCGTTTCTTGAATCGCAGGCGCAATCAAGGTAAAATAGGTGTCGTGATTTACTACGACCGCGTTTCTAAAATCTACCCGAGCGGCGACAAAACAGTAGCACTGGAGGATGTCTCCTTCTCGGTGGAGCCGGGAGAGTTTCTCTCCGTCGTGGGGCACTCCGGCGCGGGCAAGACCACGCTCGTGAAGATGCTTCTTGCTGAAGAGCGGCCCAGTTCGGGCGCCGTTTTTTTTGAATCAATCAACATCCACGAGGTTCCGCTCAATAAAATCAACGCCCTGCGGCGCAAAATTGGCACGGTGTTTCAAGACTTTCGTCTCCTCCCCAACAAAACCGCGTATGAGAACATCGCTTTTGCCATGGAGGCGGCGGGGCGGGCTGAACAAGAGATCCATTCCGACGTGCCGCATGTGCTCGAGCTCGTGGATTTGGGCGACAAGATGAACAATTTTCCGCACGAGCTCTCGGGCGGCGAGCAACAGCGCGTCGCCATCGCACGCGCGATAGTCAACCAGCCCGATGTGGTGGTGGCCGATGAGCCGACCGGCAACCTCGACCCCGTCAACACGTTTGAAGTGGTGCAAATTTTGAAAAAAATAAACGACCTCGGTACCACCATCATTTTAACGACGCACAACAAAGGAGTCATCGATGCGCTTAAAAAAAGAGTCATCACTATGGACCGCGGCAAAGTGATACGAGACGATAGGGAAGGCAAGTATATACTGTAATCATGAACACCGTCACGATAAAGAGGATTTTGCGCGCGGGACTCCTTGATTTTTGGCGCAACGGTTTCGTCTCGCTGGCCTCCATCTTGGTCATGACGGTGACGCTCTTTACGGTCGGCACGACGCTCTTTGCGGGCGTCATTTTAAACTCCGCGCTCAATGAGTTGCGCACTAAAGCCGACGTGAACGTATACTTCGTAACCACGGCGCCGGAGGATCAGATCCTGGCACTCAAACAGTCGCTTGCGGCGCTGCCCGAGGTTGAGCGGGTCGAGTATGTGTCGCGGGAGGAGGCGCTTGCTGCGTTTCGCGAGCGGCATCAAAACGACCAGCTGACGCTCCAGGCGCTCGACGAACTCGGTGAGAACCCGCTCGGCGCGGTGCTCAACATTAAAGCGAAAGAAATTTCGCAATATGAATCGATCGCGGAGTTTCTGCGAAGCGAAGAGGCGCTCTCCGAAGGCCGGCCCTCGATCATCGACAAGGTGAACTTTTTCGACGCAGAGCACCGCGCCGCGCTTGAGCGCCTGCGCTCGATCACCAGCTCGGCCTCAAGCCTTGGGCTCGCAATCATCGCCATTCTTATTGCAACCACACTCGCCATCTCTTTTAACACCCTGCGGCTCGCCATCTACACCTCGCGCGACGAAATACAGGTGATGCGGCTCGTCGGGGCGGGTGCCGCGTATATCCGCGCGCCGTTTATGGTCGAGGGGGTGCTCTACGGGCTCATCGCGGGCTTCGTGACGCTGCTCCTCTTTTATCCCTTAACCTACTGGATAGGGCAGTCGACAGCCGACTTTTTCGGCGGGGTGAACGTGTTTTCTTACTATCTGCGGCATTTTCTTACCTTTTTCCTTATTATTGTGGGGACCGGGGTGTTGCTTGGTGCTATCGCGAGCTTCCTTGCGGTGCGACGGTATCTCAGGATATAACGGATGCGTATGCAGACCTCCCGCAAGACCTCTAAGAAAACTCCCAAATACATCTTCATCGTCGGCGGGGTGATGTCGGGGATAGGCAAGGGCGTCGCCACCTCGGCCATTGGCCGCATTTTAAAATCCAAAGGGTTCAAGGTTACGGCGCTTAAAATCGACCCCTATATCAACGTAGACGCCGGCACCATGAACCCGACCGAGCACGGCGAGGTGTTTGTGCTCGAAGACGGCTACGAGACCGACCAAGACATGGGCAACTACGAGCGATTTTTGGGCGAGACGCTCTCGAGCATCAACTACATGACGACCGGCCGGGTGTACCTCGAGGTGATTCGCCGCGAGCGCAACTTGGAGTTTGGCGGCAAAAACGTCGAGGTGGTGCCCGACATCCCGCTTGAGGTTATCCGCCGCATCAAAGAGGCGCAGAAAAAGGCCAAGGCCGACGTAACGCTGGTTGAAATCGGCGGGACGATAGGCGAGTATCAAAATATTATCTTTCTCGAAGCGGCGCGCATGCTAAAGCAAACCAACCCGCGCGATGTGGCGGTGGTGATGGTCTCCTATGTGCCTATCCCGCACAACATCGGCGAGATGAAGACCAAACCAACGCAGTACGCCGCGCGCACCTTAAACTCGGTCGGCCTGCAGGCCGACATCATCTTGGCGCGCGCGGCGGTGCCTATCGACGCCAAGCGCAAAGAAAAGATCGCCGTCTTTTGCAACATACCCGCGGAGCGCGTTATCTCGGCGCCTGATGTTGAGAGCATCTACGATGTGCCGCAAAATTATGAAAAAGACGGGCTCGGCAACATTTTGAGCGAAGTCTTGAACCTCCCCAAGCGCAAAGGAAACTTTAATGAGTGGAACACCTTCGTCCGCAAGTCGAAAAACGGCAAACACACGGTCAACATCGCGATAGTGGGGAAGTACTTTAAATCCGGCGAGTTTGTGCTCTCGGACGTCTACATCTCGGTCATCGAGGCGCTTAAGCACGCCGCATACAGCCAAAACTGCAAACTCCACATCACCTACCTCAGTTCAAAAGATTTCGAGTCCGGCAAAGCGCCGCTCACGGTGTTGTCTAAATACGACGGTGTGCTTATCCCCGGCGGTTTTGGCGAGACGGGCATCGAAGGCAAGATAAAAGTCATCGAGTACGTGCGCAAAAACAAAATCCCGTACTTTGGCCTCTGCTACGGCATGCAACTTGCGGTCGTCGAATTTGCGCGCCACGTGGTGGGGCTTAAAAACGCCAACACCGCCGAGATAGACCCTGCGAGCGCGCATCCGGTGATTGACGTGATGCCCGAACAAAAGGAAAAAATTTCGCAAAAAAACTTCGGCGGCACGATGAGGCTCGGCACCTACCCCTGCAAGCTGCGCGCGGGTACTATCGCGCAAAGCGCCTATGGGGCCGAGACTGTCCGCGAGCGCCACCGCCACCGCTATGAGGTCAACCCCGAGTACATCATGAAGCTCACCGAACACGGGCTCAAGTTTTCGGGTGTGTCGCCCGACCACCGGCTGATGGAGATAGCCGAGCTCCCGCAGAAAGATCATCCGTTTTTTCTCGGCACCCAGTTTCATCCTGAATTTCTTTCCCGCCCGCTCTCGCCGCACCCGCTCTTTGTGGCGTTCATCAAAGCAGCCAGCAAACAAAATAAAAAAGGCATGGCGGTTCCTGTGGCAAGTGCGTACAAACGCAAAGTGGCGCTCAAAGTATAATTACGCGTATGCGAGCCTTACCAGGCGCGGCGGCGATAGGTCTCTCGATAGTGCTCATGGTGGCGCTTGCCTCGCGGGAGTCCACAGTAGTCATACAGCATGTGCCGCAGCCCGCTCCCTCTGCGACAATTATTTTCGGCGGCGACCTCTTGTTTGACCGCTCTATCCGCACCGCTATCCGCGAACAAGGAGGGGATTATATCTTTTCGTGCATCGATGCGACGCTAAAGGGCGCGGATCTCGTGGTCGCCAACTTGGAAGGTCCGATTACAAATAACCCCTCGGTGAGTGAAAACACGAAGCCCGGTTCGGAAAATAATTTTACTTTTACCTTTGACCCCATGGTGGCGGCGCTGCTCTATTTCCACAACATACGGCTGGTCAACATCGGCAACAACCACATCATGAACTACGGTCTCGAGGGCTTGCGGCAAACAAAGTTTTGGCTGCAGAGCGCGGGAGTAGATTTTTTTGGTGATGAGGTGATGTACACAACGACATTGAGGGGTGTGCCGCTCGCATTTATCAACTACAACGAATTTGGCGGGGATTCTTATTCCAATGTTCTGCAGAACATTGGAATAGCGGCTGCGCAGGGATATATCCCCATCGTGTATACGCACTGGGGTGAGGAGTATGTCGCGCCCTTGCCGCGCGTACAGGCGCTCGCGCGGGAGTTTGTCGACGCGGGGGCGGCGCTCGTGGTGGGCTCGCACCCGCACATCGTGCAGGAGCGCGAGCTCTATCACGGCAAGTACATCTACTACTCGCTCGGGAATTTTATTTTTGACCAATATTTTTCAGAAGACGTATCCAACGGGTTACTGCTTAGTGCTACTATCACCAAAGAGGGGAGCGTTACCATCATCGAACTCCCCATCGTGCTCGGCAACGACCGGCGTACGTGTTTAATACGATAAGATGTTTATACTCTTACCTAATGCCCTATGAATATTCGCATTCTCGGCACGAGGGGTGAAATACCGCTAAGCGCGCCCCGCCACCGCAACCACAGCGGCATGCTCGTTGACGATACGATACTTTTTGATCTTGGGGAGCGAAAATTTCTGGACTACGATCCAAAAGCCATTTTTATCACGCATCTCCATCCAGACCATGCCGCATTTGTGCGAACACAATTTATGCTTCCGCATGTTCCGATATATGCGCCCGAGACCACGTACCCGTTTCTTAGAAAAGCAAAAAAAGTCAGCATGGCTCCTTATTGCATTACTCCAATCCCGACCGACCATAGTCGTAAGGTGAAATCCTGCGCCTATCTTATCGAGCGGAGCGGCACGCGTATTCTGTACACGGGGGATTTGTACTGGATGCGCAAAAATTACCGGCAAAAACTAGGGGAACTTGATTGCATTGTAACTGAAGGTAGTTTTCTTAAAGAGGGCGGCATGATCCGAACCGACGCTGCAGGAGAACGGCTGGGTCATGCAGGTATCCCGAATCTTATCCGATTATTTAAGCCATATACCAAGAAAATCATTTTCATTCATTTTGGCTCGTGGTTCTTTAGAAATATCCGACACTCACATACGGCCATTTCCGCGCTTGGAGAAAAATACGGCCTCTCGCTCGTCGTCGCCTATGACGGTATGACGCTCACGATCTAGCGGCAACTTTTTTGTTGTCGTTAGTCGTGCAAATTGATCCTATAGATGCAGAGTATTTTCATATGTGCATAACTTTTACCGTCTTTTTAATGACTTTCTCAGTGGATACGTGAAAATGCAAGACAGACAGTTCGAGCGGTTCGTTGGGGTGGGGGCTGAGCGAGCGGTTTCTTCCGCTATAGAGTTGGAAAATAGTTACTCAACTCCCTCTCCAGCGAATCCTCTCTTGAGAATAATCCTTGCATCACATTAGGTCCATACTATAGGTGGATGGGACATCCGCTACAACGGACCACTATAAAGCATAAAGGATTCAATTCCTTTTGGGGATGAACAGGGGCATGAAAGCTCCACCGTAACAGGTGGAGCTTTCTGCATTATCCCTGCGCCCGGCAACGGTAATTTTGTCGTCATATGCGCAGTGTGAGATAGCCTCGCTTTGTTCTCCTCGCCAATTGCGCTCGGTTGGAGTAGCATTAACTATTATGGATAGTGACGCAGAACGGGCACGCCTAGATGCTCTTGCATTCCTCAAACGCCACAAAACTGGTGTACTCAGCACTATACCTGGTCAGTATCAAGTCCATGGCAGCATGGTTTATTACGTTGCCGACGACTACTTCAATATCTATATCCTGACGCTCATAACTACACGGAAGTTCAAGGCAATCCAGGCCCATCCGCAAGTTGCATTTACGGTATCGACGCCGGATATGCCCCAAACGCTGCAGATCGAAGGCATGGCCATGGATATCTCGCTTGACGAAGAAGCGGCAAAGAAAAAAGAAGAATTATTGGCAGTGCTCAATTCGAACCCGTGGTTTTATGGGCCTATTACGAAACTCGATCCGGTAGAAACAGTCGTCGTGTGGATCAGACCAACTTGGATCCGTTGGGCTGATTATGCATTTGCCGAGCACGATGGCCACCAGGTATTCAAGGACATCCCGGTTGGGAAATAGACGACCTCCTAAAGCTAAAAAAAGAGTACGCGGCCGCTGCTATGTTTTAGCTAGAATATACGTATGCAGACCCAGAAGATCGTAGAACAATTGGGATACACGCCAAATGAGGCGAAGGTATATTTGACCGCGCTTGGATTGGGCGAGTGCCATGTCTCCGATATTGCATTGAAACTTAAACTGCCGCGCAGCTCGGTGCAGGTCATCGTGAACACGCTCCACAAGAACGGCCTAATGAATTTTTATGTCAAAAACCGCTACAAATATTGGGTCGCCGAACGTCCCGAGCGCCTGCTGGAACAGCTCAAACAGCGGGAAGAGATGGTCAGTACGGCGATGCCGGCGCTCACGGCATTGCGCAAATCGGACAAGATGCCCGGGCGGCCTCATGTCAAAATTTTCGAGGGCATAGACGAAATCAAACTCATTCACGAAGATATGCTGGAAACCAGACAGCATATGCTCGGCATCATACCGTGGGATGAATGGATAAACCTGCTCGGACGCGGGTTTATGGAGGACTTTATTGAGCGGCGCATGAGCCGCTATCTGCGCATGCGCCTGCTTATTCCGAAAACCGTGGTAGCCGAAGAGTTAAAATCCCGTGACGGCAAGGAACTGCGCGAGACGCGATACATGCCACGCGATGTGCCTATAAGCGCCACAGTGCTCATTTACGGCAACAAGGTCGCCGTCGTCTCCCTTAACAAAAAAATGCCGACTGCGGTGCTTATCGAAGATCCGGGGGTATCCGACACCAAAAAGGCTTTCTTTGAAGAGCTTTGGAGCCGCAGTAATGGCGAAGACCGTTCGCGGGACGAACAACTGTTTCGTCTTCTTGCGGAACGTTCGCCCCAGCCGCTCCTTATCACCAATGAGAAGATAGAGATTGAATACGTCAATCCGTCTTGGGAGGAACTGTTCGGTTACTCGCTTGAGGAAGTGCGCGGTAAAAATCCCGAAATATTCCGGAGCGATAAAACGTCTCGAGAAGTATACGAACGCATGTGGAAAACGCTCTACGCGGGCAAGCATTTTCAGTCCAATGAGATTATTGACAAAAAGAAGAACGGCGACCTTTTCAACCTTTCGACAACCATCTTCCCCGTTACATCGGGCGGGCGACTCTTCTATGTTCAGGTACTCGATGATATTACGCGGCGTAAAAAGGTCGAAGCGCTGCACAAGCGGCTGCTCCAGGCCGCCGCAAAGAATGTGCCGGCGCCTTTGGCCAACGCCATCAAAAAATTTCTCGATGAGTCGTCGTTCGGCTGACCGTCTGCGCATCCCGACGGCAGCAATTCTGCCGTCGGATAGTCGCTGTGAAACCCTGCAATCACCAGCCGCCTCCGTCGTATGCAAAACTTCCCTCTCTAGTAATGGCTTCTTTGTAATTTTGGTTCGACGATACATAGGTCGAATCAGGAGTGGATCCGAGATTCACCCCGCCATTACTAGAGGGGCACTAATTTATAAAAATACTATGTGGCAAAACTGGATCAATGCATTGCTAGGGCTTGCTGTTCTCGGCAGAGTCTAGTGTCGCCACTATCCGTTCATCAAAAGGAAAGGTGTGAGGTAGAATCAATAAAAAATAGATTTATGAACAATAAGAAACCAATGTCGATACCGCGCCATCGTAAGCACGAGGCGCAGCAGCATAATGTGGTTCCTCGGCTTGAGGGCATAGTCAAAAACAAAGGCATTAAGCCGGTCCGGAAAAAGAGGGGATTGTCCAGTAAGTTGAAAAAGGAAGCAGAACACTATGCGGAAGAGCAATTAGAAACTCCTGAATCTCTCGTCCTGTAGTTATTATGCCGAAACTGATTGAACAATTGAAAGAGAGGGGAGTACTACATTCGCCGGCGATAATCCGCGCACTTGAAGAAATTGACCGTGCCGACTTTCTTCCCGAAGAGTTAAAGTACGCGGCGTACGAAGACACGGCGTTGCCTATCGCAGGCGGACAGACGATCTCGCAACCGTACACTGTTGTCTTCATGCTCGAGCAACTCCATGTCCGACCGGGCGATATCATTCTTGAGGTAGGCTACGGGTCTGGCTGGCAAACTGCGCTTCTCGCGCATCTCACGGGGCCGTCGGGGCGGGTATATGCGTTTGAGATAGTGCCGGGGTTGTGCAGCGAGGGCGCGCAGAATCTCCAAAAATATCCGCATCTTGCGAGCCGAGTACGGACGCTATGCATGTCTGGCCAAAGCGGCTACGCCGAAGCGGCTCCGTTTGACCGCATTATTGTCGCCGCCGAAGTCATCAGCGTGCCTAAGGCATGGCGAGCGCAGCTTATCATTAACGGCCGCATGATCTACCCCAAAGAAAATGCGCTCATCCTTGAAGTAAAAAAACCGGATGAAACATTTGAGGTTACAAAATTTCCCGGATTCGTGTTCGTACCGTTCATTGAACACTGATTCTGTTATAAAATTGGCTGGTGAACAATTGGTACGTTATCACAGGAGGCCCCAGCTCGGGTAAAACCACAACAGTGCGGGAGCTTTCTGCGCGCGGCTACATAACTACTATCGAGCATGCGCGCCATTACATAGATACGCAGCGCGTTGCGGGCAGGAGCGTAGATGAAATAAAAAAGAATCAAGTTGAGTTTCAAAAACGTGTTCTGCAAATGCAGATCGCCCAGGAAAAGACCCTTTCTCGCGGTGAGGTCATATTTTTTGATAGGGCAGTACCCGACGCCCTTGCGTACTACCGCTTTTTAAATCTGCCTGAAGATGATCAAATTAAAACTGCGCTACAGAATACTTCATACAAAAAAGCATTTATGCTCGCCCCGCTTCCTTTGGTAAAAGATTATGCGCGTACCGAAGATGCGGCAGCTCAGCAAAAAATCCACGAACTGCTTGTCGAGGTGTATACCTCGCTTGGTATTCCTATTGTGCATGTGCCGGTACTCCCGCTCAAAGAGCGGGTGGATTTTATTCTGAAAAACCTTTACAGTAACCCCATTGCCGGGTCCACTGATGGTGTATTGCGGTGATTCTTATTGCCGGGTCGTCTAATGGCCCGCCTCGCCTAGACGTCGAGTCGAGGCGGGTAGGACAACATGAAATACTGGGTTTATATTTTGCAAAGTCTCAGTACCCAAAAGTCGTATGTTGGTATGACTGATAATGTTGAACGTCATTTAGAGGAGCATAACGCAAAAAAACATTTTTATACTAAACGACACACACCATGGAGGTTGTTGCACACGGAAGAGTTTGCCAATCGGATTGACGCTCGAAAAAGAGAAAATATTTTAAGTCAGCATCTGGTAGACGGCACCTTAAAAAACATATATTCTAATATAGTTTTTGCCGGGTCGTCTAATGGTAGGACAATAGCCTCTGGAGCTATTTATCTTGGTTC
>ERZ1292632.2493-Hain-H43-01um-R2-2493-length-15261-cov-6_pt1 | contig 15261 bp, 18 predicted proteins | sample MGYA00564407_ERZ1292632 | MGnify/ENA primary metagenome ERZ1292632 (study PRJEB36523, sample SAMEA6512637) | groundwater metagenome | collected 2019-01-08 | study: AquaDiva: Metagenomics assemblies of 32 groundwater samples | reverse complement strand
TCTTTCGGTATTCCGCCTCAAGACTTTCCACGCTCGCTTGCGCCGCTTCCACTTTTGCTTCCAGGGCGGCAATTTCTTCTTTAGTCGCCTTGGCTTTTTTCAAAGAAAGAGCCGAACTGGCGTTTCTTAATTTTTCTTCCGACGCAATAAGGGAATCAAGTGCAGTATTAACGCTTGTGCGCGCCGCAGATACGGCTGATTTATAAGTATCAATGGTTGTCTGAGAAAGAGAACCTGACGGGGTAAGGGCGTTCACCAAAAATGCCACTTTATCGAGAAATGTCTGTGTTGTTTTCAATACGCTTTTTGCGTAGGCCGCGTCCGAAAGCAGGTCGGAAGAAGACGAAAGCGCCGATAATTTTTTGTTCCAGTCATTGAATAAATTTTCTATGACAGCGCGCAACGATTCAACGTCTATTTTTTGCTGGGAGTCGCCGACATTAAAATTCAACTGCGGCGACAGAGACCGCGGGTTTGAGAAAAACTGGTCAACTTTGTTCCGCACCGCGTCATCCGCGCTTCCATAGCCGCTTCTTATGTCGTTCCCAACGTCGGTTTCGGCGTTCTCAACGGCAATTTCGGAAACGGCAATATCTTCCGCCTTAACGCCGATATTTAGCTGGTCCAAAACCGCCTGTTCCGCCTTGGCGGTGGCGCGAGCGCGGGCAAGGTCTCCGGCTATGGAACCGTTTTCAAGAGACACAAGAGCATCCCCGGCCACAACACGCTCCCCTACTTTTTTATGGACTACGGCCACGCGTCCGCTTTTTTCAAACGATAAGTCGGCTTCGGATGCGGCTTTGACTTTCCCGGTCACGGATACAATCTGGGAAACTTCCCCGCGGCGGACCAAAACGGTTTCCGGCGCCTTTTCTCCTGCTCCGACAATGAAAAAATACGCGCCTAGGGCAATTAAGACTATGCCAAAAAGACTCAAAAAGGGATGTCTTTTAAAGGAATGGAAAACTTTAATGATAAAGTGCCTCTCTTTGTTATTCATAGCGGCTTTAGGAGATTATAATGTGAAATTATACCAAATTTTTTCCGCCCCGTCCTCCCCTTTTTCTCTCTGTTACAATGTCGTAATGAGAACCTCCTACTCCGCTCTTGAAACCTTCGGTATTTGCCCGCAAAAATACAAATTTCAGGAAATAGATAAAATCCGCGCGCCAAAAAGAATTGAGGCGGTTTTCGGCACTATCGTCCATTCCGCACTCAAGTACATGTTTGAGCGTAATCCCCTCTTCCCCACCGAAGACGAAGTTGTGAATTTTTTCTCGGAACGCTTCAACGAAAAATCAGACGCGGTGGAGTGGCCGGATGCTTCAAAAAAAGAGCGCGCGGAAAAACTTTATTATGACGAGGGCGTCAAATTAATCCGCAATTTTTATGCCAAAAACAAGCCGTGGGATTTCAATCCGGTTGAGCTTGAAGGGCGTTTCCAGGTTGAAATAACGGGCGATAACGCGATAGAAACACACACGATAGCCGGAATCATAGACCGCTTGGATAAAGACCCGACCGGTGATTCCTACGAAATCATAGATTACAAAACCGGGAAAAAAATGCCGTCGCAGGAATCGCTTGAAAATAATCTTCAGCTTGCCTTGTACCATTTGGCAATCTTAAAGCGCTGGCCCCACTTAAAAGCGGGCCAAGTTAAAACATCTCTTTATTTTCTAAAACATAATGAAAAAATTACGGCGGTTCCAAACGAACATCGCGCGGAAAATGCCATAAAAATAATTTTGGCCAAAATCGCCGAAATAAAAAAAGCTGCCGAAACCGGGGATTTTCCCCCTGTCCCGTCAGCTTTGTGCGATTGGTGCGGATTCAGAAAAATTTGCCCGATGTGGAAACATATTTACGAAGAAAAATCGGAAACTCCGGACGAATCGGCGGCAAGCAATGCCATAAAAGAATATTTTGAAATAAAAGAGACGGAAGAAAAAAATGACAGGCGCTTAAAAGAAATCAGGGGAATAATACTCGCTTACATGGACAGCAAAAAAATAGGGCGGGTATTCGGCTCGGGGGGCTATATTACCAAAATGATTCAGGAACGCGTGTCTTTCGACATGGAAAAGGTGAAGTCGGTGCTTGAGAGCCTCGGCAGGTGGGCGGAAGTGCTTTCGCCAGATTCCAAAAAAATAGAACGCCTGATGGAAACGTTGCCCGAAGAAACCCGGGAAAAACTGGAAGAAACGGAAAAAAAGAAAAGTTTTATCGTCCTAAAACAGACGAAAAAAGAAGAATAACCTGCGCAAATCAGCGGGGTGCGCAATTCGCGGCAAGAGTATAGCCCGATTGCTCGGCTTCCCGAGGCGTTGCAAAAGAAACGAGGTTTTCTTTTTTGATGCGGGAAACTCCTCCGCACCACGGGAAATAATATTTGCTTCCTCCTTTTGAAGCAAGGACATTTGACTCTGCTCCTTCTTCTCCGGGAGATTTGGGGGAAGGAATCGCCTTAACCGGTGCGGCGGAAGAAAAAGTATTCTCCGGGATGGTTATTTTCACCGGCTCGCGGTTGCCACCAATCGCCGACAAACGGCCCAAACCAAAAGACGAAAAAGCGACCAGGACAATGACTAACGCGATAAAAATGTCCTCTTTTTCTAAAAATGAAACCCCCTGATTTACCCGCGAAAAAAGAGACTTGCCAATTCGCCTTAAATAGGCTATTATTTTGTACATTATTTTATGGCCTAAGCAGTTCGCTTTTAACTATAAACTAAAAACTAGTAACTAAAAACTGATTAAAAATGGCAACAAGAAAGGCTGCGGGGTCGGCAAAAAACCTCACTGATTCCAACCCGAAGTATCTGGGTACCAAGCTTTATGACGGCGAGCGGGCTAAGGCGGGCTCAATCATTGTGCGCCAGCGCGGCACAAAGATTATCCCCGGGAAAAACACCCGATTGGGCAAAGACCACACTATTTATGCGATAAAAGAAGGTAAAGTTAAATTTACTTCCCGCAAGAAAATCGGCTTCAATAATCAGACGAAAGTAAAAAAGGTGGTAAATGTAATTTAAACAAAACCCCCCGCTTTAAGCGGGGGGTTTTGTTTAGGCCGGGTCGACAACAAGAGTTACGTACGCTTTTGAGCTACCGGAATCTATTTCTATCTTGAATGTTCCTATTTCTTTTATCGGTTTATCAAGCTTGATGAAATGAAGTGGGATTTCGGCGTGGAGTTTTTCTTTGAACAATTTTTCTATCTCTTTTATGTGAATACCGGCGAAAAGATGCCCGAGTTCGTTGGCTTTTTCTTTCACTTCTATCCTCTTCCCGTCCAAAGATTCCACGTTTTTTCTAAGAAGTTCTTCCTGGATTTTGTGTTCCGCCTCGGCCTGAACGCTCAACGTTTTTACGCGCTTCATTGCCGCTTCTGTTGCCGGCTCCCCCAGTCCCTTAGGTAAAATAAAATTTCTGGCATAACCCGGTGAAATTTCTTTCACTTCATACCGCCTGCCCACTCCGGGAACATCTTTCAGTAAAATTATTTTCATTTTTTCTTCATTAAGAAATCAATCGCTTTTTCCAATTGTGTGTCTTTCTCTTTTTCCAAATCCCCTTTCTTCGTCTCAACCGTGATATCGGGTTTCAGCCCGTTTTCCGATATGGAAACTCCGTTAGGAGTAAGCCAGCGCGCGATCGTTATTTTAAGAGAAGTATCCGGTGTTACTTTTACCAATTCCTGAACCGACCCTTTGCCGAATGTTTTTTCCCCTATGAGAATTGCAATCTTGTGTTCGCTTAAAGCACCGGCAAGAATTTCCGACGCCGATGCTGACCCGCCGTTCACCAAAATTACCATCTTGAGTTTGTCGCTGAAAATATTGTAGCCGTGGCTTCTGAAAACCTTGCCTTCTTCCTCTTTTTTGCTTTCTTCTTTTACCACAATCTTGCCGGACGGTAAAAACCAGCTTGCCATGTCCACCGCCGCTTCAAGATACCCTCCCGGATTATTTCGCAAATCCAAAACAAGTTTATCCCCGCCGAATGACGAAAATTCTTGAAGAGCCTTGCGGAAAAGGTCGGGGGAATTCGCCGAGAAGCTGTAAAGGCGGATTATGAAAACATCACCTCGGCGTTCGGTATCAATCGTCGGTATGGCGATAGTGTCGCGGACTACCTTAAACGGCAAAGGCTCCGTCTCGCCTTCCCGAAAAATCGAGAGCTCAACCGTGGTGCCTTTTGTGCCGCGGATTAGAGAAACGGCTTTTTCAATCGTCATATCGTTGGTCGGAGTTCCGTCTATTTTGAGTATCTTATCTCCTGCTTTTATCCCCGCGCGGTATGCCGGCGTGTCCTTAAGCGGAGCCACGACGGTAATAACGCGGTCGCGCAGGCCTATTTCCATACCGACACCCTGGAATTCACCGTTGATGGATGCTTCAAAATTTTTCAAATCCTGCGGCGGGAAAAATACGGTGTAAGGGTCGCCAAAAGACTGAGCAAGGCCGGCGATTGCTCCCCATACCTTTTCCTGGTCGGTTGGCGCTTTTTTGAAAGTTACGAACTTATTGGAAAGAGCGCTCCAGGCACTCCAAAAGGCCTTAAAATCGGTCCCGGGAGCAACGATAACGCTCTCCGGTTCTTTATTGGAAATTCCGATAACATTACCGATTACCGGCAAGCGTTTTTCGCCAACCACGGTTCCGGCGCCAAACGACGCCCCCGCTACAAGCAAAAAAGAAAGAACAAGGGAAACCCTCTTTAAGAAATCAGGGGAAAACATAAGTAGAGAAATTATCGCAAAATTATTGGCGCCGGTCAATTCAGGGCGGTTCGGGGGTAGCCCAAAAACCTCCTTCTCTGTTATAATTTAAAAAAATATAAGCTTACCAAAAAACATGCTCACCACCCATACCCATAAAAAGCTTACCTGGATAGACCTTGAAAATCCGACCCGCGACGAGGTTGAAAAGTTAATGAAGGAATATGATATTCACCGGCTGGTGGCCGAAGAACTTTTGGGTCCTACCGTTCGCCCCAAAGTGGACTTGTACGACAATTTTATTTATTTGATACTCCACTTCCCCACCATAAGCCACAGTCATAACGGGGAAACGGAACAGGAGATAGATTTCATAATCGGCAAAAATTTCATAATTACCGTGCATTACGAGATGGTTGACCCATTACACGAATTCTCAAAAATTTTTGAAGTTAATTCTCTTCTTGATAAATCCAACATCGGGGAACACGCCGGCTATATTTTCTTCTACATAATGCGCGAGATATACAAAAATCTCGGAAACGAACTTTCAACCATAACAAACCGGCTAAAGGACATTGAGGAACGGATTTTCAAAGGGGAAGAATCCAAAATGGTTGAAGAAATATCAAACACCAATAAATCCCTTCTTGATTTCAGGGAATCAATCCGTTTCCATAAAGAAGTGCTTGAATCGTTTGAGGCGGCCGGCAAGAGATTTTTTGAAGAAAAATTCCATTATTATCTGCGCGCGCTTTTGGGAGAATATTACAAAGTTTACAACCAGCTTGAAAACCAGAAGGAAACCCTAATAGACTTAAGAGAAACCAACGAATCTCTCCTCACCGCCAAATCAAACGAAATTATGAAAACCCTGACGGTTATGGCTTTCATGGTTTTGCCGGTTTCTCTCATTACCCAAATATTCGGCATGAACACAAATCTTCCCATAGTCGGCGAACAATACGATTTTGAAATAGTTCTGGGGATTATGGTTGCCGCCATAGTTTTCGTCTATGGTTTCTTCAGATATAAAAAATGGCTTTAACCTTCTACAACACGCTGACTCGTAAAACCGAGAAATTAGTCCCGCTTAAACGCGGGATTGTTTCAATGTATCATTGCGGTCCTACGGTCTATGACCGCGCCCACATAGGCAATTTGCGCTCATACGTATTCGCCGACACCTTGCGCCGGACGCTTGAGAATTATAAATACGAAGTGCGACAAGTGATGAATATAACGGATGTTGACGATAAAACCATAAAACGGAGCCGCGAGGAAAACGTCCCCTTAAAAACTCTGGCGAAACGATACGAGGAACTGTTTTTTAAAGACCTTTTGAAACTTAATGTAAAAATTCCTGAATTCACGCCGCGGGCAACGGAACACATCAAAGAAATGGTCGCGATGATAGAGAAACTTTTATCCAAAGGAGTCGCTTACAAAAGCGACGATGGCGTGTATTTCTCTATCGGCGCTTTCAAGGGATATGGGGCCTTAGCCGGCATTTCGCATAAAGGGGAAACGCGCTCGCGGGTAAAAAACGACGAATACGATAAAGATAATCCGAAAGATTTTGCGCTTTGGAAATTCCATTCCGAAGAAGACGGGAGTGTCGCATGGGACGCCCCTTTCGGCCGCGGACGCCCCGGCTGGCATATAGAGTGCAGTGCCATGTCTATAAAATATTTGGGTGAACATTTCGACATACATACCGGAGGTACTGACTTAATATTCCCGCACCACACAAATGAAATAGCCCAATCGGAAGCAGCCACCGGAAAAACTTTTGTCTCCCTGTGGATGCACAATAATCACATCCTTATCGACGGAGAAAAAATGTCAAAATCGCTCGGCAACGCTTATACGCTGGATGATATCCTCTTTCATGGCGTTTCCCCCGTCGGCTACCGCTATTGGCTTTTGACCGCTCATTATAGGACTTTGGCGAATTTTACCTGGGAAGCCGTTTCCGGCGCGGAAAATGCTTTTGAAAAATTGAAATTGTTGTTTTCGGAATTACCGGCAGGCGGCAAAACAGATATCGCCTATAAGGCGGAGTTTGATAGTTTTTTAAACAACGATTTGGACACCCCGAAAGCCATCGCTCTTTTGTGGGAACTCCTGAAAGACCGGGAGATTCTTCCCGAACACAAGCGGGCGACTATTTTATATTTTGATAATATTTTGGGGCTTAATCTTGCCGGCTTAAAAAAAGAAGGGATTCCCGACGAAATCATGGAACTTTCGGGCAAGAGAGAAGAAGCACGAAAAAACAAAGATTTCGCCCGCGCCGATGTATTGCGCCAAAAAATGGATTCCTTGGGTTATGCCGTTTTGGACGGTGAAAATGGCCCCGTAATACGCAAAAAGCGCTTGTAAAAGCAATCAACATTTTTCTCACAGATTATCCCTGTTTTTTCAAAAACTCCCCGATTTCGCGGGTATTTTTTATGCTACAATTCCCCCATCATGGCCGTAAGAAAACAAAGAGACAACGTCAGAATTCCTCCCCAAAATATTGATTCCGAAAAAGCTCTTCTTGGCGCGATAATGCTCCGACCGGATTCCATAAGCGAAATCATAGAAATTGTTGAAGCCGATTCTTTTTATTCGGAGAAACACAGAATCATTTGGAGGTCGATGCTTGAGCTTTACGGCAGGCGCGAGCCGATAGACCTTTTATCTCTTTCTTCGCGCTTGAAAGAAAAAAAGGAACTTGACGCCATCGGAGGAAGAACTTATCTGTCGGAGATTGTGAATTCCGTCCCCTCTTCGGCCAACATCGTCCATTACGCCAACATCGTCCACCGCAAGCACATGATGCGCAGGCTTATTGAAGCGGCCGACACTGTTTCCGAAATGGGGTTTGAAGAAGAACGCGAACTTGAAACGCTTCTCGATGAAGCCGAGAAAAAAATATTCAGCGTTACTTCCGCGACGCGCGGCCATGTTTTCATAAATTTGAAAGATGTTCTGGGAGATGTTTGGGAGCGCATAGACAAACTGCACAAGCAAGACGGCGCGCTCCGCGGCGTTCCGACGGGTTTCCGGGAACTCGACCAAAAACTCTCCGGCCTTCAGAAATCGGATCTTGTGATTTTGGCCGCGCGCCCATCAATGGGAAAAACCGCGCTTGCGCTTGATATAGCGCGCCAGGCGGCGCTTCGCCATAACATTCCGGTTGGAATTTTTTCTCTTGAAATGAGTTCGCAACAATTGGCGGACAGAATGGTCGCCGCCGAGGCGCGCGTTGATGCCTGGAAATTGCGCACCGGCGGGCTGAAACTTCAGGAAGATTTCGACCGCATTGGCGACGCTCTGGGGGGGCTTTCCAAGGCGCCACTCTTCATCGACGACGAGCCGGGGAACACTATCATAAAAATGCGCTCTGTCGCGCGAAGGCTAAAACGAGACCATAATTTAGGCCTTCTTGTGGTTGATTATCTTCAGCTTATGAATCCGTCGAGAAATTACGATTCCATGGTCAATCAAGTCACGGAAATATCGCGTTCTTTAAAGGGTCTCGCCCGCGAGCTTGATGTGCCGGTACTTGCCCTTTCCCAGCTTTCGCGCGCGGTTGAATCACGCGGCGGACGGCCGAGACTGTCCGACCTCCGCGATTCCGGCTCCATAGAGCAAGACGCCGATGTCGTGATGTTTATCCACCGCGAAGATAAATATAAAGAAGATTCCGACAAGCCGAATATTGCCGAAATTCTCATTGAAAAGCATCGAAACGGCCCGACCGGAAAAGTGGAGCTTTATTTTGACGACAAAAAATCTACATTCCTGTCAATAGACAAGACCGGGGTCGATTCGTCGGACGATGAATCTTTCTAAATAAACTTTCTAATAGGATGGACTCCGCACGCAAATTAGCAGAATATTTCTCCAAATTCCCCGGTATCGGCCCGCGCCAGGCGCGCCGCTTCGTTTATTTTCTACTAAGCCAAAACGGCAGCTTTGCTGAAGGGTTGTCGCGGGCGCTTGCCGACTTGAAAAACGCGGCGCGGCAATGCGAATCGTGCAAAAGATTTTTCGAGGAAACTTTGGGAAAATCGGAACTGTGCGATGTGTGCAGGAGCCCTTTAACCGACAAAACGGTTCTCATGGTGGTTGAAAAAGACATTGATTTTGAAAATGTCAGAAAAAGCGGAGTTTATAAAGGGCAATATTTTATTTTGGGCGGCTTACTCCCGATTCTTGAGAAAAATCCGGTGGGCGCCATACGAATTCGCGAGCTTATCTCTTTGATTGAAAAACTGGCGCCTAAAGGAGGGCTTAAAGAAATAATCATCGCCCTTTCGGCAAATACCGAAGGAGATAATACTTTTAATTACATTAAAAAAACTCTTGAACCCATAGCCCAAAAATATAAATTGGCGGTATCAGGCCTCGGCCGTGGATTCTCCACCGGACTGGAGATTGAATACTCTGATGCCGAAACTCTCGGGAACGCGTTAAAAAACAGGGGTTGAACCCGTATAGCAATTCGCCATGGGCAGACCTCTTACATGGTTGATTTGTGCATTAAGTTTTGGTAAAAATCAATCAGAGTGAACAATAAAAGGAGTTAAGCTTGGACTATGTGATAATTGTTATTATTGCGGCCTTATCCATTTTAGGGTACTCGTTCTACGTTGGAGTAAAAATACGCATACGCGACCCCTATAAGAGACATTGGGAACTTGTGCGGGGAAAAAATAGGGAAATATATTTTTTTTGTTTTTGGTGGCTGCTTGGTTCGGCTATTATCTTCCCGGAGACAGATTTCGCGGCCTTGGCAGCAGTGTTCGTCATTTTTACCTTGATAGTCAGCTTGTCCTTTTTAGCCGGTTATCTGTCCCCCCCGAGATGGTTCAGGAATTGGATGGAATAAGACAAATAAGAATTGAAAACCGCCACGCGAGATAGTCAGTCATCTCACGTGGCGGTTTTATTTTTACTTCGTTGTCTGCTTCCTTGTTATTTTATTTCCGTAATCTCCACTTCCGTAAACGGCTGGCGGTGTCCGCGAACTTTTCTATAGCGGCTTTTGGCCTTGTATTTCATAACGCTTATTTTTCTCGCGCGTCCTTCGCTTTTAACTAATCCTTCTACTGATTTCCCGGTAATATAAGGTATCCCGATTTCAGCCTTTGCGCCGTCGTCAATAAGAAGAACCTTGTCGAAAACAACGGTTTCGCCGGACGCGGCTTTCCCACCAAGTTTTTCAACTTTTATAATGTCTCCTTTTTTGACCGCGTATTGTTTGCCGCCGGTCTCAATAATTGCGAATAGAGCCATAATCAAACTTTAATGTTCTAACCCGTCTGCCGGCAAGCAGGCGGGACAAGTAATCCCCCAAGTTTACACAAAAGTTGCCAAATTGCAACAGAATGATAATGTGATAACAGAAAGCAGTAAAAATCGTCCTCCCTCCGGCTGGCCCGTTGTCGGGAACAGCGGAACCGCCCCTTCTCCTCCCTGAGGGGTAGCGCCGGAGGGCTTTTGGGCCGCGAGCCTCCTCCCCCTTTTGCTCGCGGCCTCTTTTTTATATTGTGCAACGAGTGACAAGAGAAAAAACGCCTAATCTTCCTCGTAAACGCGCGGGCGCTCGAGAACAGAGGTTTCTATTTCTGGAGATTTGCCGGTAATTTTCAAAATATCCTTATCAACTTTTTTTAATTCTTTTGAAGCAAGATTATATTGGTTAACCGTTGTTGAAATCGCGTTTCCGACTTTGTTGAAATATCCCTCATACGTCATCAAGTGTTTCATTAGCTCCCCCACTCTTTTTATTACATCCTGAACTTTATCTTCAATTTCAAGCGCTTTCAGCCCCTGCAATACTGTTTGCAAATATGCCAGAAACGACGTTGGGGAAACTATAATAACTTTATATTTAGAAGCGGCCCGTTGGATCAAATTCTCCTCCGTCTGAATACCAACCTTCCCCACCAGAAGGTCGTAATAAATGGCCTCGTGGGGAATAAACATAAAGGCAAAGTCCATCGTTCCCATGGATGGCTGTATATATTTGGATGTCTCAACTATGCGGTTTTTCAAATCCGATTCAAATAGTTTTCCCAAACGCTCTTTTTCCGCCGGATTTCTTTCCTCCACCATCCTATTGTAGTTCTCAAGAGAAAACTTTGAATCCACGGGAATAATTTTTTTGCGCACAAAAACCACGGCATCTGGAATCAGGTCTTCCCCATTGTCATTTTTCCCCAAACGATGCTGCATTTCATAGGAACCGGGCGGCATAACATTTTTAAGCAGCGTCTCCAAATAATATTCGCCCAAGACTCCGCGCTGTTTCGGATTTTTCAATATGTCCTGAAGTTCCCCGAGCTGGTCGGCAAACCCCATTACTTGCTTGCCTGTTTCTTTAACTTCCGTTAATTCTTTAGTTATGTCTTTAATCAGTTTCTGCGATTCTGAAAATTGCGACCGAACGGCGGATTGCATTTCTTTATTCGAATCCGAAAGCTTGTCGTCCATGGTCCGGGAAAGCGCGTTCAATTGATTCTGTATTAAAATCAGGCTATCGGTCGCCGGTTTTTCTTCTTTTTTTCTCAGCAACAAAAACACTATAATCGCACCTAAGGCTACTCCGATAATAGCAATGATGGCTGTTCCCATATTTCCTTATTCTATCATAGGGCTAAAACAGGCTTTCCGTGCTTGGCCCTTTCTTTTTGGGATTAGGCAACACTTCTTCTACCGCCTCCCTGTAATCGCAATAGTCGCAATTTTCGCTTTGTTTCGGAATTTTATCCGAGTTTAGTGTTTCTTTGATTTTAAAAAGTGTCGGCTCCACCCAGTCGTCATTCCCCACGTAAGGAATAATTTTTATGTCAAATTCCAATTTGCCGTCAAAAGCTTCTTTATCAGAGTCGGCATTGGCGTAAACGAAATACCCGGTATCGGACACGTCAAAGCCGTTCCGGCGGAAAAGCCATTGGTACACTTCTATTTGCCGCTTATAACCATCCTGCCACTCCGCATCCAAATTAACTTCCGTCTTTTTGCTTGTCGCCTTGTAATCAACAACGATAATTTTTCCGTCGGCGCCTTTCCAAACATCGTCAACGCCGCCGCGAACTAAAAGTCCCGTCGGCTCATGCAAAAACTGCACGCCATGCCTTAGGGCGTCTCTCCAATTATCCAGTTCTTCGTGCGGAAATGGTACCGCGTCAACCCTGTATTCTTTCATAAGCGGATGCGCCTCTCCTTTGGCGCGATGCACGTCAAACTCGCGCTTCAAAAGTTCGTCAACGGCGCTGTTCAAATTAAAAGGAAAACCGGGTGGGCGCGCCACACCAAGCTTGTTGTCCACGTAAAAACACCGCGGGCATTCCATATAGAGGTCAATTTTCGAACGGCTTAAACGAAAATTTTTCCCTCCGTAATTCCAATCGGGATTTCTGTGAGGTTTATAATATTGGGACATAATTTACATCATCTTATCATATCTGCCCTCCGGTAAGGCGGGTAAAACTTCATGCTATACTGAACGGAAATGGCAATTCACGGACAAATAAAAGAAGAGTTGAAAGAAGCGATGCGCGAAAAAAACGAAGTCAGGTTGAACGTCGTGCGTGGGCTTATGACCGCCTTTGTAAACGAACTTGTAGCCAAAAAAAGGAAACCGAGCGAAGAAATTCCCGATGATATGGCGCTTGAAGTCATAAGGCGCGGCGTAAAACAACGCAAAGACGCCATAGAACAGTTTGAAAAAGGCGGGCGCAACGACCTCTCCCAGAACGAAAAAAACGAACTCCCCTACCTTGAAAAATATCTCCCGAAAATGATGGCGCGCGAAGACATCGTTCCCATTGCAAAAACAAAAATGAGCGAATTTGGCGTAATTGATAAATCAAAAGCCGGTCAATTGACTGGTTTTCTTATGAAAGGACTTAAGGGTAAGGCTGACGGAGCGGACGTAAAAGCGGTGGTAGATGAACTATTGCAAGCATAGAGAAAGCGTGGCAAAATAAAAGCAGGAAACTTTAAACCAACAGGAGGAAGTCTTGAACCCCTATTCGATTCTTGAGGAGAAAAGTCTCTCTTTTGACGCTCTCATGACTTTCCCGTCGAAATTGAACTTCGGCGAATCGGTAAGAATTGTTTTTTGGTTCCCGCGCTCCGGCGAATGTGAAATCCCCATCCGGCGCCTCAGGGAACTAAAGGAGGTATTTGAAGAGGCGTTTGGAGAAAGATTTTCCGGCATCAATCCGAGTGGCGACAGAAAAGACACCTCCGCCTTGCTTGTACTGAGACCGGCCGAAACAAAGGAGGAATATTTGGAAAAATTGCTCCTCATCCATGATACGGTGGAAACAATTTTGGGAGTGGAAACTGGAATCTTCGGTCTGGACAAAAAAGAAGACATAGACAGGCTTCTCGTACAGACCGGTTTGGCGGCCACGGAAACGTCGCATATGTACCTTCTCAACTGAATGTTTAAAACCGGCGCATCGTATCCATAGCGCCGGTTTTTTGTTTTGAAAGGCAATTCAAGGGATGCCCTTGGATACAGGGGAAAATAGATGTTTGGTTGACTAAATTGTATTTTCATGTATAATAAAACCCAGAGTTTCAAATCTGTTTTTTGACTTTTTTTGGGAGGGTCTATGGCAGCCACGGAATTCCAGAAACGAGTTGCTCGCGAAGTCATCGCCGAGATGGCGGTCTCGGGCGGTGACAGATTCGACGGAGTATTGTTCGAGTCGACCGCCCGCAAGGTACTGACGAAGGCAGGCGCGGTGTACGGCAGCAAGGCGTGCCATCTCCGGAAAATCCGTCCGCTCGTGGAACGCGGGTTCGCCAACAAAGTGAGCAGAGTACGGAGGAAAACCCCCGTACGCAAAAAGCGCAGCGGCATTCGTGTCGGAAGAATTGTCCGGCAAACTGTTGCCAGCATCGACCCAGAATCTTTTCGTGAATTCCACAGGCCGTACATGGAAAAACACGAGGAAGATCTCACGCTCCATATGACCGCCGAGCAACTCGGACGCGATTAACCGCAACCGAGTTGCTCCTAAGAGCCCCTTTAACGGGGCTCTTTCTCTTTGAGAATAAAACGAAGTTTCTTTTTTGACCAAACGGGACCGGAGCTATCAATGCCGATTCTTGGAGTTTTTTTAATATCTTTCTCGAGAACTTTCACTCCCCTGTCTTCAATCCAAAGCCCGGTTTTCTTACCCAATTCTTTTTCGTTTAGGCGCTTATCAATTTTTAGCGCTTTGGTAAGTTTCGCCGGGCCGTTGTACTGACTTGCCCCGCGTATCAAAATTGCGGATGGATATCCAACTTTTCCGGTAACAACATTGAGCATCCAGTGCATGCCGTAAGTAAAATACACATAAGCATGTCCGGCGGGCCCGAACATGGGAGTATTTCTTTTCGTCCGCCCGCGTGAAGCCTGCGAAGCCTTGTCTTTAAACCCGTCATAAACCTCAACTTCATTTATCATTAGTGCTACTTCTGTCTTCCCTATTCTGCGCACCAAAAATTTCCCAAGCAGGGCTTGAGCAACACCCGTTCCGGAGCGGCTGAAAAATCGCGGGGAAAGAATTTTTCTCATACGCGGAAGTATAAACTAAAAAAATATAAACAAAAATTAGTGTTTAAAAATAAGTATAAAAAATGTAAAAAGGTGTAAATAGATATAACTATAAATACACTATAATTATGCGGTCGTGTAATTATAGTGTATTTACGATTTAAGGATTAAATCAACTCAATCAACCCTAGGCCATTCATAAAAGGTATATACTGGCACCATGGAAAAGCTGGTGGAGCATTTGAAAAAAATCGGCGCCCTCAAAACTCCGGAAATAATAAAAGCATTTTTGAAGATAGACCGGCGCGATTTCGTTCCCAAAAGCGAGCAGTCCCTCGCCTATCTTGACGACGCGCTTTCCATCGGCTATGGACAGACTATTTCTCAACCATACACGGTCGCATTCATGCTTGAGCTTTTACAACCCAAAACCGGGCAGAAAATTCTGGACATCGGCTCCGGTTCAGGATGGCAAAGCGCGCTTTTGGCAAACATTGTCGGAAAAGAAGGGAGGGTTTACGCGGTTGAAATAATCCCAGAGCTTTCGCGCACGGGGCAAGAAAACGCCCTCAAATACGGGTTTGAAAAAGAAGGAATCTTGAAGTTCATAGAAGGAAGCGCCGCGCATGGCCTTCCCAAGGAAGGTCCTTATGACCGTATAATAGCCGCGGCGGCGGGAGATAAAATTCCCGCGGAGTGGACGGACGAACTCTCCCCCAGCGGGCGTTTGGTGGCGCCGGTAAAACATTCAATCGTCCTCATTGAGAAAGATAAAGGGGGCTATCTCACCGAAACCGAGTTTCCGGGATTTGCCTTCGTGCCGTTGGTGGGGTAACCATAATCATTGTGGAGCACTCGCGCGATATGACTCCGCCTTCATAAATTGTCCGCGAGTAAAGCAGTTTACTCGCTTTACGCAATTTATGATGTAATTGTATCCTTTGCACGAACTTTTTTCGAGAGCTAATGTGGCACGCCC
>ERZ1292632.1873-Hain-H43-01um-R2-1873-length-19038-cov-51_pt2 | contig 15264 bp, 18 predicted proteins | sample MGYA00564407_ERZ1292632 | MGnify/ENA primary metagenome ERZ1292632 (study PRJEB36523, sample SAMEA6512637) | groundwater metagenome | collected 2019-01-08 | study: AquaDiva: Metagenomics assemblies of 32 groundwater samples | reverse complement strand
GATCCATTCGAGGGTAATGAGGCCCCGAAAATCCGAGGAGTTTAACTCCCGGGAGAACGTATGCCAAATTGCGGTTGCGAGGGCTCATGCCCAGCTTGCATGATTGGGGAGGTTGATAACCACCAATGCAACAAGTGCGAGCGTACATTCTGCCCGACTTGCCACGGCGTTAAATCTGGACCGCCGAGCCAGAACGTCGAACGGTGTTCCTGCTTGGAAGTATCTGGTCGGAAGTATCGGCCGGGGCAAATCATTTTCGACAAAGAATCGGGTCGACATATAAAAATTGGGTGACAGAACTGATTCCCCGCCGCGCGGCGTCATCAGACGTCCGCGCGGCTTTTCGTTTTATTTTTTCATTATGAGAAACGTGCTTTCGACGTCCCGGATTTCATAGCCGCGACTTTCGATTTCTTGTCTTATTTTGTCCGCTTCGGCGAAATCTTTATTTTCTTTCGCTTTCTGCCTCCTTTCGCCTAGCTCGATGATTTCTGGCGGCACTTCTAGAAATTCATTGTGTTCAAGATCTAATCCGAGCACTTTGTCGAATTCAAGAAGCGTGGCGCGTTTATCGGCAGAGGAGAGAGCTTCGTCCTTTACCAACTTCCAGACTACCGCCAAAGCTTCCGGTGTATTTAAATCGTTTTCAACCGATTGCGCGAATTCTTTTTTGTAATTTTCATCTATTCTACCATTCGCGCGAATTAGAGAAGAGAAGGTTTCTTTCAGCTTTCTATACGCATTCTGAGCCGCTTCGAGCGCCTCCCAAGAAAATGTCACGGGACTTCTGTAATGTGCCATAAGTAGGAAGTAGCGATAGGCGAGAGGGCTGAAATTATGTTTAGTAATTTCAGCCAGAGTAATGCCGGTGCCTTCGGATTTGGCCATCTTACCCTCCGGCATATTTACAAATTCATTATGGAGCCAGTAATGCGCCAGTTCGCACTTGCAGGCACTCTCCGATTGGGCGATTTCATTGTTGTGGTGAATAGGGGCGAGGTCTATGCCGCCAGTATGAATGTCGAAGGTCTTGCCAAGATATTTGGTACTCATGGCCGAGCATTCGATATGCCAGCCGGGGAAACCCTGTCCCCATGGGGAACGAAAACCTAGGTTTTCGTTAAATTTCCAGAGCGCAAAATCTCTTGAATTCTTCTTTTCTGAATTCTCTACTCTTGATTCCGTATCCTTGCCCAGTCCGCCGAGCTTGCCGTAATGCGGGTCTTTCGATGTGTCGAAGTAAATGCCGTCCGAAGTTTTATAAGTAAAGCCCTTGTCCTCGAGAGTTTTTATAAGCTCGATTTGCTCGGGTATATTCTCGCTTGCCTTGGGCAGGACATGCGGCATCTTGATATTGAGCGAGCCCACATCCTCTTTGAAGCGCTCGGTGTAGAAATCACTGAGTTCTTTCATCGCCTCCATGGAGACCGTCCTGCCCTCGCGCTTGAGCCCTTTGATAATTTTATCCTCGCCCTCGTCATTGTTGCCGCCGATACCGACATCCGTTATGTTCATCACCTGTTTTACTTCGAACCCCAGGAATTCAAATGTCCGGCGCAGGAGGTCGGCCAGGAGAAAAGAGCGCAGATTGCCTATATGGACGTAGTCATACACCGTCGGGCCGCAGTGGTACATCTTCACTTGCCCTTCCTTAATCGGCTTGAATTCTTCAATCTTGCTCGTAAGAGTATTGTGAAGTCTCATGAAGAAAGAGAACTTGAATTGAATCTTACCCGGCCATGCAAGTTGGCCATCTTTCTATAGAAGCTCAATTCGGGCTCGAGCTTTTTTGAGGTAAAGATAATTTGTTCCATTCCATCCCAAAGCAGGAACCACGCCGCGGGCTCGAGTAAGGTAAGCAGGAAAGAAAGCCCCATATCGTTTGTCGGGCCCTTATATATGATGCGCGCAGCCAATATCATAGACGCCACTCCTAAGGCGACCATGAACCAGCCGAGTAAAAGGATTTTTCCTTTCTCCTTCTTCAAGATAATAAAATGCTTTTTGAAGTGGATAGTAAGACGGTTTACAATAACCTCTTCTTTGGATGCGTCCCTGTCCGGCTCCGGCACGTATAAGTTAAGCTCTATGCCGTCGTCATATTTGTCGTAAGAGGCGCGCCTTATCTCGTCGAGAAAGTCGCTTGACAGGGCGCGGCGGGAGTACGGCCTAATATCGAAATCCGAAAAAATATCGTCATACTGCTCGAGCCGCAGAAATATCTCCTTCGACTCGTCTACTTGGTAGGTATCCGGGTTTTTCATCACTTTATTATAACAGAAAAGGTGTTATAATCTTACAAATGGAATTAGTTAAGAAGCACGGAGCGCTCTTTACTTTGGGAGTTTTGATTGCTTTTGCTTTCTACAACTTCGGCTTTCACGCGGGAGAAAGAGCTCTCTCTACGGCAACTGCGGGGATTGAAAACCCGAGCCCTACAAGCGAGACCGCGGTTGATTTCGCGCCATTCTGGAAGGCCTGGAACGTTATCAATGAAAAGTATGTACCGGCTTCAACAACCGAGAAGGCCGTGGATGAGCAAGAGAAGGTCTGGGGAGCGATTCAAGGACTGGCAGAATCGTTAAACGACCCGTACACCGTCTTTTTCCCTCCCGTGGAATCTGAAATGTTTGCCGCCGATATACGCGGTAATTTCGAGGGAGTGGGGATGGAGGTGGTGGCGCAAGACGGAGCGGTGAGAGTTATCGCTCCGCTTAAAAATTCGCCGGCTTTCCGAGCAGGCATTCTCGCGGGCGACAGGATAATAAAAATTAACGGCAAGGAGACAAGCGCTATGACTACGGAGGATGCCGTCCAGCTTATCCGCGGACCGAAGGGCACTAAGGTGACTCTGACCATATTCAGGAACGGCAACAAAGCTCCTTTCGATATCTCCGTAATCCGCGAGGTCATCGATATTCCAATTATCAATACCAAGCGATTGGATGGCGGCGTATTCGTTATTGAACTTTATAGCTTCTCCGCCCAGTCGACCGTGCTTTTCCGCAGCGCCTTGCGGGAATTCATTCTTTCCGGTGCCGATAAACTCGTGCTTGATCTTCGAGGTAACCCGGGGGGTTATCTTGAGGCAGCCATAGATATGGCGAGCTGGTTTCTGCCGGGAAGCAAGGTGGTGGTAAGAGAAGATTTCGGGACACGGAAGGCTGAGAGAGTTTACAGGAGCCGCGGCTATGATATTTTTCGGGATGATTTGAAATTCGTGATACTGGTCGACAAGGGTTCGGCTTCGGCTTCGGAAATTCTGGCCGGTGCTTTAGCCGAGCACGGCCGGGCAAAGCTCGTGGGGGAGACGACTTTCGGCAAGGGTTCCGTCCAGGAATTGGTTGATATCACATCGGATACTTCGCTTAAGGTAACGGTGGCAAGATGGCTTACCCCGAACGGTCTTTCTATTTCGGAGAAGGGAATCGAACCGCAATACAAAGTCAGCCGCACCGCCGCCGATGTGCAGGCAGGCAAAGACCCGCAATTGGACAAGGCGATTGAGATTTTAAATCAATAACACATGATATACACTTGAAAGTAATTTTACTCAAGGATATAAAAGGGGTAGGGAAGCGGTTTGATGAAAAAAATGTCGCGGACGGCTACGCCTTGAATTTCCTCCTACCCAACAATTTCGCGCTCATAGCCGACAAGGCCGGTTTAGCCAAGATAAAACAGCTCAAAGAAGCTAGCGAAGCTAATAAAGCTGAAGAAGCTAAGAAGCTGGGAGAAAAAGAGGCTAAGCGGCTCACGAAGCACTTGGAGCTTGAGAAGTTTAGACGAAATCAATCCGAAATTAAGGATTGATTACGTTCACCACCTTCTTCTTCATAATGCGGTTATCGAAGTGGGTCTTTCTTTTGTAAGTCATTGAGACGATACCATTCTTTAAAGCGAAAAGAGTATGGTCCTTGCCCATGGAGACATTTTTGCCGGGCAATACATCCGTGCCGCGCTGACGCACAATAATAGAGCCGGCTTGAGCCCGGCCGCCAGGGGTAATCTTCAATCCCAGATATTTCGGATTTGAGTCACGCCCGTTTTTAGTTGTGCCCGCCGACTTTTTATGTGCCATAATTTAGCCGTATGAGTTTAACAGAAGAAGTTAGTTTTGACAAGGAGGGTCATATAGAGCGGTTTCCGCTCTTCCGCAAGCTTTTTTTGACGCTTGTAATAATACTTTTAGCGTTATTTTCTTTCGGCCTTGGTCGGCTTTCCGTATCTGGCACAAGAGAGCCGATAAGGATAGAAAATATGGCTTTATAGAGCCATTTTATATAATTAGACCACATTTAATGCTTGACATCAAGAGTTGAGTATGATAGTATATCAATAAGTCAGCAGGAGCTGGCTTTTCATTTGGCAGAGCAGTTACGGTTACGGCTAACCAACATTAGAAGTTTATCTTAATCCCATTTTACCGCTTACCACCATTAGTCTTCTCATCAGCTTAACCTCTTCCGCGGTAGCCGTCATGCCGGCGATGACCTCGCTTAACATGCCGGAGACCAAGATAGATGGAGCATTGACGATGTCCGTACCCAAGGAGGTGCGCTCCGAAGACTATCAGCCGATTTCAGACCCCAAAAATGTCGAGAAATTCCTTAACGACTATTTCGCGGACATGCCGCTCATGGCAAAAATCGCCAAGTGCGAGTCCCGAAACAGGCACCTCAATTCCAGAGGCGAAATCTTAAGGGGGGAGAAGAACGTCTACGACCGCGGCGTGATGCAGATTAACGTTCTGTACCACGAAGCAACGGCGGAGAAGATGGGCCTCGACCTCCATAACATCGACGATAACGTGGCCTTCGCCCGCTATCTCTACGAGAAGTATGGCGCTAAGCCTTGGAAATCATCCTCGGCCTGTTGGTCCAAGTTCTTGAGCTCTGAAATCGCCAGGAAGTAATTGACACAATGTGTAAATTACTCATCTCAACAAACCGCGCCTAGGCGCGGGTTTGTTGTTAAAGAGGGAAGAGTGTTTTTAATATATAGAAGCACGTCGCACAATATATCTTTTAGACATACAAGGTATATCTAACTTAACGACATTCAAATAAGACCATAAATGTAATTTACTCCCCCGTCACTCATAATTTTCTGGAGAAAATTTGTGCGACCCCGCCTCGCGCTGTCACGCTCCGGCCGAGTGGAACTCCAAGTTTTCGCTCCACTCCCCTCTTCAGCCGATAGGGAAGTCATTTTGATTTTTTCGATATTTCTGTTAATCTAACGTGAGAAATTGCACTTCAGAAGAAAGGAGAAGGAAATGGCGTCAGATTTCTATAAGCGCGACTGGGATATCGCCAGTACCAAACCTCTCGAAGCATTGGGACTTTTGAACGGTTACTACGAGTGCCCAAAAGATGTCTCGGGCAAACGGCTTGGACCTCTTGTCGGCTATGCCGGCAAGTACACCATCACCCAAGGCAGCGAGCGTGGAGTTCAGAAACAGTTCGTCGGAGACATTTACGCGAATTTCGCCAAGGCTGAGAATCGGCCCAGGGTGTACGATAACTGGGCCGACCGAATGAAGTTCGACATCGGAAGTCTTGGCCTCGACGTTGTATTGGGAATGCCGATGGGTGGTATCGCGGCAGCATTCGCGATGTCACGGTACAACGGTAACGGTGGAGCTCGGTTTTGCTTTGCCGAGAAGAAAGTTACTGCTGTCGCAACAGAGACCATGCGTGAGCAATCGATGCTTACTCTCGGACGCCACGAGCTTTATGAAGGCGAACGTGTCGGCATCGGCGAGGACGTGGTGAACAACCTCTCCACAACCGCGGAGGCCGTGAAGCTCATACGGGCATCTGGAGCGGAGCCGGTGGCAATACTCTGCTGGCTCAACCGTTCCCCTACCCAGATCTACGAAAGTGATGGTCTGGCTCTGCCGATTGTTAGTCTCATCTGGAAACCTTTCCCGCAGTACAGGCAAGATGACCCGGAAGTGGCCGAGGACATTGCCCGGGGCAACGTAGTTCTCAAGCCGAAGAACGATTGGCCCCGCCTCATGGAGACAATGGAAACCAACCGGCCTCGCTCGGTCTGGTAAAAGGAATAAAAAGTAGGGCCGCTGTCGAAAGACGGCGGCCCCTTTTGTAGTCCATACTGACGTTGTGATTCCCTAGAGCTTGATGGGTTGCATCGCGGCGTCGATTTCATCGAGCGTCCACATGACTGCCTGGACAGGGTCTGCGGCCTGAGTAATGGGCCTGCCGACCACGATGCGGTCGGCACCAGCCTTGATGGCTTTGGCTGGCGTCATGATGCGCTCGGGGTTCTGATCGCCTGCCTGGATGTGCCAGGTCGGACGGATGCCGGGGGTATTGAGCGAGAGCCTGTCACCGAATTTTTGGCGCAGCTCTTCCACTTCCTTCGGAGAGGAGATGAGGCCATCGATCCTGGCTTCTGCCGCCACCTGGGCAAACGCCATAACCGAGTCTTGGACAGAACGCCTGAACAAGGCATAGCTGTCGACGTCCGTGAGACTCGTGAGCGTGGTGACACCGAGCACTTCTGTTTCGGGCAACGCGGCTTTGAGAGCCTGGAGCGACTTGAAACCTGCGCTGCATTTGACGGTTAGGAGCTCGGGCTTGACTTCGTACAAGAGCGCCCCGTCGATGGAAAGCGTCTCCGGGATGTCGTCGAGTTTGAGGTCGGCGAAGACCCGTATCCCCGCGTCGTGCAGATCTTTTATGAGGTCGTAGCCGCAGGCGCGCAGAGCTGAGTTGATCTTGAGGTAGACGCCGACGCCGCTGAGCTTTGTGGCGAAGTCAAGCACTTGGCGGCGAACCCAGGTCCGACCTTCCCCTTTCTCCAAGTTGGGCTTAAAGTCGGCGGCTACGATAAGCCGTTCCACCGGATTCAGTATCATCTTTTCCATTCATTGCTCCTTTTGTTATGCTCTCAACAACAAAATGCATTTCTGACGAGATACTAGCTTAAAGGAAAGTGGAAATCAATCCCATTAGAAGTAAGAAATCAAAGATTTCTGCCGACTTACTTTTAGCAAGTCGGACTTCTAACGGGATCAATCGCTGCTGCCCAGAAGTCCGGACCACCACTTAAAGCCGAATTGCATTAAAATATAGGCTGGCGCGAAAATCGGTGCAAGGAGCAAAAAGATTAATATTTTAACGACTTTCATATAAGCTCTTTAAATAAGACCATAGGGTAGTAAAGATATCGCGGATATAGAGTACGGTATTCCTTCCCTGCTCCGAGCCGGCGGCATCAAAGATTGACCAGTTGAAGAAATATTTCAAAGCCGCGAGCCCTAAGATAATGAGAAGAAGCATGCCTATAAACCCCCGTTCGTTATTCAATTTATTCATCTTATTGAACTTATTAAACTATATAGACGGCAGATAAGCAAGCGGGTCGAGGTAAGCTTTAACGTCAGAGATGGGAACGAATACTTGTTGACAGCCGCGGCTTGTCACGAACTGCCGGATAGCGACGCCTTGGCTCGCGAAGAGGCCGACGTGAAGGTGCGGTCCTGTTGAGTAACCGGATCCGAATACGCCTTTTTGCCCGCCCGAGTAGCCGATGATATCGCCCTGCTTCACATTCTGCCCTGTCTGTACGAGAGAGACGGAAAGGTGGGCATAGATGCTTGAAAGGCCGTTACCGTGCTTTATGAGAATCCAGCGGCCGTAGGAATAGCACCCTCTCTGTTCGTCGGTATTGCCATGCCCCTCCACTACCCCCGAAAGCATGGCCAAGACCGGAGTGCCCATGGCTGCGCGGAAGTCGACGCCGTTATGAAAGCCCGACGCGTATATTCTCCGATTGCCGGAGACAGTGCCGAAATAATTGGTAATGAAAACTTTATCGAGAGGCCAGGATAACACTCCCGGGCGACTTACCGGTATGAGAGTTGGGTCAAGTGTGATATTAAGCTCAGACTCAAGGCGATAGAGGTCTTCTTCGAACTGCTTTTGACGGGCAAGATTCTCCGCGAGCATTTGCTGATAAGTGGCTTCCCTGTTCTTAGTCTCGACTAGAAGCTTCTCCTGGGCCTTTTTGCTTTCCTCCACCACGCTTTTCTGGCCGTTAAGCTCCACTTGGAGTGTCAATATTCTTTCTTTGTCCTGCTCTTTTTTCTTCTTTTCTTCGTTAAGCAAATCCTTTGTCTCCCGGAGACTTCCGACTTCTTTATTCAGACGGGTAGAGAGCTCCGCAAGCTCTCCCCTATCCTGCCAGAAGTCAGAGAGTTTGTCTGACGACAGAACATCGAGGATAAGGGAGCGGGAATCGTAATCGTGAAGGGCCTTAAGAGCAAGCCCTATAGCGGCCTCGTGGGTACCTATGGCCCGCTCTTTATCCGCCATATTATTTTCAAGCGAGCGGATATTAAGATTGGTGGAATTTATCTTCGATTGGGTAACCTTGATGTCAGCGGCAAGTTTCTTTCTTGTAGTATCGAGTGATTTGACCGCTGTGCCCAAAGACTGGCTCTGGGCATTGACCTTCTCAAGCTCGGCTACGAGCCGCGCCTGCTCTACCAAGAGCGCTTCGCTGTTACGCTTGAGCTGCTCTATTTCACGCGTGAGCGCACTAGGGTCTGCGGCTAAAAGAGCAGAAGCAGGTAGCAAGAAGCAGGCAGTAAGCAGTAATATTAAGAGAAACTTACACCTCATTCTCATTTATCCCCTATTTTAGCACGATTGAACCCTTGATGCTTTCTGTTGACCCACGCCAATTTCTTCTCATCAAACATTGCTCCGCCTTTATGGACCTTGGAGAGATTAAAAACTTGGATAAGTTCCTTGAGGGTAAAGATTTCCTGCTCCGTGCCAGGATTCCAGCCTAAGAGCGCGAGATAATTAAGGATTGCTTCGGGCAAGTATCCTTTGTTCTTGTAGTAGTCGAGAGAAACTGATTCGCCGTGTTTCCTCTTTGAGAGTTTAGAACGGTCAGGCGCCAATATGAGTGGTAAGTGTGCGTAGATTGGACGCGGCGCACCAAGTGCTTCTTGGAGCAAGATTTGCCGAGGAGTATTGGAAATGTGATCCTCGCCCCTTATAACATGCGTTATTCCCGATTCGTGGTCATCCACTACCACCGCCAGGTGATATAGCGGTTCGTCGAGAGACTTGGCAATCACGAAGTTACCCAGTTCTTCGGTATTAAACTTTATTTCTCCGCGTATCACGTCATTGAAGATGACATCCTTGCCTGGATTTCTGAAACGAATCACTTTGTCTTCCGCTTCGTAAGCCAGATCATCGCTAATCAACTTCTTCAAATATTTCTTATAAACTTCTCCCCTATCCGACTGCTTGTATAGCTCATCGTAATTCAAGCCAAGCCATTTCAAACTTTCGATGATATCTGTCTCGTATTCCGGCTTAGAGCGTTCCTTGTCTGTGTCCTCAATGCGCAAGATAAATTTCCCCCCATGTTGCTTGGCGTAGAGAAAGTTATAGAGAGCGGTGCGCACCCCTCCAATGTGAAATGGCCCCGTCGGCGACGGCGCCATCCTGACTACGACTTTTTCTGACTCTTGCATAAAGGCATTTTAACATAACCCCTCCCTTTCCTCGTTCTTTGGGAAATACTCCTTTCGTTTTTATAAATTAGACGTGTTATTTGCGACCGCTGAAATGATGTACAATTTTTATTTCTCTAACGGGACTCGTGCTCCAACGCAATCTTTAATATTTCTTCCGCCACCAGTTTCGCCGCGTCCGGCTTATAGAAAGCCTTGGCGGCTTCTTTCATTTTATTTCTTTCGTCTTCACTAGATATCAGGCGTTCGATTTCTGAAATCAGAATATTGGGGGTAAGATTTCCCTCCTCGATGACCTCACAGGCCCCGGCGCGCGCGTAAGTGAAGGCGTTAGAACGCTGGTCGCGGCTGACGCGCTCGTTGATGGGTACGATGATAGCCGGCACTTTCCAGGCCGCGATTTCAAAGACGGTGGAGCCGGCGCGAGAAATTACGACTGAAGCCACGCCGGCGGCCATACGCAGAGCCAATGGATTGAGATAATCATAAGCCTTATAACGGTCTTTGCGCGGCGAATCAAAAAGAATGGCATCCGCGGTAGCTCGCACTTCGACTATATTCTTCTCCCCCGTTTGGTGGATAACGGCGTATTTCTGGACCAGCTCCTTGAGCCCGCCTAAAATGACCTCGTTTAGTTTCCGCGCCCCTTGTGAGCCGCCGAGGACTAAAATGGCTGGTACGCCTTCTTCTAGCTTTAGAAATTCACGGGCTCCTTCAGTAATCGGATTAGCAATATCGCGGCGTACCGGCTGGCCAGTGTAAGCAACGGCGCCGGAGGGAAAATATTTTGCCGCCTCTTTGTATGAAATCGCAATTCTCTTAGCAAATTTTCCGGCCCAGAGATTGACTCTCCCTGGCACGGTATCGGATTCATGGATGACGACAGGAATGCGCAAGATTCTGGCGGAGAGAAGCGCGGGGAAGCTCGCGTATCCGCCCTTGCCGAAGACCACGTCGGGATAAAGCGAATAAAGCTGGAGGGTAGAGACGATTACGCCCCACAAGGTCTTCCACAGGTCTATAAAGTTCAGAAGCGAGAAGTAGCGGCGGAGCTTGCCGGCGCTGTTTTTCTTATAAATTATGCCCGTCTCGTACAAAATTCCCGGATTGTACGGAGTGGGAGACATGTAGAAAAGCTCCATATCCAGAAGCTTCTTCTCCTTAGCAAGCGACTGAAGTTCTTGGGCAATAGAAATTATCGGGTAGAAGTGGCCCCCCGTGCCGCCGCCAGTAAAGAGAATGCGCATGATTTAGGATTTAAGATTTAAGAATGCTGCGATTTAGAGATGGACAGAATGATTCCAGCCTCGAAAAGGCTGATAAAAAGAGACGTGCCGCCGTGCGAGACGAATGGCAAGGTAATGCCCGAAAGCGGGATGACTCCTAGCATTGCCCCTATATTAACGAATGCCTGGGAGACTATCATTATAACAATTCCCACGACAGTCAGTCTACCGAAAATGTCCGGGGCACGCACGGCGATTTTAAGCCCGAGAGAGGCGAAGAGCACAAAGATGGCCACCAGAGTAACGCTTCCGACAAAACCGAATTCCTCAGCGGCTACGGCAAAGATGGAGTCCCCTACCGGTTCCGGGAGGTACGTAAATTTCTGCACGCTCTGGCCGAAGCCTGCTCCGAATAGGCCCCCGGAACCGATGGCGATAAGCGACTGCTGTATCTGATAACTTGATCCTAAAGCATCAGCTTGAGGATGAAGATAGGTATTGATGCGTTGCTTTACATAAGGCCGGCTATAAGCGAGAAAAGCAACACTCACGGCGAGCGCGAAGATAATTAATAAAATATGCCGCCATTTTCCGCCCGCGGCAAGAAACATCGCAAGAAGGGTGGTAATAATGACCATGAGGGCGTCCGTGTCCGGCTGTTTCAAGAGGAGAAATCCGCAAATCGCGAAAAGAATGATGAGAGGCAAAAGACCGTAAGAAAAAGTCTTTATCTTCTCCTTCGCTCCGGCCGCCCAGGCGGCGAAGTAGATGATGAAACCGAGTTTGAGAACTTCGGATGGCTGGAAGGAAATGTTGCCGAACATTATCCAGCGACGGGCGCCGCCATGCTCGAAGCCGATAGAGGGCATTAGCACCAGAATATTCAAAATAATGGCTATAAAGAGAAGATAGAAAGCTGACTTCTTCCATATCTTTGGGTCCAAGCGCATTGCTATAATCATGGCGACAGTACCGGCAAATAGCCCGAGAATCGTCTGTGAGAAAGCGACGTTTGAGTAATTGGAGCTTGATTTGGCCAAAAGGCCCAGTGACGCGGAGCTGAATATAAAAAAGCCCGTTACCGCAAGGATTATGGTAATGGCGAGAAACGGCTTATCCACTTTGATTCTCCTCGAGGCCATAATTGCTAAATTTTAGCATATAAAACGAAAGAGCCCGACTGCGAATCACGCTAGTGATTACGCAATCGGGTTCTTCAGAAGGTGCCAAGCTTCGAGGTACTGGAACCAATCTGTTTTTACTCTACGGCCAGAATTCTTGTATTCCAACCAACGAAAACCGGCGGGAATGTAAATACTTTTTCCCGGCCATACTGTAGTAATCGGCAGAACAAAGAACTTCGATTCCGGCACTCCAGCCTGTAGAATCAGGAACTCGATTTCTTCTAGACTGGTCAGGGAGAACTTGAAGCAGAGTCGTTCTTGGTGTTCGCGTGGGGCCGATACTACCAGCAGCTTACAAATCAGGCCATTCAAGAGAAATCTGCGCTTATTATGCTTCGCGACAGCAGAATGGGTGAAGACTGGCTTTGCTTCTATCCCCTCCCTGGCCGCTCTGTCCAAGAGCGGAGCATACCGCGAATCGGAGTGGAAGAATTCGTTGACTCTGACTGTTCGCCGTTTGAGAGTGCAGACTTTCTGTCTCGTACGACCATTCGGACGGCGCGCGATAATCGAGCTGAAGTACTTCTGGTAGATCTGCCTGATGCGCTCACGGGTTAAACCGAGTTCTGCGGCGATGTCGTTGAACTTGGTGCAGTCATCGCTGAACTTCGCTAGCATAGTATCAAAGTCCGGTAGAGTCCCCTTTGAATTGCCGTGGTTTCGATTCCTCTCGTACCACTCCCGTATTTCAGCAATATTCCCCGGCCTCATGCATTCACCTCCTTTCTAACCTTTCTGGCAGTAAACTATACTCTATAATTCAGAAGAAATCAAATACGCTACTTTTGTGCGACCGCATAAAAATAACGTATGTAAGCACTATTTCTTGACCTGATAGATGAGCGGAGGACGGACGGAAGCGGAAATGATGCGAAAGTTGATACGGCCCAGGAGCTCGCCTCGCGGAGTGGCAATATTCACGCGCCAGTCGCCTTCCGTGAGATTCGACTTGGTCGAATAAGTGCGGAAGCCCCCAGAGCGTCCGCCGGATAAGAGGAGCGGGATTCTCGCGGCTGTAAGCCACTTCCCCGTCTCTTCATCTCGGTACTGCCATTCGTGGATAATCCTGGTATCGAGATTAGTCGGTGAAAAGATGGCATTATAAGCGTAAAGCGAGTCGCCCGGCACCAAGTGAATGGTTTCGTGGAAGCTGAAGTAGTCCATAAATCTCTTTTTTTCCTCGGCAATGATATAGCTACCGCGTGAATCGCGCGAAAGGTATTGATAAATGCCGGCATCTTTGAGGGAAAGCGGGATAGGCGGAATAAGATTGGCAAAGTAGAGAACGTTGATACCGAAAAATATCGCCATGACCGCGAAGAAGAGCGGCCGGCTACTTTCCTTGAATCTTTCTGATATGAGTTTTTTAAGCAATAGGATAAAAAGCCAGAATACCAAGAGACTGGCCATGCCGCTCAAGATAAAGACGAACGGCCCGATTTGGTGAAGAAAGATCGGTACGAGAAAAATGGAGAAAGAAAAGACTGCCAGGTAAAAGAACGAAAGCTGGAGGACGAGCCGCGCATAGCGCTTCTGGAAAAGCTCGTTGGCCACCAGAGCAAAAAGGAGAAGGATAAGAAACGGCCAGGAGGCGGAAAGGGTGCCGCTCCGGAAATACAGGATGAAAAAACCGCCTAGAATATTTCCAAGACCGAATTGAAGCGTGTTGAGTAGCCAGAAGTGTTTCCAGCTTTCGTGAAATTTTTGCCGGTTGAGAAAAATAATGCAAGTGCCGACAAGCAGGAGGTTCAACGAGAGCCAAAGGTTGTCGCGGAAATTGTCTATTCTCTGAAGGGTGAGTGAATCGAAGACGAAGCCGGCTATGAGAGAAATGGTCGAGACAGATTTCTCGTTGGTCTCGTACCAATCTTTGATTTGTCTTAATCTAGCTGACAAGGTAGAGGATTACGCCGGTAATAGCGCATACGACCGAGACTATCCAGTAGCGCATGACCACTTTCTCCGAGGGCCACCCAAGCGCCTGGAAATGATGGTGGAGCGGCGCCACGATAAAGACGCGTTTCTTGCCAAAATATTTATAAGAAGTCATTTGGATAATATCTGAAGCGGTTGTAGCGACAAGCGGCAATCCGATAATCGGCAAAAGCAGCACTGAATCAGTAAGAAAGGCGATGACTGAGAGCGCCACCGTAAGCGCGAGTATTCCGGTTTCTCCCATATAAAAGCGTGCCGGCGGCACATTAAACCAGAGAAAGGCCAGAATGCCTCCCGCGATAGCGCCGGAAAGAGCCGAGATATCGTACTGGCTGCCAAGGAAAGCAATTGCCGCGTAAGCGGTAAAGCACGAGGCCAGCACTCCGCCGGCGAGGCCGTCCAAGCCGTCGATGACAGAGGTGGAAAATGTGGCGAGCATGACAATTACGAAAAAGGGTATAAACCATATGCCAAGCTGCCATTGCCCGTCGAAAGGAATTTTTATGGAGACGAAATCAAGCTTGTAATAAAACCAGAAAGCAATGGAGATGCCGATAAGAGTAACCATGACTTCTTTAATCTTCCGGTAGACAAGCGGGTCCCGGGCATAGCTCCCACGGCCAAAAATCTGAAGCAAGTCGTCTAAAAGCCCGATGATGGCAGCCAAGAAAAAAGCTCCCAGAGGAACTAAGGTTTGGCTCCGGCTAAAGAAGTTAAGTTGATTGAAGATGCTGACTTGCCCTCCAAAAAGCCCCGTTGGAAAGAGTTTTGAAAGAACGAAGATAATTACTACAGTGAGAAGCACCGAAACCCAGATAATTACTCCGCCCACGCGCGGCGTTGACATCTCATGCTCGGTATTATGAATAGTCTTGAAGCGCTCTGAAGTGTCAGATTCAGTACGGGGAGATTTCTTCCACATTTTATATTTGTAGAAGTATTTGGTGAAAAACGGAGTGATAAAAATCCCGATAGAGAAGGTCAGGACGGTGGGCACTATGATTTTAAGAATGTCTGGCATCTCTGATGAAAGTATTGTACCAAATGGCGAGCATGAGGAGGAGATAGATTTTCCGGGCATTATTTTTCGGCCTTTCGAATAGTTTTCTGATTTGATTCAGGTCAAAATGGGTTTGGATATAGCGGTTGTCTAAAATTTGTTTGAATTCTTTTCCAGAGAGCCATCTCGCTATCGGCACCGGGAATCCCAGCTTTTTCCTGTGTCTTGTCGACTCGGGTAAAATATTTTTAAAAGCTTCGCGCAGGAGATATTTTGTAATCCCCTTTTGCCACTTGAATTTGTTCGGAAGCTTAGAAGCTAAAGAAGCTACGAAGCTATCTAGAAACGGCACTCTGAGTTCAAGCGAATGCGCCATGGTCATTTTGTCCGCTT
>ERZ1292632.2492-Hain-H43-01um-R2-2492-length-15270-cov-10_pt1 | contig 15270 bp, 20 predicted proteins | sample MGYA00564407_ERZ1292632 | MGnify/ENA primary metagenome ERZ1292632 (study PRJEB36523, sample SAMEA6512637) | groundwater metagenome | collected 2019-01-08 | study: AquaDiva: Metagenomics assemblies of 32 groundwater samples | reverse complement strand
GCGAAGCACAATGCCATGATAGGTGTGGGGGTGTATAATAAATGCGTATCAGTAAGGCAAAACTTTCATGAATAAAATAAATTCGCATAGGGCGGGGTTGGCATTGGGCACATTCTTCGGCCTTGTTCACGCCGTCTGGGCCATAGCCGTTGCCACAGGCATAGCCGAGACCAAGCTCTCCTACCTTCTCAATCTCCACTTCCTCACCAATCCTTTCGACACTATTTCCTTCGCGGTGGGAGACGCCATCCTTCTCATCATTGTCGCCATTATCACCGGCTACATCTGGGGGGTCGTTTTCGGCTTTATCTGGAACCGCTTCGCCCGCTAGGTGACTTGCGGGAATTGGGAGATATGGTATAATTAGGAAGGAATGAGGGAGGGTACTATGCCCAAGATGATGTACGGTATTTCCAAGGCTGAGCGCGTGAATGTGAAAAGATCCGTCGCAAGCGAGCTTCAGCTGCTCGAGGTCGAGAACCAGCAGGACCAGGCCGAGTTTGAGGAGTGGTGCCGCGGGGAGGAGGACGAGCTTCTTTTTTTCTCCTCCCTTCGCCGTCCGCGCGCTCACCGCGGCTGAATTTCGCAAGTTCCGTTAGCCCCGCCCCACACCACCCTACCAGAGCCGCAACCGCTTCCCCAAGCGGTTGCGGCTTTTCCCTTCCCTTATTCTCCTATTCGCGCGAATTAGAGAATGGTTTCCCCGAAACAAAACAAAAACGACCGGCCCACCTAGTGAGCCGATCGCCGATGAAACGAGGAATCACCTTTCTCGGAGCATCCTGCGCACCTGCCAGTGCCTGTACCGCTGGCGGAGCTTCAGCAGCCCCGCTCTGGCTCCGCCGGACACGATGACAATGCCAACCACGATCAGAAAAAGACGAAGGTTTCCGGACATCATATCTCCCCTCCTCCTTCTAAGTCCAAATATAACCATAACACCCCCTTACTCCCGCGTCAATTTATCCATTTTATTGTCTAATTCGTTCGAATGGTAGAATAGATGCATGAGAGATATTGAAAAAATTTTGAAAGCCTTGGCCAATCGCCGCCGCCTGGCAATCGTTAAATATTTGAAAAGGAAGAAAACGGCCAATGTCGGAAATATTGCCGAGCATATTCAACTGTCGTACAAGGCGACATCGAAGCATCTGGCCGTGCTCTATGCCGCCGACATTGTCGAGAAGGAGCAACGAAGTCTTAAGATGTGGTATTGCTTGTCCTCCCGTCCGCACCATATCTCAAAATATATCTCTAATTCGCTCGAATAAGAGAATACTAAGGAGATGAAAATTTTTGTAAAGGCGAAGACAGGAGCGAAAGAGGACAAGGTTACTCCCCCGCCACCAGTGTCTGCCTTCTCTCCGACGCAACGTCAAAAAGAAAGGTTTTTGAGATTAAATAATAATCAAATATTAATTTTGCAACAAAAAGCCCCGCCGAAGCGGGGCTTTTTGTTTAGGTTGGGATTAGATTAATTCCCCGCTTGAATAGCCGCCGCCAGTTGCGCCCGGAGAAGTCCGAGCAGTTCCTGAATCAGAGAAACAATCTGCGACTTGATGGAAGCTATTGCCGCCTGCCTTGCCGGCTCGTCCACTATCGTGGCACCTAGAACCTGCCCTATAACTCCGGCCGCCGGAGCGGGGAGAGTTACTCCGGCCGCATTGACCGCCTGAAGAGCTCTAGGAGAAGCTGCTCCGAAACTCCTGCCTCTTCCCCCTCCACCACCCGATGCCTGCACTATAACCGTACGGGTCACGGAAGCTGTGTTGCCGAATATGTCCGTAGCCGTATATGTAAGCGTATAAGTACCTGGAACATCGTCGTTCACAGAACCGGAAGTGGTTACTTGAACCAATGGTCCAGTAGCCGTGACACCCGGATCTGTAAAGCCATTTGCCGTCCAAACGTACATGGTAGTCGTATCATCTCCATTTAAGGTATTCAAGGTAATCGTGAGAGGAATGTTGGAGAGATTGGTCTTACCCGAATCAACGTACCAGGGATCGAAATCTACATCAGCGTAAACAAGATTCGTAATTTCACTTGAGACAAACGTTCCCCACCAGTTATTCTCTGCATTTACGGAAGGACCGGTGAAAGGCGACAGGCTACTCTCGTGATTAATCGCCTTGGTATTGTTCTCGAATTTATTTTCGTTAACAACCGCCGAGCCAGTTTCTCTTTCGAAGTTGATGCCCCAATTCAGATTGTGGAAGTAGTTATTGGTAACTGTCGCAGAAGAAGTGTCCGTGTTTAACACTCCAGAAGGGTCATCGATTGTGCCCGCATATTTTGACCCTACAACAATACCAGTATCACCATTGTATATTTCGTTATCGTGAACATTAGCACTCGAGGCTCCATTACCTCCGAAAGAACTAATGAAAACGGCCGGAGAATCCCAAAGCGAGGGGCTGCCTGTTAATGTCTTGGCGTTATGCAGTGTGTTTCCGTATATTTCTACTGTCGAACCGCCCCAGAGATTGATTAGGTTCTGTACTCTAGTAGTTCCATCGACACTTTCGCCCATAACATCTCCGTCAAAAACCTTCCCACTGGAATTAGTGAATCGGATTCCCCGCTTCTGGAAACCGGAGACATCCGTGTTATTTATCAACACGTAGCTTGTAGAATCAATGTCAATTGCAGCGCTGAGAGAGGTGCTCCATATATTCTTGACTATCGAATTTTTAACTTCGACCGGATCTATGTCCGTCCCAGAACCAGTAATCCAAATTCCGCGAGAGAAACCATTGTTTCCGACAGCAGAACCACCACCATTTATTTCCAGATTGTTAAGAACAACATCGGAAGCTCCAGCCACTTTTACAATGTAATCAGCGGGAGCAAGCCCAGAAATAACCGGCTTCGTGCCGTTCCCGCCATCAAGGGTAAGAGGGATATTTACCAGAACACTTTCCGGGTAAGTCCCAGGTACCACATGGATAGTATTGCCGGAAGTGGCAGCAGTAACTGCAGCTTGAATTGAGCCGTAGTAAGTATTGTTTACGATAATATTCGATACTTCTGCAGAAGAATTGTTTACCCAAGCATCGATTTCAAGTTCAAGTCTCAATACTGCGGTATTGCCATCGATAGTTTTGCCGTTTTCTGTCTGGCCAGCTTTCCAGTCTGCTAGTGAGTGAGAAAAGAAACTTGCCCCTCCACAAGGACCAGCGTCTCCGGAATTAAGCCACCCGAGAGATGAATCAGTCAGCGAGCCTTTATCTCCAAAGGTATTTAAGTTCCCAGTAGGATAGGGCGTATTGTCACATGGGGCACCGACCTTTGCGTACTCGAATACAAGTACATCATCTGTTCCAGAGTTGTACGTTCCGTTGCCGTCAATGTCTAGATATACGTCCAAGTGAGGCATATATCCGGACACATTATTAGCTGTCCAAGATACGCTGTTCAGATCGCTAAGTGTCGTTATGCCTACGTTACTTGCTTGAATGGTAATCCTGGCTTCGGATGAACTAGTCCCATCATTTTCACTAGCTACTAATGACACGGTGCTCCCGCTACGAGTAGCACTTGCACTTCCGCCCGTAGCAGTTTGAGTTGATAGTGCTTGCAGGTCAGGCGAAATTACATTGCGTGTTGCGACTGCCTGGGCTGACCCAGCTACTAGCGTCAATCCGAGAATTACCCCCCCCCACTAATAACTTTTTCATTATATTTATTGCTAATTCGAATAATAAAGCTCTAATACGTCAAATACAGTACTCTCAACCTATACTTATCTGTGAAGCCGTCAACTTGACAAAGGTTTATAAGTTGTTCATAGCATGTGCACAACAAAAAGCCCTACCAAATCGGAAATCTCGACCCAATTTTAACACAAATGCAAGAGGCGCGGTTTTGGGGTATATTGGACGCAGATAAGTTCAACTTCACGGGGAGGATGAGATGAAACCGATGCTCATGTACGTGGCCGCGGCGGGGGTGCTCCTGCTTGGGGCAATCCCGATTTACGGCCGGAGTGACGGGCTCACGAACCCGCACGCGATTCTGGGGGTCGCCGTGGCCAAGAACCGTGAACCATGCAACAAGTACGAGGGCACGAAGACAGAACCGCCAAGTAGCCGGAAACTCGAACCTCTCGACAGCATCGGGGGCGATATCGCGCACAAGATATCGCTCCCGATTGTCTTCAGGGTCGGGCGATTCCAGCTCTCGCGCGGCGACGACGAGACGACGCCGGAAGGCCGGCGGGCAATTGTCATCAAGTTCTCGCCAAAGCAGGAAAAGATGCTCCGGCTGGGGCCCGAGAAAAATGAGGACCCAGTCTACAACGACGGGATGAACAAGCTTGCCGGCAAAGTCCTCATTGACCCGGAAACAGGAAGTATCATGCGGGCGGAGGGCAGTCTCACCGAAGGTGTTCCATTCAAGTGGAAGATCCTGCCCGGCGGCGACGTCGAGAAGCTCGATTTCGAGTTCGTCCAGGAGCGTCGCAGAGAGAAGTGGGTGCCCTCGACGCTCGTCGTTACAGCGAGAGCAACCTTCTTCAAGATAGGGATTGCTCATCGCCAGTACAACTTCGTGTTTCAGTGTTCGGATTAGTTTCTAGAGAGCCCCGCTTTCGCCGTAGCGAAAGCGGGGCCTCTGTTTTTTTATAACCCGATTTGATTAATAATAGAGGTATGGAGCTTGCCGACACCTTAGCGGAACATTTCCGTCTTCACTCGAGTCAAGAGAAGGCATTAAGAAGACTCAAAATCGAGACAGCCGAGGACCTTCTTCGCCACTTCCCCAGCCGCTATGGCGACACGGCAGAGGTAAAAAGTATTGAAGAACTCAAGGCGAGAGAAACGGCCGTTATTTTCGGCATTATTTCGGGCCTCAAGACTAAGAAAGCCTGGCGGAGGAAAATTCCCATGGCCGAAGCGAATGTCGCCGACGCGACCGGCTCGGTAAAAATAATTTGGTTCCATCAGGCTTATCTCGCCAAAATGATAGCCGAAGGCTCCAACGTCCGCGTCGAAGGAAGAGTTTCGGAACGGAGAAATTCGGAACGAACTTCTCCTCAAAAATATTTCTCGAACCCTAAAATTGAGCCCGCCCCCGACCTCTTCACGAAAGCCGAACATGCTTTATATCCGATTTATCCGGAAACGCGCGGCATCACTTCCAACTGGCTCTACCACGCGGTAAAGAAAATTCTCTCCAAGCTCGAGCCGCCCGAAGATATGATTCCGGAAGAAATTTTGAAGAAATATCATCTGCCAGATTTAAAAACCGCTCTGGTTTGGATACACGCGCCGAAAAATCTAAATGATGCCTTGGCCGCCCGCAAGCGCTTCGCCTTCGAAGAAATTTTCCTAATCCAGCTTGAGAGGCAGAAAATAAAAAGTGAATTATTTCTGAAAGATGCTTGGAAAATTAATAAGAATTATAGCGATATATCGCCATTAATCGAAAGGTTTCCGTTTGAGGCCACATCCGCGCAAAAGAGGGCGATAGAAATCATTTTGTCTGATTTCAAACGAGGCCACCCCATGTCCCGACTTCTCGAGGGCGACGTGGGTTCGGGCAAGACCGCGGTGGCCGCCGTCGCGGCCTACGCGGCGGCGACTTCCAAGCCTTTCGACTACGCTCAGGGTAAACTTCAGAATTTCGGCACTCTCCAGACGGCTTACATGGCACCGACCGAGATTCTCGCCCAACAGCATTTCGAATCCTTCATAAAATATTTTTCTTTACCCCGCCATGGCGGGGCGAGCCTGCCAATAAATATCGGCCTCATTACCGGCAGCGGTTGTAGAAAATTTCCATCGAAAATTAATCCAAATGGATGGACGGATATCTCCCGTTCACAGCTCTTGAAGTGGGTGGCATCGGGAGAAATTGCAGTTCTCGTCGGCACCCACGCGCTTATACAAAAATCGGTTAAGTTTAAACATCTCGCGCTCGCGGTAGTGGACGAACAGCACCGCTTCGGCACCGCCCAAAGACAAAAATTGGTCAATAAGCATGAAGCTATTCCACATTTGCTCTCGATGACTGCGACACCGATTCCGAGAACATTGGCCTTGACGTTATATGGAGACTTGGATTTGACCTTATTGGATGAAATGCCTGCAGGCAGGAAGAAAATTATTACGGAGATTGTAGTTCCGGCGAAAAGAGCTGGCGCTTACGAAAAAATCCGTGAGGAACTAGAACAGGGCAGACAACTGTATGTCATCTGCCCGAGGATCGATGAACCAGATCCGAGTAAAGAAATGGCAGTGCAAGCAAAATCTGTGAAAAAAGAAGCCGAGCGGCTAAAACACGAAGTGTTTCAGAAATATGAAATAGGAATTCTCCACAGCAAGATGAAGCCAACAGAGAAAGAGAGAGTGATGAATAATTTCAAAGATAAAAAACTTGATATTCTCGTCGCCACCTCCGTCGTCGAAGTCGGCGTAAACGTCGAGAACGCTTCGCTCATAGTCATCGAAGGCGCGGAGCGCTTCGGTCTGGCCCAACTCCACCAGCTTCGAGGCCGAGTGCTCCGCGGCACGCATCAGCCGTATTGTTTTGTTTTCACAGAGAGTAACAGTAAAGCTGCCGTCGCGCGTCTCGACGCGCTAAGGCGCGCCAAAGACGGTTTTGAGCTCGCCGAATTCGACCTCGCCCAGCGCGGCGCGGGAGAACTCGCCGGCATCAAGCAATGGGGGCTCTCGGACCTCGGCATGGAGGCGGTCAAAAATATTAAGATGGTCGAAGCCGCGCGTCTTGAAGCTATAAAAATTATTGAATCTGACCCCCTACTCGCGAAGCATCTCATGCTTCGCGAGCACCTTTCCGCAAATTCACAAAAAATCCATTTCGAATAAAATTTAAAAGTTGCACGGAGGAGGATTGTAAACGTTTTTAAGCGAGTCCGGGTTTGTCTCTTGAAGCTGTCTCACTCTATCAATATCAGCTTGGCGTTGCTCTTCGCAAGCCACTCTAAGCTCATTTCTTTCAGCCGATCGCCTGGCAAAAAAACCAGGCAGAACAACTACCCCCACAATCACAAGCATGACGAAGAAAGAAATTAATGCCCGCTTAAACCTGTTTTCCTTTGAAAGGATAAGGATAACCAATCCCGCGATCAACGGAATCAATACGAGAGAAAGAGGAATACCGACATAATATTCGAAAGCATAATTCAACCCTGAAAAATAATTCATAGACATATTATAACTCATCTCATGATAAAATCTATTCATGAATTACAACTTCTGGGCAGATGTGACGGCGGTAACGCATTTCACTATCATCGCGACGGTTATTGTCGGCCTGCTTATTTCATTTCGCTACAAGAGATTCCGCCCGTGGGAGGCCGGCGCGCTCATACTCATCGTCATTCTCTGGTCCTACTTCGGCAACTGTCCTCTGGCCATACTCGAAGAGAAGCTGCGCATCCTCGCCGGCAATCCTACCGGCATTACAAACGTCGGTTTTCTCCCCTACTACGCCAATAAACTGCTGGGCATAAGCTTCACCTCGCGGCTGGTGCAGCGCACGACTTTCTTTACCGGCGGAGCGCTTTTTGCCGCCTCCATCGAGTGGCTCTCCCCCGTCATGCATTACGAACTCTTCAAGGTCCGCAAACTTTTCCGCAAAACAAAGAGAAAGTTTGGTTAATTTACGCTTTCCTCTAGGAAAAATTATTGGATTAGTTATCGCAACGAAGATCCCCAAGATAGTGATTTGATGTAGTAATATAAACTATATACACAGTGCCAGTGTTTACATCACCTAATTCTTCTTGCCATTCTCCAAATGGAATCTCATATGGCAACTCGCTTTCATCGGTAAAATATATTTTTAAGGGCTGTTTTCCTACACTGGAATCTCGATAGGCATTTTGAATATCGCTCTTATCGAGCATCGCATGGCGTACTTCACCGGTCGCATAAACACACTGAGCGCTTCCGTGAGGAGAAGGCCCTCCGAGAAAACTTCTTCTTGCCAAGAAAACCGAGTCAGAAGGATGATTTATATGTGCTTGAGTAAATTGTCGTTCAAGTATCGAAAGACGGAAATCATGTACCGGAGTACCGTAAAATATCCAGAAGAATCCTATTACTACCACAAGAAATATCAATGCAACTAAGCGAGCCATTTCTTAGATAGCCTATAAAATTCAGTTGCGATCTGGTCGCCTCTTTTATCAGCCAAAGGTCTTAAGTTGGGCTTACGATATTGGAGATGATATAAAGTCGCAATTATTTCTGACCTCTGAGATATGTCTATAATCTTACTCCATTGGTTAATCAGATCTCGAATACAAGCCGCAGCAAAACGTACATTATGTTTCGGCTGTATTAAATATTTATACAGGTGAGCACGATTTTCATTACTAAGCGTTCCCTTGAAAGGAAGTCCCCTATCGTCTGGGTTTGGGTTGTATAGACCTTCCTTGATTAGTTGATTAGTAGTGTCCAATGTAACCTGCATTATTCCAATTGATACATTTTTACCGATTACACGTCCGCCTAAGAAGTCGATAATTTGCTCGAATGGATGCATTCTGGCAAGCTCATCAATGAGAATGGCACCGAATAAATAAACATCAATCTCAAACTCCTTTGAAACTGTTCTTAAAAGAGAGACATGGCGCTTAAATATTCTTTTAATACTAGATACAGGCACCCTGCCTTGGCCGACAGGCTTTAATGTTTTGACTTCCTTAAGAGATGCGAGAAAACTTTCTAAGTAGGAGTTGATTGGTGAAATGCCACCCGAGTTACTTACTTGTTGCACGTAAGAAATGATATCTCGACCGGAAATAGAAATGGCATCCAAGTTGTCTTCCTCTGTATTGTTTGATGTAGAGCGAATATAACTCCCGTGCCGGCCTTGCACGATATGTGCATCTATCTTCCCAGAAAGTATCAGGCGTGATATTTCTTCCAAGGAATAAATTCGTAGAGAATCAGATATAAAGCCTATATTTTTACCCTTCTGATCTGTGGCTACCAAGATTATTTTCATAAACAAATTTTATCATATTTTAGGTTTCCCTAGCGTGTGCACCTGGGAGGGATCGAACCTCCGGCCAATTGTGTATAAGACAATTGCTCTACCGCTGAGCTACAGGTGCAATTTTTCTACCGTCTCCAGTCAAAACTTCAATAATATAGCGCATTCCCATCAAAATGTACCGCGCAGGTTCCGTTCTGTCCACCACCACGTTGCATGTTCCATGTCCGAAACCGTTTTTGTATGTTATCCCGGTCAACAAAGAATCTTTAATATATGGCTTTTTAAATTGGACTCTCCTAACACCTAGACTTTTTTGCCAAAAACTAATCTCATTTTCAATATTCATATCTTTATACAAGTGGAGTTTAATTTTGAGTTCTTTTTTTGAAATTCCCAGTAACGTTAACCATTTGATAAATACTTGAAGCATGGAGGGATCAGTATTGCCCAGGCTGAGTGACCCTTTCCTAGTCTTACCGCCTTCCGCCCAATATAAGAAAAAACCTCCAATAAATAAATCCCGCTTATTAAGCGATCCAATATCTTTCTTCGCTTTTTCAAATGCAGCCAAATTTTTTAACTCTCTTTTGTTCCGCATCGTATTAATAAATTTTTCTATGCGGCGCGGATTCCAGTCTCTTAGTTCTTTTATTCTTTCGGTGGAAAGCGGGTAATCACACAACCATTCGCTCAAACTACTCTTGCTTACATTCAATTGCGCTTTGATTTGGGAATAACTCATCCCTTGAGCTCTTAGAGTCAGAGCAATATTTTTCTCATTTGTTCTTCTTTTCATATGAATATCCGAACTATTAAATACCGACTGGTATAATCGTATCTCAATAATATTAAAATGGGAATATTGGCGCTGTGAATAATTAGTTCGAATCGTGGAGGGCGGACAAAATAGTGCTATCATTAAAGTGATGACGCTGCAGATCGCGCTCAACGCAATCATGTTTGCAGTCTATCTCATCTTCTGGGGTGCGGCCTTCGCCATCCTCTATCACCTCGTTCGCTTCGGTGTCGGCACTCAACCCAAGCGCTTCGCGGCGGTTTTTCTCGTCGGAGCGGTACTCCTCTTTACCGCGAGCGTCATCTGTTTCGCCAAGCTCGACGTCGCCTCCTTCATTTTATGATTAGAAGCTTCTTGAACCTTTTCAAAGAATCCGCGCAAACCTTCGAGGAACAGGAGAAGGGTGAGACGGTTATACTCCTCCTCCGCCGCCATCTTTTTGTCCTCTATTTGCCTCTTAGTATGCTCGGGCTCTTTGTTCTTGGACCGATTCTCATCTTCCTGGTTTTCTACACTTATATCGCCACGAATTTTCTCACGCTCTTCCTCTTCCTCGCGAGTATTTACTACATGATTCTCTGGCTCACTGGCTTCTACCTTCTCATGATGTATAGCCTGAACACCGTCATCGTCACCAACAGGCGCGTCATCGAGAGAAACCAGCTCGGCTTCTTCGACCGGCAGGTCTCGGAACTTCATATTTACCGCATCCAGGATATTACCGTCTCTACCAAAGGCATTATCCCGACCATGCTTCACTACGGCGATGTCATCATCCAGACCGCCGGCACCGAGCAGAAGTTTGTCTTCCGCCAGCTGCCGCGTCCGGAAGAAGTGCGGACGACCATTATGAAGGCGGCTTCCATGGCAAATGCGGGGGTGAAAGATCATCCGGAACGAGGTACAATATAAGTAGGGTTTAAAACCCTTAATCGTTAACCAATAAAACATGCATAAGATTGCGTTTATCCTACTCATCATCGGAGGTCTCAATTGGGGACTCGAGGCTTTCGGCTTTGGTCTCGGCAATTACCTGCCGGCGACCCTGATGATGATTGTCTATGTCTTGGTTGGCCTCTCCGCCCTTTACGAAGTTTTCACTCACAAGGGCATCTGTAAGTCCTGCGGCCAGATGTAGGTTCAAACAAAAAACTGCCCCACAAGGGGGCAGTTTTTTGTTGTCTATTTTTGATGTTCGATGTCCTTTTTTTTCTTCGGCTTGATGCCGTGAGCCACTAGAATCTCCTCGAATTCTTTTTGCTCTATGGTTTCCACCTCTATCAAACGCCTGGCGATGGCATCCAGCACTTTTTTGTGCTCTTTGATAATTTTTTCCACTTTCTGCATCGCCTCGGACATAATACGCGAGACCTCCGCGTCAATTTCCGCGCCCACTTTTTCTGAATACTCTTTCTCGCCAACTCCAATGCCGAAAATCGGCCTGCCGGAGGGCGCTTCGAGCGCAATCGGCCCCAGTTTCTCCGACATGCCGTACTTCGTCACCATGTCGCGAGCGAGCGCGGTGGCTACCTGCAAATCATTCGATGGTCCAGTGGTGATGTCGTCGTACAAATTTTTCTCCACCACGTATCCGCCGAGGCCGACGGCGATGTCGTCGAGAAATTCTTTCTTCGACTGGAGCCTCTTCTCTTCAATCGGAAGTTTGAAAACGTAACCCGCCACGCGGCCGCGGGAAATTATGGAAATTTTATGCACCGGGTCGGCGTACGGCAATACCGAGGCGACCACCGCGTGTCCCGCTTCGTGATAGGCCGTGAGTTCCTTCTCCTTCTGCGAAAGTACGTGGCTCTTCCTTTCAGGCCCGAGCATCACTTTCTCTATCGAGCGTATCAAATCAAATTGGGAAACCTTGGTGCGGTTTTCGCGTGCGGCGAGAATGGCCGCTTCGTTCATAAGCGAGTAAAGATCGGCGCCCGAAAAGCCCGGCGTCCTCTCGGCGATAAGCGGCAGGTGTACATCCTCGGCAAAGGGCTTCCTTCTCGCGTGAATCGTGAGAATCTCTTCCCTATCCTTCCTGTCCGGCAGCTCAAGCGTTACGCGGCGGTCGAAGCGGCCGGGACGCAGGAGCGCCGGATCGAGTACATCGGGCCTGTTGGTCGCCGCCATAACGATAACTTTTTCATTCGGCTCGAAACCGTCAAGCTCTACGAGAATTTGGTTGAGTGTCTGTTCCCTTTCATCATTGCCGCCGCCCACACCCGTGCCCCTCACACGCCCTACCGCGTCAATCTCATCGACGAAGATAATGGCCGGTGCCGCCTTCTTGGCCAGATCGAAGAGGTCTCGTACGCGGGAGGCGCCAACGCCCACGAACATCTCGACGAATTCCGACCCGGAGATAGAGAAGAATGATACTCCCGCTTCTCCGGCGACCGCCCGTGCCAGTAATGTTTTACCGGTTCCCGGCAAACCCATAAGAAGAATGCCTTTCGGAATCCTCGCGCCGATGTCGAGGAATTTTTTTGGATTTTTCAGGAAATCTACAATCTCACGCAATTCTTCCTTGGCCTCTCGGCAGCCCGCCACGTCTTTGAAGGTCACTTTCTGCGATTTGTCGGAGGGATGCGTCATGCGCGCCTTCGACTGGCCAAAGGTGAAGGCCTGCATGCCCGCGCCCTTAACCTGCCGGGAAAGAAACCAGAGGAAGAAAACAATGAATAAGATTGGCAGAAGTATCGGCGCGAGCGATACTATCCAATAGAAGACGCCCTGGTTCGCCTCGACGTCAATTTTGACTCTCGAGAGAGCGCCCGCCGGCACGTCATAGTTCTTTAGCGTCGTGGTGAGCGCTGTGCCTTGCTCTTTCTTGGAAATTTTCTCGTCGCCGTTCCGGTAAGTCACTTCGAGTTCGTCGCCGTTCACTTTGATGGCGGAAACGGTACCGGATACGATCTCACTCGCGAGTTGAGAGAGGGAAATTTCTTCTTTGTCTGAAGAGAAACCGGAGATAAGCGAGTAGCCGGAGACAAGAATGAGGAAAATGACGAGCGCCAAGAGACCCTGCGTGAAGGGATTTCTCGTAGGCGGCATGCCTCCTCCGCCTCCACCTTGCTTCGGGGGACGGATAATGATTCTCCTGGTCTTCTTGAGCTCGTCCTTCATTTGTCGCATTATAATAACAATGACGCAGTTTGCCAACAACAGAAAAGCTTTCTTCGACTACGAGATTCTCGAGAAGTTCTCGGCCGGCCTTGAACTTGAGGGGCTTGAGGTCAAGAGCATAAGAGCTGGCAAGATTAGCCTTGCCGGTTCGTTTATAGCGGTAAGAGGGGGCGAGGCCTATCTCATAGGTGCGGATATCCCCGCCTATCAACCAAAGAATGCCCCTCCCGACTATGACGCAACTCGGGCGAGAAAACTTCTTCTTTCCAAGACAGAGATAGAGCAACTCCGCGAAGCGGAGGACATAAAAGGATTGACAATCGTGCCTCTATCGGTGTATAATAAGGGCAGGTTTCTCAAGATTGACGTTGCTATCGCCCGGGGCAAGAAGCAATTCGACAAGCGCCAGGCGATTAAAAAACGTCAAGCTGAACGGGAAGCTGGAAGTTCATTGTAAATTGAAAATTGGAAATTGAAAATTATTTCCCATACGGGGGTGTCAGTTTTGACACGCGGACAGCCCGGTATGCGCAGGCGGAGCTCTCGTAACTCCTTAAACTTCGAGAAAATTCAAGTGCTGACTCAAACGTCGCACAGGCAAGGTCAAATGTTTCGCCGTATTTTACGGCAAACGACTTTGATTTCGCATACGTTCGAGTTTAATCTCGCGTAGCGTTACGTCTTCGTGCCGAGTAATCCGGCATAGGCATGAAGACGCTTCATTTGTCGGATTGCAGCCTCGGGAGCGCTCGACCCGAAGCCAAATGCTCGAGCTTGGAGCAACTAGTGTTTTGTTTGATTTTTAGCTAGCTGCTCGAGAATCAAAATCATTCTAAGCCTGTAGAACCATACCGCGCATCCTCATGGACGGGAGCTCATCCTCCCCACCTCCACTCGACTCGTTCGCGATACGCGAACTCGCTCGTGGTAAACCACCTAGAGCACAAAATCACCCGAAGGGGTGTTTTTTGTTAGAGTCGAGTGCTCCGAGCGAAGTCGAGGAGCTTCTGTATAATTTAATTATGTATTTTCTCTATATGGCCAAGAATTCAACTGATAAACTCTATATTGGTATTACCAAAAATCCACAAAATAGAATTAAATACCATAATCAAAAACGTGGCGCTAAATTCACAAAATATATTCCCGATTTTGAAATAGTGTTCCTTGAAAAGTATTCGACTTTAGCCGAAGCAAGGAAAAGAGAAATTCAAATCAAGAAGTGGAGTAGAGGTAAGAAAGAACTTTTAATAAATAGATATCAACAAGGATTAAAAACTAAAATCTAACGCATTCTAGTCAATCAACAGTTGAAAACAGTGAACAGAGCCCAGGTAATATAACCACAAATTCAGATAATGCGCAACCTTATCTCGAAAGTTCTTCGACTTTTCTCTCAAGCTCGGCGATGCGCTCGTCGTCGGATTTGTGATGCAAAATGAATTTTCTTATCCACGGCCAGACGAGAATTCCCACCAATACGTCAAAGAGGAAAATGAGAAAAATTTCGAACTCCCAATGCGCTACGTCGGTAAAAAGGGTCCAGAATGTTTCGTCTTCCATATGTATAGATTCCAGTATAACAAGCTGTTTCTCACTTGACAAAATATATAAAATATGCTAACCTATAAATAGACTTGAATTTGGCCCTCTTTGGGCCGGGAGGCAGAAATGCAGACCAATATGGAAACGATGCTTGCCAGCATCGAGGAGTTCGTTGGCGTGATGAGGTCGGTCGTGGGGTTCCGCGTTCCAGACTACTTCAAGACGGGCGCGGAGAACATCGCGGCGTACGTGCGGAACGGCCACGACAAGGAGGCCGTCGCCGCCGGGCAGCGCCTCGTCGCGAGCGGCACGAGGACATTGGCGGCGTTCATCAAGAACGCCGTCATCGACAGCACCTACCCCGACGGGAACACGCGGTCGGCCATCTTCTTCGAGGAGATGGGCATCCGCCGCGAGCGCGGCTACGACAGCGACGTTCTCGCGCGTCTCGACAAGGTGGAGAAGAAGCTCCTCGAGGCGATTCACGCGGAGACCAACGGCACATTCTCCGCGCGAATTGAAGCGTACAATGCCCTGCGCGCCACCTTCAAGGAGGCGGACGCCGAGCAGGCGCGGCGCGAGCACAAGCACGAGAAGGGTGTGGAGGCGAAGCGTCTGGTCGAAGAGGCCGAGCGCAATCGTCAGACGGCAGAGGCGCAGAGACAGCGCGCCGCGGCCGAGCGCGAGGTGCGCGCGGCGCGCATCATGAGCCTCGTCAGCTAGGCAGGAGCAACGAAGGGCAGACCGCGGTCGCGGTCTGCCCTTAACTTATTTATATTCAAATTCCGGTTCTACTTCCTTTCGATTTTTCGGAAAAGTTCGAGCAGAAGTTCGTT
>ERZ1292632.1188-Hain-H43-01um-R2-1188-length-26419-cov-11_pt1 | contig 15279 bp, 21 predicted proteins | sample MGYA00564407_ERZ1292632 | MGnify/ENA primary metagenome ERZ1292632 (study PRJEB36523, sample SAMEA6512637) | groundwater metagenome | collected 2019-01-08 | study: AquaDiva: Metagenomics assemblies of 32 groundwater samples | reverse complement strand
AGGATGTATGACCCACCGGGGGCAAACTTGAGATACTCTGGCGTGGGTAATCCCATGTATAAAGCCCAATCGTTGTAGGTGTTAAACTTGCGCTCGAACTGTGGGGCATACCAAGAATCATTGCGTTCCATGTACCAACTGCCCTCATATCTACAAATTGGTTCATATACTTTGTGATTCATGGTAAGCAAGGGCGTGAACACTTTATTGTCTTTTACTTTCTCGAACTCCTCTTTGGTGATGAACTTGAATAAATTGCTCTTTGACCACAGGAATACTTCAGGAAGGTTGTCGTAGTTTTCAATGAGATACTCGAGCTTGTCGAAGTCAGCGTTGCCCCAGTTCTTTACTCTCTTTATCTTCTCTACTGGAAAGCCGGACAGATACTCCAAAGAATCACTGCGGTCATAGATAAGAAAGTCATCAGTATAATCAAATATCCAGTCAGGTCTAACATTGTAGTTGGTGAGAATACATTTCATTTTCTTTTACACAATATATTCCTGCTTCCCATGTCTTCACAAACAAAATCATCTTCCAATAAGTCTCTCATCACGGCATTTTCAGGTTCATCCCATGTCTCATATTGGATATAGCGTGCCATTTTCACCGCCTTACTGCCCCCAAGTAAAACTTTATAATCCCATTTTTCGGTATCTATCTTTAAGAAATCAAGACGAGTTATGTTGTTTTGCTTGATGTACCAATTAAGAGTTTTGATGGGCAATTTATCGCCAGCATTGTTCATAAAAGATTGTAATCCTTTGTCGTAGAACAACTCACTTTCTATATCTCCCAAACCATAGTTATTAACATGAACATTTGGATTATCCTTAGTCTGTTCCTTCAGCCAATCATAAAAGGGTGGCCATGGTTCAAACAAATGAAACTCGGCATTTGGCCAAATAGAAAGATATTCAAGAGATGTTCTGGCACCTACGTCAAAAACCACTTTAATGTCATCGAAAGTTTTTACGACAACAATTTCTTTCGGTGTTATTGCTTCATTCCACGGATTATCCATAGAGTAATTCTAAAGACCCGTCTTTACGCTGATAATGCCATCCCTTTATTTTGTTCTGTTGCATGGCCCAGAAGCCGAGGTTATACCGTGCCCAGCCCCACGGGGAAATGATGTGCTTCGCGTTTCCGAGCCACGCGGGAAGAATCCCAAATGATGAATTAGAGAGTATGAGATTATGTGCGGATCGTATTGACCGCCAGTCCTCGCCTATTTCATGTCTTATGGGAAAGTTGGGAAAGAACTCTTGTGCCGTGGCGATGTCGTCAGTCACTACTCCAAACTTTATTTTAGGATTAAACTTTCTCATGTTCTCCATTGCGTTATACCAGTATTCTTTAGGAAGAAAGAGGTCGGGAACTCCCACATACTCACCGCCCCGAAACGCAAGGACACAAACATTCTCTGGTTCTGCAAAAGGAATAGGGAAGTCAAAAGGTTCTACGTTCAACCACTCTCTGATTTCGTCCTTGTGGTGTTCGTAATATTTCTCGCCCTGCAGCTCGCCATCAACGCGAGTGTTGTCTTTTATGTTTAATATGCCCTCGAAGTCGTAGCCCCTTATGTCCACGCCGTTCTCGTTGTTTACACGTTTTTCCTCGTATAAATGAATAAGTCCTTCGGCGGTTTTCCCCATATCAATGTTCAGAAATCCTGCACCTTTGAATAAATGAGGATTAACCATGCCAAACTCAAAGCCTTTATCGAGAGCAAGGCAACGCGTAAAGACATAGCGTGCTAATTGATTGCCGAGACCGGAACCTTGATGGAAAATACCCGCAATCATGTTTCAAAATTAGGATAAATTGCGTTCTCTCCTTGATGTCTATGGAACACAAAAGGCTTAATCCCCACATTCTCCGGTAGTGGAGTTTCACGCCCAAAGTGCAAAGCAACGTCAAAAGGGGCATATTTGCACCCGTTTTCCTCAAAGAGATGCCTATAATTGACGCAAATTGCCCCGTCCTCGTTAGTAAATCCAAAGAACGGCCTCCACTCCATGTTTAGCTTTTTAGGCAGGTCTAATAGGCGTTTTGAGCGTAAAGACACACTATTGCCCACTCGCTGGATTCTTCCATGAAAATCCCGATAAGAATATGCGTCCGTAGGGAATGGCCACGGAGAACCGATATAATCATATTGCAACCACTCATCTTTCCACGATTCCGGGTGAACGACAAAGCCATCTGGGTGAATGAGCAAAGCAAATTCCGTATCTACATAATCTCCAAGTTGATAAAAAACATTCTTATTCCACTCGTCTATGCTGTTACACGGAACTTCGGTGATAAGTTTTACCGCACCAAACTCAATGTTTTTTGAGCTGTAATCCAGTGCTTTCTGCATACCACCAATATCGGTAGAGCCAAAAGCAATAAGCGTTATTGTCGGCAGTCTAATCATAAAACTCTCTCACTTTTTGGATAACAAACCCCACATCCTCATTTGAAAGACGATTGTGGACAGGAAGTGAGAGTAGTTTCACCCACACCGCGTCAGTGTTTGGCAGTGGGCGTTTTTTTCCCTTAGCCCAATAGGTGAATAAATGTATAGGCTTGAAGTGTACACTTGTGTGTATTCCGTTTTCTGCAAGAAACTCACCCAATCCATCTCTGTCCTTCCACTCCGGTGTGTAGTACTGCACTGTGTGTGTATATTCAGGTTCAACAAACCAATCGTTACCACGAAATGCTTCGTTATATTTCGCTTGAATCTCACGCCTACGAGCGTTGGTCTCCTCCAGCCTTCTCATCTGTCCCAAACCAATCACCGCCTGAACGTCGGTCATGTACGCCTTTATACCGTCGCCGCGAAGAATGTCGTAGTCCCAACTGTATCTTTTGCCGTTCACTCTCTCGTATGTGAGCTTTTCTATTCCAAGCCATGTGAGAGGCCTTAATTGTTTGTAAATCTCCTCATCGTTTGTCGTAATCATACCACCATCGAAGATAGGCATGGACTTCACTGCTTGGAAAGAATAGACAACAATGTCTCCCTTGCCCACCCCTGGCGTATACATCGCGTGAGCCGCGTCCTCGATGATGAGGGGCTTAAACTCTCCACAGGCTTTTCGTATCCCTTCGATGTCGGCCAGTCTCCCATGACAGTCTACGGCCATGATTGCTCTGGTCTTTTCGGTAACAACAAGTGACTTGGGGTCTAAACAAAAGGTGCGTGGGTCTATATCAGCAAAAGTAACATCCATTCCATTCCACTCTCCGACGATAGCATCGGAAACAAAGGTAAACGCTGGGGTGATAAGTTCTCCTCCTTTAATTCCGTAGACCTTTAAGCACAGGTCAAGGGCGGAAGTGCAAGAATTAGTCGCTATCGCATATTTCGCCCCGACATATTCGGCAAACTTCTTCTCAAACTCTATGGTTTTAGAACCGAACATCACCCAACCGGAGTCTAGGACTTCCAAGAGTTCTTTCTTGGTCAGCTCATCGTATGAAGGTTGGAGAAGGTTGATTGTTTTATCCATATTTTTTTACCATGTATTCATGCTCTGCTAATTTCTCCACATCAGTAAGTATGTGCGTCGTCTGATGGTCTCCCTCTCCGAGAATTACATTCTTTGTAGGCAAAATAGTGGGCTTTCCATATTGCTCATTCATGCGCTTGTAATAATCACAATCAAGAAGCCATGACAGTCTTTCGTCAAATAAAAATGGGCTGTCATTTCTTATCGTTAGAGCCGATGGTGAGCCGAGCTTGTTGTTGCCTGTTTCAATATCATCTGTCCAATGGGGATTGGGATTATTGCTCGCCCCCGTTATCATCCAATTCACGTCAGGCGTAAAGTGCATGACAATGTCTTCAAGTGCATATTCACTGGACAAACAATCGTCAAGGTAAAGAATCTTTATCAGTTCACCTTTGGCTCGTTTTATTCCAGCATTGGTATTTTTCGCCATTCCGCCTTCCTTTGTTATCACAATCTCAAAGTCTTGGAAGGATTGCTTGGTAAGCATATTGATAGACCGCCAGAGAAAATCTGCGCCACCCTTCATGTCGTGAATTGGTATAACTACGCTTACTTTTGGCATAGATAATCCATTACGTTGATAGAGGGAATCCAATTGGGGGAAGTGTTCTTAGACACAGACTCTTTGGGTTCTTTCCTCGCGAGTGCAAAGTTTATCTTCCTATTTCCAGCAAGTTCTAAGACTGTCGAGAGTTTTCCTGTTCCTAAAAAGTACTCTCCAGTCGGCCAGTCTAAGGAAAGAACTAGCGCGGAAACAAGGTCATCTACATGAACATAATCTCTTTGCGTCATTCCATCGCCGTAAACCGTTACTTCGTCTTTTCCTTTGAACATATCTACCACAGAGAGATGAGAGGACTTGCCCTGACTGTCTGCGCCATAAAGATTCGGAAACACGAGATTGACATAGTTCTTGTGAAACAATTTGAGATAGTCAGAAGCAACCATCTTTAAGAACCCATACGGAGATTCGGGGTTAATCGCCGCACACGATGATGCATGGATGATTTTAGCGTCAGGGTAGTTGTTCACCAGCCTCATTGTTGTTGCGAGATTCTCTGCGTACTTTACGGGATTAGCCCAAGATTCTTCCACCGAAGCGTATGCGGCAAGGTGAATGATGGTGTCTACGCCTCGCGGTAGTTGGCAGTTCAACAGATTATCCCCAAGTTGTTTGTCTATTGTTACAAGAGGATAACCAACAAGTCTTTTGACTAGCCGTGATCCGACAAAGCCTGCATGACCAGTAATTAAGATTTGCATAATTCTTTTATAATATCTTTTAATGTGCGAGTGCGTCGCCACTCTGGGTAATCCAATTCAAACTTTGTCGTGTCGTGAATATCCCACTGTCTGTCTCCGGCACGAATCTTGTCCACATAGAAAGTTAAAGCTGTTTTACCAGTCTCTTTTTCAAACATCGTTATTGCTTCCAAGATTGAGCAAGCGGAGTCCACACCGCCGCCCATGTTATACACTGCCGCCATTTTAGGGTTCTGTATGAAGTGCCAGAAAGCGTTCACTAAATCATAAGCGTGAATGATGTCTCGCACCTGTTTTCCTTTATAGCCAAATATGCGGTACACCCTTCCTTCTTTGATACACTTAGCCAAGTAAGCGAGAAAGCCGTGCTCCTCTGCCCCTTCGTGATTTTTGCCTGTGATACACCCACAGCGGAAACAAGCAGTCTTCATTCCGAAATAATGTCCATATTCTTGAACGTACATATCCGCCGCAAGCTTAGAGCATCCAAATAGTGAGTGCATAGACTGGTCCGTCTTAGTGTTCTCATCGAATGGTTGAAAATGTTCATAGCGTGTAGGCGTTTCGTGGTAGTTCACTCGCTTCATTCCTTCGCCATAAACTTTGTCGGTTGAGACATGAACAAAGACTGCTTCAGGGCAATGCTTCCGAGTAGCTTCAAGGAGAATGAGCGTGCCACGGGCGTTACAGTCGAAATCAGTAAGTGGCTCTTTCTTTGCCCAATCATGAGAAGGTTGTGCTGCGGTGTGAATGATTGCATCAAAGTGGTGCATGACAAACAGTCGATCGATGTCTTTCTCGTCTCGAATGTCGATGACATACTGCCCTTCTTTCTTTGGAGTCCCGAAGAAGCGAGAGCGCATACCATTGTCTACGCCCACCACTTCCCATCCTTTTTCCTTAAAGAAAGAGACGGCTTCTGAACCGACAAGCCCTGCACTGCCACTTACGAGAACTTTGCTCATATCACTTCCCATTTACTCGGATAATTTAACCTTGTTCCACTAGCGAACCACTGTTTTGGGGCTATCATTCTTCCTTCGCCGACATAAGCTGTCCACCAGCTAAAACTGCTATTTGCCATGATATGTGCCTTGCAACCAGCCATTGCATTGAAGTCATCTATTTCATTCTCCCCTTCCCATAACAGAAAGTCCCCATGCACGTCTTGTTGTTGCAACCAATCCATACACCACTCCCTATCTGCCTTATCGTTTCCACCCTGTCTATCAGCACAAAAGACAAGAAACTTCTCATTGGGAAACATTGCGATTGCCTTTTGATAGTAGTCAGTTGTGGTCAGGTCAATATAGAAAGGATTGCCCACATAATCTCCCCTACGAAAATGTATGGAAACACGATCTATTTCCTTGATTCCTTGCCCATACATTGCCCGTATCTCATCTTTTACATTCTCAAAGTATTTCTCATCTTGAACATAAATGTCAGGAATCGCACCTTTTTTTACTTGTGAGAGGATATAGGCATACTGGAAAAGACTGTTGCCGAATCCGCCGAACATTTTACGAATAGGGATCATGCGAGCCATTCAGGGTTAGCCTTCTGCCAATCAATCGTGCTCTTGAGCGAGTCTTCAAAGGGGACAGGAGACTTCCAACCAAGCTGTGCCAATTTTGTGCCATCAAGGCCGTAGTGCTTGTCGTGACCGCTTCTGGTGGTGTGGAAGTCCACAAACTTATATTTTAATTCTTTACCCATCAACCTTGCTATTGTTTGCGCCAACTCTAGATTGTCCAATTGTGTATCGCCGACGATGTTATATCTGTCAGGCTTGTCCACTTCGCCCGATGTGTGCAAGTGCGGAGGCAGGTTTTTGAGAATGTAGAGCAGTGCGTCCGACTTGTTTCTTGAATGAATATAAAACCGAGTTCCTATGTCTCCTTCTTTGCCGTGAACAATCACTGTCTCCCCTTTCTCAATCCACTTCTGAAGCATGGTGGGATATTTACTTCCCTGTTGCATCTCCGAAAAATTATTCATCGTATTCGTAATAATCACCGGAACGCCATAGGTTCTCCAGTAGGAGATAGCAATAGCTTCTTGACACGCCTTTGACGCGGAGTAGGGATTCGATGGAACTATTGGCGACCATTCAGGGTGTCCAAACTTCCCATCAGATGCTCCATACACTTCATCCGTTGAGATTTGAATAAAGACTTCAGGTTTTATCTCACGGGCATACTCCAGCATATTCACCGCAATGGCGACATTGTTCTGAATAAACTCTGCGGGGTTATTTATGCTTGCCTCAACATCAGAGAGTGATGCCATTGAGATAATGTAATCAATATGGCCTATTTTCTTCTTTGTCAGTTCGGAGAATGGAGCAACAAGATCATGAGTAATAACCGTTAATCGGTCTTTCCACTCTGGGTGTTCACCCATCATGTAGTTCACTCGATCAGTCCAGCCTTTGTGTCGAAAGCTATCGGTGCCGACAATTTTGAAATCAGTATTATGAAAAATATGAGCCAAAGTGTGAATAGCTATACTTCCCCCCAGTCCGGTCAAAAACACTTTCTTCATTTCTTCATCTTAGAAGCTCGGATAAGTTTCACCTTTTCCTCGATTTCATCGAGAACTTCGACAAACAATTCATCCCCTTTTTCAATCAACTGTTTCCCCGTCTCAAACTCGCCAAGTTGGTCTTTGATAAGTGCGGCGACGAGAGGTTGTAATTTTTGCTTAATCAAGTCAGTCTTTTGCTCAATAGCTTCCATTTCTTTAAGTTCGACATCAAAAAGTTCCTTTGTGGGCTTCATCTCGCTTTTTATTTTCTCCTTCTCTGCGTCAAGCTCTCTAATCTTTGTATAAAACGGGTCAAGCGTTTTGCTGTATTCCTCCATCAATTTGAGATGCGGCTCGGCGATAGGCCGAAACTTTGCTATCTCTTTTTTTAATTTGAGCACCGTCTCATCAGTGATGGCGATGAGGCGCGTCCCTTCGTAGCACTTCTCTTTTAAGAACTCGGCTGGTATTTGCATAACCTTTCTATTGTTTGCGTCCAAATGGGCGCATAATTAATAATAGAGTAGTTCTCCAGTACATAGTCATGCGCTTGTTGCGCCTTGAGGAGGTAGCTAGAGTACTTCTCTTTTGCTTTTAGGATTTCATTATACCATAAGTCGTTGTCAACAACCAATTTCAAGTATGGCTCATCGGCACCTTGATAGGGCGAAAGCCCACATGGAAAGCCCTGTGCGATGACAGGTATCTTCAAAAGGGACATATCCAAAAACTTCAGGTTGGACTTGCAGTAGTTAAAGTAGTGGTCTTTGCGAGGGATGATAGCCACGTCTAGGGCAAGCTGAGACACCGTGTACATATACTCGGTTACATGGACGGTAGTGTGCCATTCGATGTTCTTTAAGGAGTTCCAAAAGTCATAGTCCTCTTGCATCCCGGGGATTATTCCTCCATCACGATGTTTAACACCCAGAATCACGATAGTTATGTCCCCGCGAGCGTCTAACGCTTTGAGCTGGTCTTTGATGTGATAATAATCATCGTTAGAGGTTACTGATCCGATAATTCCTACTCTCCACTTTCCTGTAGTATTCGGCTTGCAAGGATACTCATCAAGTGGGTCTATACAGTTCTTTAAGACTGCGACATTGGGGTTGAGTTTGCCGTACTCTTTCGCCAAAATCTCAGTTGTCACAGTTACTCCATCAGCAATCTTCACAAACTCGTTGAGGTTTCTGCTTAACTGTTGTGCTATGGCAACCCTCTTTTCGCTTCCCAATCTTGCAAGCGGTATCCCTTCATAAGTATCATCGTTGTCAAAGATAATCTTCTTCCCTTTTTCTTTTAAGAGTTTAGCAAGTTTCAGTGAGGGCTCGGACGATGGACGCTGAAAACAGATAACATCAGCTTCAAGTGCCTTCTGTGTGTACGGAAAGGCGGAGACATCCATGTCTTGTCGCATGAAATCGCCGACAACCATTTGATTTCCATAGACGCCAGGGAGATAGCCCCTATAAAAATAGCAGAATGGGTAGAAACCTGGAATGTAAAAGATTTTCACTTCTTTTTTCGCTTTGGAGATAACGCGGCAAGAATAGCATCAAGTTTAGCATCTTGGCTGTCTATGCGTTTTTCCAGTTCTTCAATCTTCCATGGTTTTGCATTGCGCTCGTCGGGCGCAACACTTGAGACTACAGCAAGAGATGGAGCTTGCGCGGCCAATGCTCGGTCTGCTTCCTTTTTGGCCATCTCATCCATTTTTGCCTGATTGACTATTTGATAGTTGCGGATTATCCACCCGCCGTCAGCCTCATCTCGCAAATTGCGGATGTTGCCGGACAAATCACGCATGGAAGATTTACGAAAAAGTTGGCCTACTTGGACGCTCATTTCAGTACATTATACCAAAACAAAAACCACCCCACAAGGAGTGGCTTCTGTTGGTCTCTAGTCCGAAGTAGTCCGAAGTTTAGAGTCAATCAAAAAGCACCATTGCTGATGCTTCTTGACATAATACACTTATGTATTATAAACCATTCGCGGTACTATGACTGCGAATCTTCACTGCGCCGTCAACAAGGCGATTCCGAACAGACCCGTAACACATATCAACAGTGACAAGTGTTCCGAGGTATTCCTGAACATATCCTTCCTGAATGCGTACTCCTTCGTTGCCTACAAAGCCCTTCATTCCGGGGCCAACAGGCATCGACAAACGCGCCCAGTGGATGACATCCTTGTGAGCAAGCAGGTTCAACCGTGCTCCTGATTCCGCAGCTGCGCCGGCACCAAGTGGTACTGACGGAGAAACAATGACGGGAATCGAGTAAAGCGACCGAGTCGGTGCTTTGCTGCGAGGTAACTCCGTCTGTGTGTTCTGCCAAAGAGTGAGCTTGTCTACCGAGCCAATTTGGCGGTAGAAGGTGTTGGGGTGGAATATCCACGCCGTCTCACCGTTATACACCGGTACTCCTGCCGTCTCGAAGATTGCGATAGCCGCAAGCAATGTGGAGTCTGCCACGTTTGCTGTGCCACTTCCGAGGATGTTCGCCGCCGTTGTAAAGTCGGTGAACAGGGTCGCAATGTTATCCTCAAGGTCTTGCGCAATCTCCCAAGCTGCCGATTTGGCAAACTTCTCTTGGAGATAGTAGCTCTTCTTGAGTTGAGCCATTTCGCGGTCTTCGATGAGAAACGATGATTCTCTCCAAGTCGAAACAGTCAGCGTAATACGTGTCTGAATCGGGTTATTGAGAGTCACTTCCGTGTTATTCGACTTCGCCGCCGTACTCATTGCGACAATCGAAGGTGTATACACGTCTGAACCTCCGTCTGCTAACTCTTCACTTCGATCAACAAAGAAAGAAGCGAGGGACAAGTTAAAACGAAAGTAATCGTTAATCTTCTGTCCCCACAATAAAGGGATGTCGACGAGAAGGGAACCTCCTACGCCTCCACCCATTTGATTAGTTCCTAAAGCCATATTTGTGTGTGTTTACCGCTCATTCGCCGTTTTCCATAGTTCCTTGTGTTCTTCCGCTGAGAGGCCAGGTGTTGAAACCGTTTTACCCTTCTGCGATGAACCAGAGCCTTGGGACGCTCCGATACTTGCCTTTTGAGCCTTATCTTCGCGTTCCTTCTTCTCCTTGAATGCTACAAACAAGTCATCTGATTGCGCCGCGAGTACGGAAGTGCCGTTTACTTTGGCAATCTTCTTTAAGTACTCAATGGTCGCTTCATCTGCGCCTTGCGATTGTAGAATCTTGACATCTACGTCGTCGGCCGAAAGTGCGTTTGGTGCTAATGGAGGAGCTTCGGAGGGCTTGGCCTTCTTTTCGGCAAGCCTTCGCCATTTAGCCGATTCATCTCGAGCCTTTTTAAGCTCTTCTGATAAATCGGGCTTCTCCTCTACTACCTCTTCTTCTACTTCCTCGTTTTTTATCTCCTCTTCGAGGTTGAGGGTTTTTTCTTCATTTTCCATGTTGAAGATTAACAGTTAAGCACTTTTACTGGTGTGCGAACCGTAATAAATGGTGAGCAGTTTATTGACTTGCTCAGGTCACCGTTTTACTTGTGCTTCTTCTTCGCCTTCTTCTTCGTTGCTTTGGAGACGTTCTTGCCTCCGTAACTTCCTGTGTGTGGCATATTATCGTGAATTGTTTACTAATTTCTTTTCGACCTTTTCATACAATTCTTTCAGTTCAATGAACGACTGCTCGATGACCTTCTTTGCGTCTGCGATTCCTTTCACATCTTTACCGTCATAGACCAATTCGAGAGCGTGCTTATCGAGTTCTGCAAGAAGAAATGATTTGACCGCTTCCCGCGTATGCTCGTCGTTAGAGAATTGGTTTAAGAGATTCATGCGCTTTTATGGCCTTTATACTTCACGATAACGCCGACATCGAGAATGGCATCAGTGAAACCAAGAGCAAGTCCTATGTTAAACGGAATATCGAGGTTTACGGTGACCGGCATGAATACACCAGTTGTTTGTGTGTGTATGAATATCGGTGTTGCCCCATAGGTGGCCACACTGTCGTAGAGTGATATGGTTCCCGCCGTGGGGGCCGCGTCGCTCTGTGAAAAAGTAATAGATTTAAGATACCCAATGCCGGAGTGGAGAATGTTCACACCGCCGTTGGAGGCGTAGGTAGTAAACCTCTTCGCTATGACTGGTAAGTCTTGAAATTGTCCTTCGTCTTTTTTATTAGACATATAATTTATTATTAACTGGTAACTGCTTGCGGTTGCCTCGACCTTATTTCCGCTTGGCCTAATGGTGATGGTGTTGCGGGAGGAAGTGCGGGAGTTGTGGGCTGTCCTTGCTGTTGCTGATTGCCTTGTTTTGTAAGGGAAATAGGGGAAAGCCCAGAACCAGACATCTCAATAATTTTATTGAGTATGGACATCAGCACAGGGTCTTCGAGTGCGGCATACTTTCCGGTGTTTGGGTTAAATGTTCCCGCAACTGTCGTGAAAATAGTATTGAGTGATTCCATTGCTGCCATCTTGTTCTTCTGTTCTCCGGTTACATTGATGGTCAATTTGGCTTCCATGTCTTTGTAGTATCCGTCAGGAATATCGAGGAAGCGTCTACGGCCAGTCTTCCCTACTACTTCCATGAATTGACCCTGCAATGAAAGATAATCCTCCAGCGTAATCAGCTCCCCACTTAATATTTTTTCTTTGGCAAAGTCAGAGGCAGCATACTTGGAGTATTGCTCGTCGAGATTTTTAAGCTCTTCCGGTGAGAAGTCAGAAGCCAAGATGTGCTTTTTGTTTATCTTCTTTGCAACGTAAGGAAATACCCAATCAACAAAGAGTTCAGTAAGAAAGATTCCCCACTCCTCACGACGATAATCAAAGTGTGATGATCCGTTTTGTGAGACGAGGGCTTGGAGACGGTACGGTTGGCCAGATGGAGGTGTTTCACCTCGTACTGCGTCATAACTTGAGGTAACGCGCTCATATTGACTCCACCACTTTTGAATGAGGTTTTGGAATTGAGGCAATGCACCGGTTAAAAGATTCAAGACCTCAAGTTCCTTGCCGTCTTCAAGTACAACGATAGAGCCATTCTCCATGTCCGTCATCAAGTTGTTCCCAATCTTCTTTGAGTTAGTTTTCATTATCACTTTACCGGACAGCTCCATTGCGGCTTGTTCCTTTTCAACCGCATCATTTGTCCACACCTGGGACTCTTCGCCTTCCTCAACAACTCCACGGCCCAAAGAGCGACCAGAGGCTTTCTTCCAAGCTAAATACTTGTACGGCATCTCTTTTTCCTCTTCCCAGTACAGGTGGACGTACTTCTCACCTTTGACTGCGTAGAAATGCACTTGGTTGTAGTATTCTTCTCCTTCCTTCATTACGCACTCTCCATCTTCGTCACAATACGATTCAGGGAACTCACCATGCACTTCCCATATCTCACACTTTGTGTCAGCGTTCGTATATCCTTTCTTCGCAAAGAGTTTGATAGCTTCGTCCACGTTCTCCCACACCTCTTTCTTCTTTCGTAATTGCATGGGCGAGAGATAGTGCTTCTCGATGATAACTCCTTCTTCGAGGCACACGGGGTCAGTGATGACGTTCTTCCACTGCACCACCTGTAACTCCATCTTTCCCTTTTCTTCTTCAGTTTTCTTGACTAAAACTCCACCATATCTTGCTCTCGTCTCGCCCATCTCGTTGAGCGTCTTTGCAAAGTTGGATTCTTTCATCCACTTCTGAATTTCATGATTGTATAAAAATGACTTATCAAAGTCTTGTTCACGTTCAGACTCCACACGAATATCTTTCGTGTCTATGTCCGTGGCGACTACCGCAGTATCAACCATTGTGTTGACAATGTTATAAAAAGGCTTCTCCCTTCCGTTGGGGAGTTTATTGCCTCGCGATCCGGTGAACTTTGAATTTGAGTAGAACTCAATCGTTCGTAATGTGGAATACTGCGAAAAAGGCAGTCCATCGGTAATCTCGATAGTACCACCCTCATAACCGCTTTTTATTGCTTTGATTTCTGTAAGGAGTTTCATTGCACAATAGCAAACCTTTTAGTGTTCGCTACAGTGCTTCTGTTAGCATATCCATTATACCACAACCGACATTGTCTATGCAACGTGATACAAGTTGGCATCAGTGAGGACAACCTTTGAGCTTCGATGCACAAGATAGTTGTTCACCTTTCCCTGTTTGTCAGCCACTATCTCAACACGTTCAAACGGCTGTAAGGAACGCAATGCTCCGAGGATATAGTGCTCATTCTGGCTTATGTTATAAATCGTGGTCATCGGGAGTGGTTTATGGCGTTATTTCGCCTGATTTGCCCTATCAGGTGCATTCTTTGTACCAAGTCCCTATCTTCGGGCATATTGCTCATAAGCGCATAACGTAGGGCGTCACACGCATGATCTCCTTCCTTCACTGGATTCTCCTGTTCGTTGTGCTCGCTTTTCTTTTCGGGGTAGGAATAAGTCTCAAGTTCACTGATGAGATTAACGCAGCTTTTATGTATGCGGAGTTTGTTGCGCTTGAACAAGTCTCTGACTTTGTTGATGCCCACCATGACTGACCCTTTATCCTTTATCACTTCCTTCACTTGGATTCCTTTGTCGCTTAACACTTTGATTGCGGAAGGATTCTCGGGGTCAGGGTAGACGGCGTTAAACGAACAGGATTTTACATAATCGCTTATCTGTTCATCAGTTCGCCCAGTCTGATACCACTCACCCACAACGAAGTAGTTGTTATCGTAGTCACGTTTGATGTGAATAACGGCGCAAGGATTCGTGAAGCCAAAGTCTATGCCAGCCAGGAACTCAGAGACGTTTACCACTTCATGGTCAAACAAGTGGCGAGTGCGGTCAAACTCTTTGTAGACCAACCCTTCGGTTTTTCTAAAGTCAGCGAGATATTCTTGGGCAAAGCGGTCTTCAGTGATTTCCAGCTTGGCCTTGTCGATTTCTTCTTTAGGAATATGCGGATTGTCATAACTGGTGAAGTGAAAGGATGCGTAGTCAGGGTCTTTAGTATTGTAAAGGTCGTAGAAGTGATTGAACCCTTTGGGCGTAGAGATAAATAAGACTTCTCCTTTCGTATCGGTAAGCGTTGGCCGAATAACCTCTTGCCAGTTACTATGCCAATTTCTCATCGAGGCTATTTCGTCTACGACAATAAAGTCACAGCGCATACCCCGCATGGTTTCCACGCTCTCCCATCCACGAAGCATTATTCTTGAAACCCCGCCTTTCGTAGTGTTTAGCGTAATCTCCAAACGTGATTCGTTTACCTGTTTAATCGCCGGTTGGCAGATTCTCCTGAGTTCTTGCCACGCAATATCACGGGCTTGTTGATAGGTTGGAGCGACGTAGACGATGATGCGATTGTTGCCATATACAGCTTTGCCTATCATCTCCAAAACGGCGAGAGTTGTTTTACCAAAACGCCTGCCACAGTTTACTACTCTAAAACGATGGCGATCACTTGCGATGATTCCCTGTGCTTCAGTCAGTAGCATTTTTCTCTATGATTTGGGCTGGCATAATCAATAGCTTCTCACCGCCAGAAGTTATATCGGTATTTGTTGCGGGATTCCCCTCTCCCATTCTCCATCGTTCAACCTTTGCTATGTCGGAGAGATATTCATCTTTTTCCTCATCAGTCATCTCACGAAAACGTTGTGCTTGATACTCTTTGAGTGAGGTGCCCTTTGGTCGTCCTAAATCATTAGCACTATTACCGGCACCAAATGTGCCATTAGGTCTCCGCTTTGCATCCGCATTAACCGGTTCCATCCCCACATTATACCACAAGCAAGTTATTTCCGCACTATTAGCTCCTCCAACGCTTCTATCATCACCCTTTTGACCAACAACCACGAGAGTACTTCCAAGCACCCAAACCCTCTTTTGCCATTAAGTATACTCCATATTCCAAAGAATGGGAAGGCCTGGTGATGTCAAACCCCATGTTTTCTGCTCTCTTTTCATGAACGCTATTGATTTGCATAAGTCCATAA
>ERZ1292632.2491-Hain-H43-01um-R2-2491-length-15280-cov-8_pt1 | contig 15280 bp, 16 predicted proteins | sample MGYA00564407_ERZ1292632 | MGnify/ENA primary metagenome ERZ1292632 (study PRJEB36523, sample SAMEA6512637) | groundwater metagenome | collected 2019-01-08 | study: AquaDiva: Metagenomics assemblies of 32 groundwater samples | reverse complement strand
TCTCCTCCAAATCCCATGTCAGAGAGCGACAAATTGAAATTATTGGAATCCCTTAGCAGGTAAAATAGCACAAAAAACATCATGCCCAATTTTAAAAACGACATATTTCAATCTCTGAAAACTCTGATTTTAGCAGTTTTCCAAGAAGCTTCCAAAAGATGGGCGCTCCCGATTGCTCAAGTCGAGCGATTTAAGAGGAAAAGGGATTGTTGTAATACTGTTTCCTGAAGAATAAAAGGGGAGAAGACAAAGGGGGGCAGGTACCTTTTTTAGGGATAGTCGCGATTAAATGAAAAATAAATTTATTAAAAATAAAAATTTCGTAAATATAACAACGGATGACTTGGCTCTTATGGTAAAAAAGGGGTTTGACGGAGTTGATAAAAAATTTGAAGAAGTTGATAAAAGATTTGACGGAGTTGATAAAAGATTTGATGGAATTGACAAAAGATTTGATAAAGTTGAAGAACGGCTCGATCGCATTGAAAATATTTTAATTCATGAGCATAATTTAAGGATTGAAAGATTGGAAGATAAAATGCTTCAAATACAAGTACTCTTGAAAACCAATCTTAAATAATAGATATTAATAGGGACAGTCATAATTAAATTTTATTATGCAAAATTTTAAAAACGATATATTGCAATCGGTGAAAATTATTTTTTTTGCCATTATACTTTCTTTGGGCATTTCCGCGATTTCTTTATATAAAACCAACACGACAGAGGCGAAAATTGACCCGCCGACTATAAATTTTTCCGGCTACATTTGGGCCGATAATATAGGATGGATTTCTCTTGCAGGTTCAAACTACAAAGTAAGCATGGGTGATAACGGCAATTTTTTCGGTTACGGTTGGAGCGATAATATTGGCTGGGTTTCTTTTAATCAAGCGGATGTTTCTGTCGGATGCCCCACCGCTCCTGCTGTTCTCTGTTCTTCTCCAAATTTGAATAGATATTTCGGGCTGGGGCAAGGAAAAGTCACGGGATGGATTAAGGCGCTTGCTGGCGGAACTCCGGGTTCTGGCGGTTGGGACGGATTTATAAAATTTTCCGGAACCTGGGCTAATGGAGTCCACGCGGGCGCATATCCGAGCGGTGTTAATGGTATTGGAACAGGTCTCACGGGGTTTGCATGGGGGAGCGATGTAGTAGGTTGGATTGATTTTAGACCCAAGATTGCCGGCACCGATACTGTGATTGATAATCCCGCAACCGCGGACTCCCTTTTGGTTTGCGGTCCTAATTGGCATAAAGATTGTCCCACACCGCCGAACGCCTGCGGACTTAGAAATTTCGGCAATATTCAATGCGACGAAACTTGTAGCGCGAAATTTCCGCCGTCCGAATCAAGTTGTAATACTCTAAACGCGCCCACAGGGGGAGGAGGGACATCAGCGTGTCCGTCTCTAACTTTTAACCCCCAGACGGTTCCGACCAAAAGCGGTAAAACGAAAATTACTTGGAACGGAGCCTGCGCCACAAATCCAATAAATCCATATTGCGTTCTATACGAAAGTCCCAACGGGGATATTGTTTCCACATCAACTAGCGGTACTAATGTTGAGTCAAGTCCTATTAACGGACGGCTTACTTTAATATTGGAATGCGGTGGTACCGGTGTCGGTACGACAAGCGTCAGTAAGACCGTTTTTTCAGGATTTGAATTCAAGGAAATTTAAAATAACTAACAACACACAACTGTCATGCCAAACTTTAAAAAAGAGATATTTCAATCCTTAAAAACTCTCGCCCTGGCTCTCGTTCTTTCCGTCGGTGTTTCTTATGTTTACGCCTGGGGGCCGCCAGCCGGAGTTCCTTCTGCGGAAAACAATACTCCTGCGCCAGTTAATGTCGGCTCGACAACTCAAGTAAAAAAAGGCGGGCTGGGGGTTAATGATCTTCTTGCCGACAGACTTTGTCTTGGTATAGAGTGTATTACCATTTGGCCATTACCATCGGGCGCGGTTGTGTACTTTAACCTCTTGACCTGTCCTTCCGGGTGGAGCAGTTATGCTTCTGCTCAAGGGAGAAATATTATCGGTTTGAAACCAACCGACACCTCTTTTGATGTTTTAAATGAAACCGGTGGAGAAAAAAACCACACTCTTTCGATTGCGGAAATGCCAAGCCACACGCATGTAGAAAAACTCGCCCAGATCAATATTACAACTGGAGATGATTATGGCCCCGGTTTGGGTGCAAGATATATTGCAAGTATTGCCGGGACTACTGGTGCTACTGGCAGTGGGGGAGCTCACAATGTTCTCGACCCATACATTACTCTCCTTGCTTGCGTGAAGAATTAGGTAAAAAGAAAAAGGTGTCAGGTACCTTTTTGGAGATATTAAAAGTGATTATGAAAGATTTACCGGATTAGAGCCAATATCATCATGCCAAATTTAAAAAACGAAATATCGCAATCTTTAAAAACTCTCGCTTTGGCTTTAATTCTTTCAGTTGGAGTGTCTGTTGTTTATGCCGCCGTATGGACGGGACCAACGGGAACTCCACCAGATGCTAATACTCCAACTCCGATTAATGCTGGTACGGATGACCAGGTAAAAGACGGAGGACTTAGTGTTAATGCGTTTATTGCTGAAACGGCTTATGTTACCGGGAATATAACCGGAATGAAGGGCATTACGGCATCCGAGTTTATAAAAGGTATAACAGGAGTTTGCATAGGAAGCGCTTGCAGGTCAGCGTGGCCTATGATTTATGAATATCAGTTAAGTGGATGCTCTGGCTCTGGGGCTAACGGGACGTGTTCTCCTACTTGTCCGGTCGGTTGGACTAAAACAGACACAATACAAGTATCTGCTACTAACAACTGGATATTTATCAGCATTTGCCGAAGAACAGTTATTGCTCCTTAATTTTTTTATTAAGTTATACAAGAATATAAAATTAAGGACTAAGAAAATTAGATTTTTTACAAAAAATATTTTATCTAAAAGTATTTCCCGTTGTTTTTTGAATCACTTATAATATCTGGACATCCGATGTCCAGATACGGGGTGGGGGCGCTGTTGTCAGATATTTTAGTTTCTTATGTTTGAAATTCGTTATATCATAGTGTAATGGAACCGTTGTCACCAGAAAGAAAGTTTTCTTCACCTGAAGAAGAAATTGTTTTTTTGCGTGAACATATAAGCAAAAGTTTTGAGAATGCGCCAAAAATTGATTTGGAGTCTCACGCTAAAGAAACACTCAAAAGCTATGGAGACATACAAGACGAGAAAATTCTCCATCCGCGTTATCAAATACCGCTTAAGGAACAGGAAGGAATCGTTCTTAACCTTAAACCAGAAGCCCACGACAAAAAAATGGAAGAACTCCTCTCCGTTCTTTTAGGGCGAGGAGTAAAGAACGCCCTATCGCTTTTAGAAGAAATGAAAGACCCTCATTTAGATGATGATTTTCACAGATTTTTAGTCCAATACCTTGTTTCGCAGGGAAGTATTTCTGGAATGAATACAGGCGATGAAAAATTCAAAGGTGTGTCTATGGGGCTTTACCGTATTTCTGTTCCCAAAACTGAAGTCAAAGATCTAAAAGAATTTATTTCTCGTATGGAGCAATTTTACGCCGGCATGCTCTCTATCGCTGACGGCAAAAGAATAGAACCCGGGAAAAATTATTTTACACTGGAATTGGCTCTGCCGGAGAAGAGTTCCGAACTCGCCTTTTACGCTGCCATTCCACGCGCCAAAGCCACCATTTTTGAAAAACAATTTCTGGCATATTACCCCGACGCGCGCATAGCGGAGGAGACAAACGATTACAATGTATTCGTGGAAAACGGCGCTTCCATGGGGGCTAAAGTTTCGCTTATCGCGAACGAAGTGTTTCCGATTAAAACATACGAAAAATTTGACCATGATCCGATGGGTGCGCTTCTATCGGCATTTTCCAAGATACGAACTGATGGCGAGGGGGCCGCTATCCAACTTATGATTGCGCCGGCGGGCGACCACTTCATAAAACTTTTCGGGCTGACGATTGAAAACATTAATAAGGGAATGCCTCTTAAAAGCGCAATGCCCACAAAAGGAATGGTTGATGCGTTTGCCAAGGTCGGAAAAGGAATTATATTTGGCGTTAAACGAAAAGAAGATGACGGGAAAAATACGCATATTGAAGAAGTTAAAAATCTTATTAAAGAAAAACTTGGAAGCACTATCGTTTATTCCGGTTTAAGAATAATAGTTTCTGCCGGCAATGTTACCCGCGCCAAAGAAATTTTGGGAGAAATAACTTCGGCATTCAATCAACTGCGGAATTCTGAAGGGAACGGTTTTACTTTTGAATTATGCGAAGGCAGAAGCGCGCTAAAAATGTTCCATGAATTTTCTTACCGCATTTTTAAAGAAGACGAATCATTCCCGCTCAACTTAAAAGAGCTTGCCACCGTGTTTCATACTCCGCATCAAGAGGGCGGGAGCGCCCATCTTTTGGAAGCTTCTTGGAAAACCGCTAAAGCGCCGGCGAACATTTCGGAGTCGGGTGTGATAATTGGAATTAATCGCCATCAATCACTCGCTACTGAAATTCATTTTGCACCAGAAGACAGAATGCGTCACTTTTATGTAATCGGCCAAACCGGAACAGGTAAGACAACACTCTTAAAGCAAATGGTGATACAAGATATTGAAGAAGGTCGCGGGGTTTGCATGATTGACCCGCACGGCAATGAACTTGAGGAAGTGTTGGCTCATATTCCGGAATCTCGCGCGAACGACTTGATTTATTTTGACCCGGGATTTGTAGAACGGCCGATGGGGCTCAATATGCTTGAATATGATCCGCGATTTCCGGAGCAAAAAACATTCGTGGTCAACGAACTTCTTTCTATTTTTAATAAACTTTTTGATATGAAAATAGCCGGCGGGCCGATGTTTGAGCAGTATTTCAGAAATGCCGCTTTTGCCGTGATGGATTATCCTGAATCGGGCAACACCTTGCTTGATATTGCGCGGATAATGTCCGACAAAGAATTTCGCGCGGAGAAGCTGGCTCACTCAAAAAATCCTTTAGTTACACAGTTTTGGGTTAATGCGGAGAGAACCACCGGAGAGCAGGGATTGGCGAATTTTGTGCCGTATATAACCAATAAGTTTGACGTATTTTTATCCAACGACATAATGCGCCCGATTATTGCCCAAGAGCATTCCGCAATAAATTTTCGCGATATCATGGACCAGAAAAAAATTTTTCTAGTAAATCTTTCCAAGGGGCGGTTGGGCGATGTTAATTCAAATTTGCTCGGGCTCATTATTGTTGGGAAAATTTTAATGGCGGCGCTTTCGCGCACAGATATTTTATCTACAGGACAAAAGCTGTCGGATTTTTATCTTTACATTGATGAATTTCAAAATGTGACAACTGATTCCATTTCCACCATTTTTTCCGAGGCGCGCAAGTACCGTCTTTCACTCACCGTGGCGCATCAGTATATCGCGCAGTTGGATGAAAAAATAAAACAATCAGTGTTCGGCAATGTCGGGTCTATGGCGGCGTTTCGCGTCGGACAGGAAGACGCCGAATTTTTGGAAAAACAATTTTTGCCGACAATTACAGCGAAAGATGTCTCAAACCTCTCTAATAGAAATGCTTATGTGAAGCTTTTAGTCAACGGAGAACCGACAACTCCGTTTAATATTGAGACGGTTACGCCAAAGCCGGGGAATTCTGGTCGCGCAAGGCAAATGCGCGATATGTCCCGCGCCCACTACGGAGTGCCTCGCGAAGAAGTGGAAACGGCGATTTTGGAGAAATACAAGAAGAAACTGATAACTAACATTAACACATAGATCTGACCCGCGTGTTAAACATTAAATTAATTATGATTTATAAGTTGCATATGCTATGATTCTTTTACTTTAATTTTTTTATTAATATGTCCAGTCCCAAAGAAGAAAAAACACTCATAATCATAAAACCAGATGCGCTTCAACGTAGTTTAATGGGGGAAATAATCGGTCGTTTCGAGAAAAAAGGACTTCGCATTGTCGGTTTGAAAATGATGAAGCTCGGTGATGCAATTATTGACGACCACTACAAGCATCTCAAGGAAAAACCATTTTTCGGAAAAATAAAAGATTTTATGAAATCTTCGCCGGTTGTTGTCATGGTACTTTCCGGAATTAACGCGGTTTCCGCGACCCGTTTAATTGTCGGACCGACAAAAGGATATGAAGCCGACGCGGGGAGTATTCGCGGAGACCTTTCTATCAGTAGCCAGACAAATATGGTGCATGCTTCTGATACTGTGGATAACGCCAAGGAAGAAATTAAAAGATTCTTTAAAGATGAAGAAGTTTTTGAGTATACCAGGGCTGATTTTTCCTTTATTTATGGCTCGGATGAGGTCTAACCAACATTAAGTATCTTTTTTTATCTTAGTCAATATTGCAAAAATTTTTGACGGGCTTATAGTGAAGATAGGGTTATTGGCGTATCGCCTCTAAGATTATTTTATACATCAAGGGATTCTCATATCGCGCTTCGCCGTGGCGAATCGTTGCGGAAACCCACTTAGTAAATGCTAGGGGCCAATATCTCTCAATAACCCTAAAAAGAACCCGTGCACCCGCACGGATTTTTTTATTTCGTCTAGCGAGAAGCCGGTGAAAGTGTGACCACTTTCACATTGTCCGAGCGAAGACGAAATATAGGTCAATATAGAATCATCTGTGTCACACTTTTACACGAACAAAGCGAACACCCTATAATCTTTACCATAAGGACCTATATTGGCAAAATTTATATAGTGATTTAGCTTATATTCTGTTACAATTTATATAATTTTATGGAGCAACATTCTACTGCATTGAAACTTACTTTTCATGGCGGTGTCGGCACGGTTACGGGCGCTAATTTTTTACTTGAAGGCGCTGGCAAGCGTTTTTTAATTGATTGTGGGCTTAGACAGGGATGTTTTAAGGTTTGCGATGATGCTAATCGCGCGCCGTTCCCCTACGACCCCGCTTCAATTGACGCAATATTTATCACTCATTCCCATATTGACCATGTCGGACGTCTGCCCAAACTCGTCAAAGAAGGATTTAAGGGAAAAATTTATTCGACGATTCCGTCAAAATATATCGCCGAAGTGATGCTCATTGACAGTTTGGGAGTGATGGAGAAAGAAGCAAGGAATGATAAATTACCTACCATTTATAATACCGATGATGTCGGGGAAACAATGCGCCAATGGAAAGGAGTGCAGTATCGCCGCGATATTAATTTTGATCACGGCTTTACGGTAAGATTTCTCGATTCCGGGCATGTACTCGGCTCTTCCATGGTTGAATTCACATTCAACAAAAAGAAAATTATTTTTACCGGGGATCTTGGCAATAATCCATCGCCTCTTTTAAACAACGCGGAAACTATCACAGACGCTGATTATCTGGTTATAGAAAGCGTATATGGCGACCGCAATCACGAGTCGCGCGCCGTGCGCACTCATTTTTTAGAAGAGGTAATTGAACAAACTATTAAGACGAAGGGAGTGCTGATGATACCCGCTTTTTCCTTGGAACGGACGCAAGAAATACTCTATGAAATAAACAATTTTGTGGAGAATAAAAAAATTCCCCCAGTCGCGATTTACCTCGATTCGCCACTTGCCATTAAGGTGACGAAAATTTATTTCAACTACAAAGAGTATTTCAAGCCGGAAGTGCGCGCCCTTATTGAGGGAGGAGATGATATTTTTTCATTTCCAGGGCTTAAAAAAACCCTTACTACAGAAGAATCCAGGGCGATTTTCAATGAGCCGGACCCGAAGGTAATTATTGCCGGGAGCGGAATGTCTAACGGTGGCCGTATAATTCACCACGAAAAAAATTATTTGCGCGATAAAAAAAACACACTTCTTTTGGTCGGGTATCAGTCCGCCGGCACGCTTGGGAGATTGCTCCAAGATGGGAACAAGCTCGTTAATATATTAGGAGAAGAAGTGCCGGTGAACGCGAAAATAATCACTATTTCCGGATATTCAGCCCACAAAGATTCCGACGCGTTAATTGAATTTGTTTCTAATACCAGAGACAGAGTTAAAAAAGTTTTTGCCGTGATGGGGGAACCGAAGTCTGCGTTTTTTTTTGTACAACGACTGCGCGACTATCTTGGTGTTAATGCTGTGGCGCCCAGCGCCGGCGAATCGGTTGAGCTTGATATGAAGTAAAATGTCAGGAGATAGTGTAGAATAATATAAAACACGATACAAATCTACGAATGGCCACCAATTTACAAATGAACCCATTCGTATCATTCGTTCAAATTCGTAACAATTCGTATTATGGAGAATAACAATAAACACGAACATTTACGCTTGAAATTCGGCGTTTCCGGGGCGGCGGAAACCGGACACTGCGGAATCGACGCGCTTGATAAAGCGAAAGAACTCGGACGGGAAATTGTGCGCCACGGCGCAGTTTTGCTTACTGGCGCTACCACCGGATTCCCGCTCTGGTCTGCTATGGGGGCGAAAGAAGCGGGTGGTATTTCAATCGGGCTTTCTCCGGCGGCAAGTCAAAAAGAGCATGAGTCAGTCTACAGATTACCGGTTGATTACATGGATCTTCTTATTTACACCGGATTCGGATATTCCGGACGAGATCTCTTGCTCACTCGTTCGTGTGACGCAATATTTATCGGATGCGGCCGCATCGGCACTGTTCACGAGTTTACTATTGCTTACGAGGATCGCAAGCCAATGGGAATTTTGGAAGGGGATTGGGACACGGATGAAGTGCTAAAAAATATTATGGACAAAAGCAACCGAAAGAATGACAGAATTATTTTTGACAGTAACCCCAAACGACTTGTAGAAAAAATAATTGAATTAGTACAGAAAGTGCGAGTTGAAGATAAGCTAACCTCTGGATAAGAAAGTAAAAATTAAAAACTCAAAAAATGTGATGTGGTGTTATCATACTCGCCTCACGAATGTGGTGCTTGGTCTCATTGTTTTCTACTGTCTACATATCACATGCTATCGCACGGGATATGTAAACACCTAACTTCTTATAAATTTTTCTATTTTATAAGGAGAAGGAGGGAATATGGTCAGGCACAATATAAGCCCCTGCGGCCTCTGCCACAGGGGCTTATATTTTTTAGATATACGAAACGAGGCGCTTGAACGATTCGGGGTGTTTTTCGGCTAAGAGAGCGAGCATTTTTCTGTTTATTTTTATCCCTTTTTTATTCATCGCGCCCATGAATTTACTGTACGACATTCCGTTCTTTCTGAGTACTGCGCCCATTTTTACTTGCCACATACGGCGCATATCATTTTTCTTGTCACGGCGGTGCGCGAAAGCATATTTACCGGCATGGACAATCGCTTCACGCGCGGCGGATTCCTTTTTGCTTCTACCGAAGCGATATCCCTTTACTTTCTTTAATATATTGCGGCGGCGTTTCATCGCCGTAGTTCCTCTTTTTACTCGTGGCATGATTTAGAATTTAGTTTATTTGTTTCTTAGTTTATTAATTTTTTACCAAACCAACTCATCAACTAATTAACTGACCTAAACATTATGAGTTAGCTAAAAATCTAGCACGGGCTTTTGGGTTCATAACAAAGAATACCGGTTTTTTGCCGCTTAGCTGTTTAGTCCTTTTTTGTTTGGCATTAAAATGGTTAAACCCGGGTTTTCGCCCGAGTATTTTACCGTTTTTTGTCACACGGAGCCTTTTACTGAATGATTTATTTGTTTTCATCTTATTTAGAAGTTGATCTAGCTATTTTACTTATATTTTAAAGTTACGCAATCCCCATAGATTTTTTTACTTACATTTCCCCAGTGAACTTCTAACAGGATAAATATATTTTTTTGACGAGCGGAACGAGTCTTTTAAAATAATGACTCCTCACTTGTTTTGACATATAGTACTCGCTAGACAATTATATATCTCATAATTTATTCACAGGTGCAAATGAGGGGTGGAGAATTTATGGTCGTTTCACTTTCTAAATTCAACTACTTCACATGTTCTATAATTATACTCAATCCTTTCGGTCCGCGTTTATATTCTTCTGCCAACTTATAATTCTCACTTATAAGTTTAAGTATTCTATTTAAACGCTCCCTGAGGAATGTTTCTTCCATATATTTTGACCGGCCGGCCAAGAAAAGCTCTATTCTAATGCGATGCCCCTCCTTAAGCCATAGAGAGGCATTTTTTGCCTTGATGCCAAGATCGTGTTCGGAAGTACCTATCTTTACTTGTACATTTTTGATGCCCGTTTGATGTGCTCCCGCTTTTATTTTTTTCTGCTTTTTATTCTGCTCATATTGAAATTTACCGTAGTCCATGATTTTTGCAATCGGAGGCACGGTGTTTGGTGAAATTTCAATGAGATCAAGCCCCGTTTCTTGTGCTAGTTTGAGCGCATCCTCAAGCGTCAGCACGCCCCTGTTTTTCCCTTCGCTATCAATGATACGAAGCTTATTTGCGCGGATTTGTTGATTTATTTTTATTTTTGCCGACAAGGGTGTGTTTATGTTTTGCTTGATTGTTAATCCAGCTAACAGAATTGAATTCTAGCTTACTTGTACCACGGAGTCAAACTTTTTTTAGCTAATACCATGAGAGTGATAAATTAGTGGTTTAAGGATGACAAGTGCCGACTAAGGGTAACTGTACAGAAACTTTACAATTTTAATTTTTTGTATAGAATATTGTGATGTTTACATTAACCGCGAAAATACGGGGGGTAAAAGAAAAATTGGCAACTCTTAGGAAATCCGGGTTTATTCCCGCTGTTTATTACGGGGGAAAGGAAAAATCCACCGCTATAGCAATTGATATCCCGTCTTTTAAGAAGGTGTGGAAAGGAGCCGGAGAGTCTTCCATTATTACACTTAAAACAGATCATGGTGATATAGATTCCCTTCTGTACGAAGTTCAAGTTGACCCGGTGACCGGCGAACCAATTCACGCCGATTTTTATACAGTAGACAAAGACACGGAAATTCATGCCGATGTGCCCTTTGAATTTATTGGTGTTTCTCCGGCAATAAAAGATCTCGGCGGTGTTTTGGTAAAAGTGCTCCACGAAATTGAAGTGAAAAGCTTGCCAAGGAATTTGCCTCATAATATTCAAGTTGATATTTCAAAACTTACAGAATTGGAAAGTCATATTACCGTGGCCGATATCGTGTTTCCGAAGGGCGTAACAACGACCGAAAAGTCGACGGAAATTATTGTTTTAGTTTCAACACCGCGTGAAGAAATAATTGACGAGCCGGTTGTGCCAGTTGATCTCTCTGCCATTGAAGTAGAAAAGAAAGGTAAAAAAGAAGAAGAGGGTATTCTGGTTGAGGAAATTTCCCAAGACAAATCTCAAGACAAAGAAGAGAAGGGAGAAAAGAGGAGTAAAGAAAAAAGAAAATAAACAACCGCATCGCTTGCGGTGCGGTTGTTCCACCCAGCACTAATTTTACCGCCCTACACCTTACGCCAACCAGTTGATAACCCGTGGACACCTGATGTCCACAGGTTTACTGTGCATAAGGCGAACTTCTAACGGGATAAATCTCGCGTGTTAGAATAGTCTTATGAGAAAGACAGAACTTTTCTCTTTTGTTTTTTGGGCTATTTTTGTTGCCGTTTCTCTACCCTTTTTCTTCAACGTGTCTCTTGCCCAGACGGAGGGGGATGTCGCAAACAGGCGCGCTCAGCTTGAAAACGACCTTAAATTACTTGAATCGGAAATAGATGCCCAGCGCAAAATTTTAGTGGACAAGCAAAAAGAATCAGTTTCGCTTGAGCGGGATATCGCCATATTAGACGCCAAGATAAAAGAAGCAGATCTCTCCATCAAGGTGCGAAATTTGTCCATCAACAAACTATCGAGCGAAATTAACAATAAAGAAAAAACGATTGAAATCCTTTCAGAAAAGATAGATAGAGAGAAAGAGTCCCTCGCCCAGCTTTTACGAAAGACGCGCGAGCTCGACGAAAGCTCTGTTATAGAATTTATGCTATCGGGTGAAAAAATTTCCCAGTTTTTTTCCGACACCGAAGCTTTTGTCTCCATTAATTCCGCGCTTCAAAATTCGGTGGAAATAGTGTCCCAGAACAAAGACGAAACAGCTCTAGAAAAAAAGTCGCTTGAAAGTAAAAAAGAAGAAGAGATGTCGCTTAGAAAGATCCAAGAACTTCAAAGAAAGCGAATAGCTCAAGACAAAATCGAAAGAAATAACATCTTAAAGATTACGCGCGGTAAAGAGCAGGAATATCAAAAAGTTTTAAGCGCCCGCGAAAAGAGCGCTGCAGCAATCAGAAGCGAACTCTTCGTTCTTCAGGGCTCAAAAGCAATTTCTTTTGAGAAGGCTTATGAATACGCGCTCTTAGTGGAAGAGAAAACGGGTATTAGGCCGGCATTTCTTTTGGGTATTATTACTGAAGAAACTAATTTGGGGGAAAATTTGGGAAGTGGCAATTGGCGCGTGGACATGCACCCGACACGCGACCAGCCGTTATTCGCGAAGATTACCGCTGATCTGGGATTCAACCCAGACACAATGCCGATTTCTAAAAAAGCATGGTACGGCTGGGGGGGGGCGATGGGGCCGGCGCAATTTATTCCTTCAACATGGATTTGTTTTGCCGGTTATATCAACACAACCACTGGAAAATGCTCTAAAAACTCCGATAGTTCATGGCAAGGTCCTTGGGAATATAACGTGAAATCGGATCGTATCGGTAAACGTACCGGAAGTAGTCCTCCTAACCCCTGGGAACCCAAAGACGCATTTATGGCCGCTGGTCTTCTTCTTATGGATAATGGGGCTGACAAAAAAACATACCAAATGGAATTCCGTGCCGCTATGTGCTATTTGGCCGGCTGTTCTAACGCTAAAAAGGCAAGTCTCCAATTCTACGGCAGAGATGTCATGGACATCGCGGCCAAATATCAAACGCAGATTGATATATTGCAGCGTAGTTGAATTCATGTTAAGGTGTAATCCTAAACTTATGAAAGCAGAGATTCATCCTAAATATTACAGCGACGCCAAGGCATTGTGCGCTTGTGGTGCAACATATGCAGTAGGTTCAACTAAAAACGAGATTCATGTGGAGATTTGTAGCTCCTGCCACCCTTTCTATACCGGAAATGACAAGATAATTGATACCGCCGGCCGTGTTGAGAAATTCAAGAAGCGCAGAGAAGACAGTGCCCAAAAAGCCGAAGTGGCAAAATTAAAAAAAACCGCTAAGTCCGCGAAAAAGCTGAAAGTCCCGAGTATCGTCGAGGGGAAATAACTTTTCAAAAAAAGCCCGTCTTGTTGTTTTTACGCGGGCTTTTATTGTGACAAGTGAGGTGCTATGGATAACACTCAAATAGAAAATTTTAAAAAAAATAAAAAGACGGCGCACTTTGCGTACGAGTTTGAACAACTGGAAAAAGAAATGGCGCGCGTGGAAGAATTGAAACAAAGCGACCCCGCAATCAGTTCTCTTTGCGATGAAGAACTCGCGGCGCTTACTTTTCAAAAAGAGGCAATAATGAGAGAAATACAATCAATAGAGGAAAAAGACGGGGAAGAAGATGAGAAATCGGCCAATCAAGCTATCATTGAAATTTTTGCCGGCGCCGGCGGGGAGGAAGCATCTCTTTTTGCTTACGAACTGGCGCGCATGTATGAACGATATGCCGAACGAAAAGGATGGTCTTGGAAGAAAATAAATGAATCTAAAAGCGATTTGGAGGGATATAAAGATGTTTCGTTTGAAGTGCGCGGGTTAGGAATTTATGATGCTCTTCGTTATGAAATAGGGGTTCACCGAATACAAAGAATTCCGGCTACGGAAAAATCTGGCCGAGTTCATACTTCAACGGCGTCGGTAGCAGTAATGCCAATCAGATCTCGTTCAAAAATTGACCTTAACCCCGCTGATATTGAAATGGAACTTTCCCGTTCCGGCGGAGCTGGCGGTCAAAATGTAAACAAGGTTGAAACGGCGGTGCGACTTATCCATATTCCTACCGGAATTTCCGTAAGAGTGCAGAGCGAACGAAGCCAGCTTAAAAATCGCGAGAAAGCCATGATTTTTCTTGCTTCAAAAGTGGAAGCGATGGAAGAAGAAAAAGAAGCAAAGAAGCATGCATCGGAAAAAAAGGCACAGATAGGCACTGGTGACCGTTCGGAAAAAATAAGAACATACAATGTTTTACAAGACCGCATAACTGACCACAGGATAAAGAAATCATGGCACAACATTGAGCGAATTTTAGACGGAGATATGGACCAAATAGTAGACTCGTTTAAAACCAATAATTGACGATATGGGACATGTTATAATAACCACATTATCGATAATTTAAAATAATTTTTTATGAAACAAGTTTCAATTTATACCACGCCGACTTGCACTTACTGCAAAATGTCAAAAGATTTTTTCAAAGAAAATAATATTTCTTATCAGGAATACAATGTTGCGGTTGATTTGGAAAAAAGAAAAGAAATAATAGAAAAAAGCGGTCAAATGGGCGTACCGGTTATTTTCATTGATAATGAGATTGTTGTGGGGTTTGATAAAGCAAGGTTTAAGGAGCTTTTAGGTTTGTAATATTCTTGTTTCATATATAGTATTACAAAACCTCTTAAATAAGAGGTTTTTTCGGCCCTTGTAGTTCAACGGATAGAACTTCGCACTCCTAACGCGAGAATCCAAGTTCGACTCTTGGCGAGGGCATAAAGTTGCTAAGGATAGCAAGTTTATGAGCCGGAGTCCCGACGGGGGCGAGGCGGGGGCTGCACAAAATTTCAGCAGAAATTTATGTGTGGCCTTATACAGTTTTGAATGAATTATTTTTCATGATAAAATTATCGTCATGGAGCAAGAATTAAAGGAGCTTTTAAAGCGAAATTTGGCGGTTTCAGAAGAAACTAACGGGCTTTTAAAAAAGATGCATAGCGCCCAAAAATGGGGCAGGATATTCAGATTTTTTTATTGGTTCATAATTATAAGTCTCTCCGTAGGAGTGTATTATTATTTAAAGGGCCCGCTTGAGCAGTTGCTTGGAACTTATAAAAGCTTGCTTAGCGGGGTTGATAAGGTTCAAAAAAGCGCCAGTTCATTGCCGGATGTAAGCACGATTAATTCTTTGTTAGAAAAATTCAATTTGTCGCAATAATTTTTTTGTAAGTTTTAACACGCTTGGGTAGCTGTTTTGGCTAGCGAAAACATCTTGAACTTGCTACCATAAGTTTCGTGTTTAAAAAAATAACACGCTTGGGTAGCT
>ERZ1292632.2489-Hain-H43-01um-R2-2489-length-15313-cov-24_pt1 | contig 15313 bp, 37 predicted proteins | sample MGYA00564407_ERZ1292632 | MGnify/ENA primary metagenome ERZ1292632 (study PRJEB36523, sample SAMEA6512637) | groundwater metagenome | collected 2019-01-08 | study: AquaDiva: Metagenomics assemblies of 32 groundwater samples | reverse complement strand
AAATGATATTTACCATTTTGAAAGATGAATATTAAAATAAAATTAATCGAAAAAGGTACTGATAGGGGGTAATTTTATGAGCCTCGAGCATTCTGTATGGGGGGCAGGAGGTGGTTTGTTAGGTGGAATAACAGTTGCTATCTTACACGCTCTTGGTCTGAAAGAGAGGATTGTAAGGCTTGAAAGGGAACAACTTACAAAAGAAACATTCAATCTATTCAAAGATGGACTTGACCAGAGACTAACAAGAATGGAAGACCTGCTTGCGAAAATCTATAATGGACGAAATTGATAAATGTTTGCCTGTTGTTCCGAGGGCTTTGTTTATGTTAGGAGGTATGGTTGTTTCATTTACGATGTGTTTTGTAAAAAGTGCAATCGGTGGATAGGATGTTGGGAGTTTAAGGAAATCTAATATGAGTGGGATGCTTGGGAAGATAATAGGTCAGATTAAACTTTGGATGTAGGGGGATATACGAATCATTACAATAACGGAGACTATATTAATATATCTCAACAGGCAAAAGAGCAAGACGGACATTTTGAGTTTTTGATGTATTGGTCAAGGAATGGAGAGCTAAATTCTCCCGAAGAAATTAAAAGAGATTATGGAGACGTTCTCGAAAATATCAAGAGTCTTTAAAGAATACGATTTTAGGGACGAAAAGGTCTGGATGATGAGGTGTTCGTATTGTAAGAGGTCTTACGTCATTAAAAAAGATTTAACTAAATCCGCATGTTGCACAAAATGTGAACGGAAGTATTAATGGTATAATAACACTTCTCACGTTTGGCCCCTTCAGTCCGCAATCGTATCCCTGTTCATAAGCGTCTACTGCATCAGTCATAATTAACCCCCTAAAATTTAACCTAACCATTCGTTCCAGCGGATAAACCGCTGAACTCATTGTTACACGATACTCTGAACACGCTCGCCTTTTGCCTTCAGTTCGGCTAATCTTTTCTCATAGACTTCTTTGCTTGTGAATCTGTGCATGTAGTTGTCTCCATACAAAGACCTTGTTTCATAGTTCCTTGCGTCTTTTGTGGTAATTTGCCCCATTGCAACAAAATAAACTCCGAGTTGTGGATTATGTCTTTCCTTAATCCAAAAATATTTACCAGCCATTTAACCTCCAATCAAAATAAATTTAAAGACCGTATAACACACAAATCAACCCGACACGGTAAAACTGTGCGGGTTATCTGCACGTTAGCTGAATACAAAACGCTTCTGTTTTTTATGTTCATCAAGTCTCCTTATCGCTGCATCGTAATAATCCTTGTCAATTTCATACCCCGTTAGACTATACCCCATGTTCCAGCAGGCTATTGCTATGCTTCCACTACCTAAATGCGTGTCCAGTATCCTATCGCCTTCTTTTGCGTAGTTCTTTAACAGCCATTCGTATTCACGGGCTTCTGTGTTGGGTGGAATCTTTTTTCTTTATCTGAATTTCCTAAAAACCCCCATGACATATAACGAAATATTCTTACAGATGTTTTAAATGATGTCCATGCAAGTTCGGCATCAGCAAAAAAACTTTTATCATTTTGTTTATCCCATATTAGATAACAAGACGTTGGAGGAAGCTGAAAATAATTTCCCCCCCAAATTATTTGATTCTTTGATACTCTTACCAATTCTATAAAATATTCTTCTGTTGGTTGGTCTTTATCCCAATCACCTAAAATAATATTGCCATTACCATTATGAGGAGTTTTCCATTTTAAGGAAGGATTATAAATAGCCGTTCCTTTATCTGCCCCTATCCCATACGGCGGGTCAACGCAAGCAAGGTTTATCTCTTTATCTTTGATATATTTCATCCCTTCCATACAATCAGCATTTATTAAAAGTATATTGCCAGACCTGTAATGAATAGGGAAGGCTTCCTGTAGTCTATCTTGTAAATTGCTCATGTTGTTTTAATGCTTCTTGAAGTGTAAGTGTATCAAAATAAATTCCTGCATTTGTGCCTTTTTGTGTAATATCAACAGACATATAACGATAAACATTACTTAATTTCATATCTAATTTTGTTGCTATTTCTAACCCTGATAACCCTGAACTTTTGAAATCAAGGACTTTTTGTTTTATTTGCATACCTTTTTCGTCATGATATTGTCCTCTTAATTCTGGCACTCTAAAGTTCATTGTTGTTTGAGTATTAAAATATGGGATATAAGCAATTTTTTTTGTATCTAAAGCAACAAGAGCAAATATATCAACTTGGTTTCTATCGTACTTAACTCTCCGTTTTTTCCCTTTTTTGCCACTTCCATTTATCCCTATATGAAAAACATAAGCAGGGATATCTGTTTTTCTTTGGGGAATATGCTTTGCTTTTCTTGTGGTCTTAACTTGAATTTTTAAGAGATTCCCTTTTACATTTAAAACAACATCAAAAGGTAGTCCCTGCTCGGAAGGAAACGCAATATACCCTTGTAGTATTAAATCAGCACATACTAAATATTCCCCAGCCTTGCCTATCTGTAAATCGTTTATCATTTCCATATACACTTAGTATATACGAATTAAGTTATTTTGTCAACAATGGCAAGTTCATAAGCCTTATCTGGCATTTCCTTCATTGCCTCCATGCAGTCTCTATTGAATATCTCAATCATTTCCCTTCCACTTCCTAAAAGTTAATTGTTAATAAATATTGCACAGCACGGGGGGACTTATACCCCAATAGCTTCATTATTTCCCTGATGCTATATCCATGTTCTCTCAATATATTTGCACATTCACGTTTTAATTTCTTATCTGAACATTTTTTTTGTGATTTCTTTATAATCCCATCGCCCTTACACACAGGACATTTAATTTCTGTTTCCATAATTTCACCTCCTCACCATCTCCGTATCCTTACCCTGCTTTAGCTGGGGGTAGTTGATAATTTCCTCCTTTCCTTTTTTCATCTTGTATCACCTCCTTTTCCATCACCTGAGCCATAGCCTGTGCCTAAGCCATCCATGTTGTTGCTATTCCCCATTTTTTTAAAGTACTACTAAGTTACTCTTCTTTCTTTGACCATCGTTCTATCGCTTTGCCTATTGCGTCAGAGCATGACAGGTTTTCTTCTTCGTCTGTGCAATATGGTGAACTGCACCGTATCCCCTTGAGATGTTTCACAATTTGCTCCACATCTACGCCGTAAGTGAACAAAAGTGCAATCATTCTCGCTATCGCCTCTACCTGCGAAGCCCCGCATGTCCCCCCCTTAGAGAGAAGAATATTACAATCCTCTGGCTTACCGTCTTTTTCCTCTAAGCTTATCTTAATATTACCACACCCCACCTTGGTTTTGTATATGGAAGCGTTTTGCTTTTTCATATCGAATCTATCGAACTATCCCTTCCCTGTAGATTTTACTCTTAAATTCTTTTTTCTATTATTCGTAAATCCATATTTTTCATGTTCACTCTCACCGTACCATGTGGATAATCCTCTATTCTCAAAAAACCCAAGCGTAAGGACAAGATTTCCCATATTTTGAGTTTTTTATTACTCAGTTTTAATTGTGCCATTATCATTGATTTTTTTAACCATGATTAATTGTCCATCGGTAAAATATTCTCTTTCGGAACCTTTGGTTATTTGAATAAGATGAATCCATTTATTATCTATTGGGTGCCAGATTTCAATAATATACATAGTATCTCCTTTATAAAAAATAAAAACTTATAACAAATCACGGAGAATCGTCATAGCAGTTAGTCCAAATGCTTTTACGCATTTTAAATCATTACCTCCTTGTGCACTAATATTTGTTCATAACTATCTTTAGCCATCGCCATCGCCTTTTCCAAAGCCTGCGCCATCGCCAGAGACATAGCCAAGGCTTGAGCCTGAGCCATCACCTGAGCCATAGCCAAGGCTTGAGCCTGAGCCATCACCTGAGCCTGAACCATCTCCTGAGCCATCGCCCTCACCTGCGCCTAAAACATTACCATAGCCATCGCCTAAGCCGTCCATACCGGAACCTCCTTAATACTTTTTTCTGCTTTTTGAGTGCAGTCAAGTATTTCAACCGCTTCTAATAGTTCCACTTTGTTAACCTCGCAAGGAAACTTGCAACCCGCAGGGTTGTTCGTGCCTTCCATTGCCAATTGTGATAATGAGGCTGCCCCCATCCAATACCATAACCGTCGTGCAGATTTTAGGATAACTTCCCTTCCTTTTCTGCTTTCAAAATGTCCTGCAAAAACTCCGGCTGAATAGGTACGGACTATTACATACTTTCCTTTTTTCATATTGTATCACCTCCTTTGCCATCACCTGAGCCAAGGCCTGCGCCATAGCCTGAACCTGCGCCATCGACATATCCTGCGCCATCGACATATCCTGCGCCATCGCCTGCGCCTGAGCCATCGCCTAAGCCGTCCATACCGGAACCTCCTTGTATTCCCTCAACGAATAGGGAGCCGTTCTATAGAAAACAGATTCATATTCGATAATCTTCCCGTCCTGGGTTGTTATCCAGGGAACATCGTTATGGGAATATTCTCTTATTTGAGCAGCATTCATGTCAGAAATCCTGTTTAGAACATCGTCAATCAATTCAATTTCATTAGCCTTTAATTTAGAAAGGTCGGGTCTTCTTAAGGGCAGATACTTTGTTTGTGGAAAGTTAAAATATCTGCTTTCAATCTTTTCAATCTCTTTAGTTTCAATCATTTTATCAACTATTTTCTTAAACTCTACTGGAGTCGGGCCGTACTGATTCTTAATATAAGTAGCACCAATTAATTGTTCCTCATACTTTTCATAATAATCGAAATCAATGAAATAAAGAAGTTTATAGACAACAGTCTCTCCAATATTGGGTTTTGAGCCAATTTTATTAAGTATGTAGAGAAATATTTCCTTAAATTTCTCAAGATTTTTTTGAGGGACATTGATTCTGATTTGAGGTTTAACCTTCTCCTTTTTCCCTTCCTTTAAAATAACTTCAGGTTCTCTTTTGAAATTTAGTAAACACTCTATAGTAAGATTAAATATCTCTGAAAGCTTTATTAACTCGTCAGCAGATATTTTTCTTTCTTCATTTTCTATCTGAGATATCGTTGGACGCGAAACTTTTAGCATCTCAGCAAGCCTTTGCTGGGTTATACCCATCCTTTCCCTCAACTCTTTTATTCTTTGACCAATCTTTATCATCTTAACCCCCTTTAAAGGGACAATATCACCGGAATCCTCCTTTTAATCGTCTTCATCCTCCGCTTTTGCACCAAACTCGATAGCATTTTTTATAATTTCATCAAAGTCAAATCCGTTCTCAATTATTTCTAATTTTACTTTCTTGTTCAAATCCGTTTGGTTTTTGCCCCCAATCGCTCTACCTACTGTCCTATTCCATGAGGCAACCATCTTATCCCATTTCTCCCGATATTGAATCGGCTCATCATACCCGTAAATAAGTTTTAAATACGAGCTATACTCAATTTTCCAATTAGTAGAAAACTTAAATGTGTCTTCATTATAAATTATTTCTTTTTCGGGGGGAGGCCAGACATCACTTTGAAAATAATCAGTCATGGTAGAAATGTCGTTCTTATATTTTTTTTCAATGTAAGAAGGATTTAAAACTTCTATTTCTATCATTCTCAGGTCATCTTTTGAGATATACACGAGATGTCCTTCCGATATATCCTTTGCTTTTAGGTAATGAAATAACTGTAACCCATGTTGCCCCGCAGATCGGAGTCCATGTTTTTCATATCTCTCAAACATAAAAGACGAACAAGACTTTATCTCTAAAATTATCTTTTCAAGCCCATCGGGATAATTTGTCTTTAGATGTTCGATAATCTGATTTGTTGCCCTATTGAAAAAGTCTGGCAATTCAAGTAACGCTATTTCTTTCCGCGCCTTCTCGTAATCGGGTTGCCCGCCGGATATAAAATCAAGCCTCCCGCTCACGGGTAACAATCCCTCATACTGATACTGTATCCACTCTTGAGTATTTATCAATACCCCCGCCCTTTTTAAAATAAGCCCTACAATCCACTCTAATATATTTCCTGCCTCAAACTTCCTGAGTGATCGAGCATTTGGTGGATTGGTTTGCTGAACTCCTTTCATTTTCAGGAATCTATCAAGATATGCCCCCCCAATTTCGGATGCCCATATTTTCTGGCGTGGTTCGGGGGGTTTTACTTCTCTTTGTTCGAGTGCTTTATTCCAAGTTTCATAAAAAGACCATTTCATGTTTTATTCTCCCTCATCCCATTCAATCCTCCCGTCTGTCCACAAGGGGCAGTTGACTTAATAAAAAAAGTTCTACCGCCTTCAGGTCGCCCGTTTTGAAATGTGCCTTTGTATATGCCCTTGCCATAAGATGTTGATATTTTTGCTCAGACCTGAACCATTTTGTAATAAGAAATTCCCTGAATAATTCAGGGTCTGAATGCGGGCCATTCCGCCATATCCCATGACCACGGGTAAGCGTTATTCCATTCACTAAGTCCCATCGTGTGTTTAAATGTCTCCTCGAAAAAATATGATGAACCTCACTCCCGACCCTGGGGTCGCCTCTGCTGACCAAAGCGTATTGACATAAATATTTATCTCTTCTTAAGATAATCTGTCTGAATAAATCGTCCAGCCTTTTAATCATCTTTTGCCTATCGGTTTTTCTTCTTCTTGTTTTCATTCCTTGAGCCATTTATGACACAACTTGCACCGACTAAACATCTCTGTTTCTTTATGTTCGCATTCGTCTGTGGCTATCACCCCGATAGCATTCCTAAGATTGTCCATGAATCCCGAATACGGTATCTGTTTTACCTTTAACCCTTCTATGAGTTCTCTCACCGTTTCGGGCGAAAGTTTATACCTTTTCTTTGCTCTTGCGATTTCTAATAACTTCGTGTAATCACATCCAATCAGATCGTAATCTTCAATTTCGGTTGTTATGAGAATTTGATTATAAACTGTTGCTATTTTCCGTCCCCTGTCTTGAATGTAATCAGCAAAAGACTTAAGGTGTGTTCCTCCCGCTTTCCACAGTTCACTTTCTTTTATTGATTTCCAATGAAGGCCAGCCTCAACAAAGTTTTTTGCGCCTTTCATTTCAAACGAATCTATCATTTTTTCTATTTTGTGTAATCTTTCCGCTTTATTGTCTATTAATTCCTGCATTTATTCCTCGCCCAATTTAAGTTCGATATGCTCGACGCAGTAACAGTCTATCAGTTGGTGGTCGTCATATATCCTTATCATGTATATCCCTTTTTCTTTGTTAATAGTTGCTTTCATTTTTCTGCCTTCTCTTGGGGTCTCTATGCAAATGATACCCGTCAAGCCAAACAAGCAGGAATCTGATTAGCCATAAAATAAGTTTATCTTTCATTATTTTCCTCCTCGTATCTAAGCTTATTTCTGCAAAGCGGGCAGGCGTCATCCCAGCTCCCCTCGAATTCAAAATCTTCTCGGCAGTAAAAACAATATCCTATAGGCATAATTCTATCCTCCTTCCATCCCATAAAACCCCTTTTCCATAATCTCTTTAAAAACCCTATTTGCTACCCTCTGTCTCCGCTCCATCTCCCTTTTGCAGGCAGGGGAGCAATAGACCTGATTTGACCTCACAGGCTCAAATTCAGCCTTACAGTCATGTCTAAGGCATCTCATCCCATAACCTCACTTTCTCCCCTGATTCACCCGCAGGCGGATTGACAGGGGGTGTTGCAAGCAACCCATAGACTACATCAAGGGTCTTTGCCATGGTCTCCATACTTCTAAGGCTTTTCTCATGCTCAGAGTTTTCATCTACTCTGCCCAAAATTTCCCTCAAGACATCACTACTCAAAATCGTTCTTGCTAATCCCTCACAACAATATAATCCCGGGCCCGGATGATAACATCCCCATCCTTGAATTTCTACGGTTTGATGTATAAGCTTTGATAGCTTTCCGATTAATATTTCATCTTCCATTTTTAGGAAGTTTTCATAAATTTCTAATGCTCTCTCACTCACCTTTTACACCCCCCTTCCTCTCTCCTTTTTTTCTTTTCCTCGGCGACCTTCCTTGCATACTTCTTAGCACCAAGGCTATAGATATCCTCAACCGTAACCTCATACCAAAGCCGGCATCCCTTCTCTTTTACCAGCACAATGCAGGGTGGCTTGAGACAGATGATGAGATTTCTGTCTCTAAAAACCGCCTCTGTCTCCCTTTTGACTTCTTTCTTGCGAAGTGTCATAAAGTCCTCCCTTTAGCCCCCTGTGCCACTCCGGGGGGAAAATTTCTTAATTCGAGACGCTCTCGTTCCTCATCCTTAAAATATTCTTTGGTAATTTTTCTAATCGCACATATCAGCCTACTGTCGGCGTTGCCGTTTGGATTTTCTGGAACCTGAACAGGATTTAATCCACATTTATCAATATATTCTTTCTCTACTTCTTTTGGGTTTTCCAGATACCTCTTGAGTTCTGATAATAATCTGGCTGTTGATTCCATTACCATCACCGTACATCCCACCGTGACTATATAACCATTACCTACTGGAAGAATCTTAACCTCCTTTACTCTCATTCTTTATCACCTCCAATCCTGTTTTTCCCTGCCCTCAAAATAACCTCTCTTGCTCATCTTCCTTTTTTAGGTGAGACCAACAATCCCATTTTGGAGGGATGGGGGAGTTAGCACGGTATTTTTTAATAACCGTTATTCTTTCGGCATTTCCCCCGTTTCCCATAAGCCTATAGCGATACTGACCATCTATAAATTTACACTCAATGGCTATACCGTTTGCCTTCAGCTCCTGTATTCTTGCAGAGACGGCCTCTACCTTGCCGTTGCAAGCCTCCCTAATCTCCCTTGCAGAGTGCCAGCCTCTGTCTTCAAGGACGCTCATTATCGCCTGTAGCCCTTCAGATTCTGAAAGTCTTGCTGCATGGATGCCTCTTTTCTCGGTCATAGAGTTAGTCATCTTTTTTCTCATATTCAATCATCTTAAACTTCTGTTCTTTTAATTGATCATAAAGTGTCTGGTCTTTTGCAACCATGAGATACGGCATAAATACTTCCTTAATATCAACCATGCCAACCTCGATCAGAGCCATCTGTGCCTGAATCCACCTCAGTATCTGTCGCCAGGCGACTCTTCGGGCCTGATCTGTTATGCAAAGATATTGTGGTGTATGTCTGTCTTCATTCATTGCTTTTAATACAGGTTCCCACCGAGCAGGTAAACGAAAAGGAACTCTTTGCTCGCCCATCAAAACGATAAAGGAAATACCAGCTATATCACCGCCGTTATATTCGGTCTGGATATACTTCACCATTCCAGACTTCGACAGCAATGTCATAATTTCACCTGCTGTTTTTTCAGCAGGTATTTTGGTTGAGGCCATGAAAATCATTCTTTACTCATCCCTCATTTCCCTTTTCATTTACTTCCAAGGCCTTCCTGTGTTAATGCATGCATAATATAATGTTTACAATATTTTCCACCGCAAGCCTCACCCTTATACAACCATTGACACGGCACATTAAAGATACTCCCACAAATACAGGTTGCCTCACATAATTTAAAACTTCCTTCCCCTGACCTGACAAATGAGAGACTTCCTCTATTTCCCAAAAATAAATCAAAAAATTCGTCATCGGTTAAGGAGTTTATCGCATCCTCAATTCTATCTATCAGGACTATGTTTTTTTCTTCGCATAAGTCAATATCTCTCTCCTTTAAATTCATAATTCCTCCTTTTGCCTAACCATTCGTTCCAGCGGATAAACTGCTGAACTCATCGTTATCTTTCACGTTGATATACATTGCATACTCTCGGTCTATGCCATACCCTTGTCAAGATTACAACCCTATTACAATATTTCCCATTGTCCGGTCTTGGTGTCCATACCCAATGATAAATGGCAACCTTTCCGCCTATTTTACAAACCCTCATTGCCTCGGCCACGTATTTTTTATAGCTTAGCTTAGGCGTTTTGTATAGCTTTTTGGCTTGTTCATTATCAAACGGCGGGTCGAGTATTACCAAGTCATAACTCTGGTCAGGTATCATATCGAGATTATGAGCATCTCCTGTGTATGTCGGATTTGTTTCAGGGTTTATATCAACACGATCTCCTATCTCTGCCGCCCCGCCGAATGGATGCAACACTTTTTCTGGACAACCGAGAAGTTTCCATAGCTTTTTCTCAAAGTGGAGTGGAAATCCACCCTTGTATTTGTTCTTGCGTGGCCTTGGTAAAACCCATGTTTCAGTCGGTATCATTTTTCACCTTCCCTTGATTAATCAAATCTCGCATAAACTTCATCCCGTTAGCAAAACCTTCCGGTGGACCGCTGATATTTGACCACTCCTTATTCGTTTTTGTGTTTCCATATTCATTTACAATTTTGTTTATTTCTTCGTCCGTTATATTTAACATACTCCCTCCAATATCAAAGATAACAAGGCCGCTGCACCTGACAAGCAGGTGAGCTTTTCGTTAGCTGAATACAAAACGCTTCTGTTTTTTATGTTCATCAAGTCTCCTTATCGCTGCATCGTAATAATCCTTGTCAATTTCATACCCCGTTAGACTATACCCCATGTTCCAGCAGGCTATTGCTATGCTTCCACTACCTACGTCTTTTCTTAATTGCCATGTTAGCCATCAGGGTAATAATTCAGTGAATCTATAATCATAATTGCAATTTTATCTTTTCTCATCGCCTTCATGCTATTTTCATGCTGTTTAGTATTTCTTCCTTGAAATATCTCCACACCACAACCGACCTTTCTACCGTAATGTCTTTTTGATTTTCAATTATTTTGCAGGTGAGTGCAGTCGCAATATTGCATGCCAATACCTCAGGGGTATTTCCTGGGTTGGTAGTATTTTCCTTTTGTTCTATTTTGGACTCGGAAGGGTCTCCGGCATCCAGTCCTTGAATCCATAGATATTTTTTGCCGCAGAATTCGTTTTCTTGGTATTCGATTTCTACCGTTCGACCTTCCAAGTTTTTCGATACTTCTTCTTGCGAGAAAAAGGTTTTGCCGTTTCCCTTGACCTGCCACGCTTTTCTGCCTGCGGGCAACTCTACAGAGTCAACTGTTATTTTTGTTCTCATTTTTGTTCTCATTTATTTTCCTCTTTCCCTTCTTGCCCTTTGCTGTCTATCAACCTCCATTTTTGTAACTAAGATTTTATATCCTCTTAAAACCGTCTTATGTTCCTCAAGCATAGTCTCTGACTCAAAGAGTATTTGTCTGATTTCAGATATTTCAGCCTGAACCCATTGTTTTTCCTGATACATTCTCCATGCGTAACCGATACTTACAAAAATTATTCCCGAGAAAAGCCACATAACTACCTTTTCTGTCTTCGTCATTCTTTTACTCCTTTCTTCTTTTTTTGAAGTTTGAGCACCGGTGGCGCGTTAATAACTTCTACACCAAGATAATCATGCATCATTTTAAAACCCTCCTTAAGCCCCTCGATTTTGGCAATCAAATCAGAGACCTGGTATGTTCCTGTATAACCCTGAAAATTGTATATTTTCCATTTCTTTTCCAGTTCGTATATTTTATTTTCAAGACGATCAATCGATTCTCTTGCCCTTTTATCTTTCATTTTCAATTCTCCTTCCCCCACCAAAGGCCTTATCTTAAATATTATCTTAGACATTATTTTAGATATCATCTCAGAACCCATCTTTCACCTCACACCTAATGGCTTCTTTTTCTGCCTCATAGAGATTATTTTTTATTTTTTCGATGAGAAACTCCAAATCAATCACTACCGTTTTTATAAGGTAGATATGTTTCTCTATCTCCAATAGATCGTGTTTTGTTATCATCTTTTTCCTCCTCAAACCATTTACCCTTTTTAATTAAGTTAATTTTCTTCTGAAAGGCCCCTGTTCTCCGTGTAAATGCCACCTTAAGCTTTGCCTTATTCTCCTCTTCCATGCGGAGGACTACCAAAACCGCATCGCTTTCTTGCCCGACGAAACTGCTATCTCGTATGCTGCTTGCGTCTGGTTCTGTCTCGGAATTTAATTTTTGAGTATGTGCGATTAGGAAAATTACCAAAGAATATTTTATTGCGATTTCTTTTAGAAATCTCATTATCGAGCCAATCTCGAGGCTAATGTTGTGGCGTTTCATGTCAAGTAAAAAATGTAGGTGGTCGATAAAGACCGCCTTGATATTGTATTTCACGATTGCTTCTTTTATTCTTTCTTCGAGCCACTCCAGGTTTTTTGATTTCAGTTGTTGGGGCATGTAAAAAAGTGGAACTTTTTCGTTTTCGACCATAAAACTTAAAAATTGTTTTGCGGGGACTTCAAACGAGAACCAGAGAGCATAATTTTCATCCTCTATCATCTGTTTTGTTAGCGTCTGACACAATGTAGTTTTCCCATGTTTTGTTAGACCGCTTACAACTATGACTTCCCCTTCCTGCAAGCCACCAAGAAGGGCGTCAAGCGCCGGCATTTCAGTTAGTCTAAAGCCGCTCGTCTTTTGATTTTTTAGTAGTTCCCAGTTTTCGTGAGAACTAATAACCATGTCCGGAGCGGTGTAGTCTTTTAAAAAATGATAGTTTTCGATTTTCATCTTCTCCAGTCCTCTCGGTATGTAAGTTGATCGTTCCATCCTTCACGGTTAAGCCATGTAGTCGCATGAGGAATAAACTGGCCATTCTCTTTCGTCCACTCGACAGAGGTTTTTTGTTTTTCTACAGCCTTTAAAATCACTTCTATCGAAGTTAATAACTTTCCTCTTTTCCATATTAAGAGTGCCTTTGCCTTTCCAATCTTTTTTGGATAAGACGACCAAAAGAGATCGAACCACCCTCGGATTTGAGACGTGTCTTTTCTGGGTTTTTGATCAAGGTTTTTTATATCTTCTTCTTTATCTTTATCTTTATCTTTATCTATAGCAGGGTTTCTCGGTGATTTCAAGGACTTAGCCTCAATCGGTTGTTGAGCTATCGTTAGGCTATCGTTGGGTTGTTGTTGAATCATTGTGATTCTATTGTTGAGTGGTAGGTCAGGAGTTTCTGGCAAATTATAATCATTTAGGGTAAGTCGTGCATAGTTTCTGATACAAAGAATTTGATTTCTATCATAATACAAAAGTTTAACGCTGGTTAATTTTTTTATTATTCTGTTTACTTCGTCTAATCGGCCCGATAAGATTTTTGTTAATTTATTTAGAGTAATAGGTTTGCCATCAGGAAAACAGAGGCCTCCGGAATATTCATCGTCTCTGGCATAAAAATAAAGTAGTATATATAGAGCCTTTTCGTTTAAAAAAAGACTTTGAAAATTCAAACTACTTAATAACTTTTCCTTCCAGAGTTTAACCCACGGTTTCATTTTCTATTTATCGTAAAATAAAAAACCCGCAGGGCATTATGGTGACAGTGGGTAGGCGGGGTCGTTTTGACCCTATACCCTGCGGGCAAATTGTTTTTTTAATGGTTACTGTCACCATTGTTTTCAACCTACCACAGATTTAATTCCTTGTCAAGTCTTTTTTTATTTTCATATTTTTCACCCGCATTGAACACACACAAAATATTTGCTTTGACAGTCTTCTTTTGTTTGATAACATAGACTGTCGTTTTTTCCCATTCCCGTCCAATTGTATCCGGACGGGCAGCAGAAAGAATCTCTTGGATGCCCACATCTGCTATAACCTTTTTCGCAGTCAGCGAAGGGTGATGATGTAGGATTATCACAAGAGAGAGATATGAGCAAAAACATCAATCCAATAAATATTAGAATTTTCATTTTAGCCCTCCTCTTTTAAAAGTCTTCCAATATTACCGTTTTAATATCCTTACAAAACCGTAGAGCATCAACGTATTTTCCCCTTTTTATATTGCATCACCTCCTTATAACTCTGTTGATTGATTACTTTGATACATACTGATATATTTCCGTCTGTGTTTTTATCAAATTCAACACTTAGTCTCATTTATTTTCACCTCCTTTTTATTTGTTCGGATTTTTTAGTCTTTGCTCTATCCCAATATGGACTGCGGCATTTCGGGCAGGTCTTTATATCTACCCGCCCCTCCACGACGTAACGGCCCCGCGGGATCCATTCATGCCCGCACCTGAGGCACCAAACTTTTTGAGGAACGAAATTAATTTTGGTCATTTTTTCACCTCCTTAATAATTAATTTCCCATCTAAGCAGATGGGTTCTTGATGGATTTCCCTGCTTGACTTAATGGAGTTACACAATATAGATTTATATACACAGCAGAAGGCAAAATATATTATATCCCTTGCCTTTATATCCCCTGCATTGATATCCCCTGCAGTGATATTCTCTACATTAATATCTTCTGCATTAATATTCCATGCATTAATATCCTTTGCATTAATATTCCCTGTAATTCGGAGCGAAATAGGCAAATTTAAATCGCACAAAAAAGTTACACTATCATTTATGGCTAATTCTCCAGCTATTACATCTTTTTCTACCTCATTTTGCGTTTTGTATATTTTCATTTTCCCTCCAGTCCTTTTTTCCTCTCGTCTATCCAGTAACGGACTGTATAGGAGAGAAACTCCGCATCCCCTGTTTTTATTAAGGCGTCCCTTATCTCAGGCGTAAATCTCTCGTCTGGCCAGTAACGGACTGCATAGCAGAGATACCACACCACCCAGCTTTTGTCAGGAACATCTTTAATTGAGATGTAGTCTTTATCCCACATCCCTATCCAGCCTATCGCCTCGTTGCAGGCTCCCCATTTTTGGCAATCCTGCAGGATTTCAGACTTAAGTAATTTCATTCTTGCCTCCAACTTCGCCTCCTTTCAATTCTAAAGCGTAAAATTCAAAAAATTCTGAAGGTTTCTTGCCTTGTTGGAGCCTTTTCGTTTAGATTGTGCGCAACAGGCTCTGAATGGTCTCGTAATCATCATCAGATAACGCATCTATATCTATGATTATACGTCCATTTGCCAGTGCCTTATCCCAGTCATAATCTTCCTCGTCCTCGATGTCCTTTTCATCCCACTCTAAGAGATATATTGCTATGACTGGTATAGTCCCTATTGAGCCGTAACCTTTATACTCTGCCATATAGCCATCGTCTTCGCTGCCGTCGAGCACTCTGCTGGTTGGCAGTACGTCGCCCGCTTCATTGTATTTTGCCGGGTCGCCAGTATATCGATATTCATGATAAGTTTTATTGTCCTTCCAGTCCTCTACTTTTATCCCCTTTATCATCTTTCTTACCTCCTTTTTAACACCCGATGCACAGAGGCTGGAAGCCTCTCGTCCTGGTGTGGTTTGTTGATATTTCTATCTCACTGTCACTTATTT
>ERZ1292632.2488-Hain-H43-01um-R2-2488-length-15315-cov-6_pt1 | contig 15315 bp, 16 predicted proteins | sample MGYA00564407_ERZ1292632 | MGnify/ENA primary metagenome ERZ1292632 (study PRJEB36523, sample SAMEA6512637) | groundwater metagenome | collected 2019-01-08 | study: AquaDiva: Metagenomics assemblies of 32 groundwater samples | reverse complement strand
ATGCCGGCGGTTTATCGTGGTGCAGATGTATGTGTAAATTTGCATGGCGACTTTCAAAAAAATATTGTTTCGTGCGAAACAAGCCGCATATCGGATAAAAAAGGCATGATGGTTAATGAACGATTTTGGAATATCTTGGGTGCTGGCGGTGTTTTAATTACTGATTGGGTTCCGCAGATGGAGCGATGGTTTTCTAAAGACGAATTAATTATCGCGCACGATAAAAGAGAATTTGAACAATTAGTGAAGTATTATAAAACTCGAAAAGAAGAGGGTTTGGCACGCCTTGAGAAGGCAAGAAATAAAGTTAGAAACCTGCACACTTATCGGCATCGGGTTTTAGATATACTTAAATACTTATGATTGATATTTTAATGATAACCCACAATCGGCTTGAATATCTTAAAAAGGCGTTGCCGAGTGTATTGAATCAAACATATAAAGATTTTCGATTAATAATATTTGATAATGGTTCTGACGAGGAAACAACCAGTTGGCTTTATAAAAACCACCCTGATGTTTTTTATAATGGTAAAAACGATAGTCTTGCCAGCGTAACTACTGAAGTATTTTTAAATTCAAATGTTGAATTTGTCGGGAAGGTAGATTCGGATATTGTTCTACCGCCTGATTGGGTTGAGCGATTGATAGCTGCGCATCAAAAATACCATTTCGGATTTTTAGGGGGATTTCATTTTAGACCCGAAGATCTTAACGGCATTGAACCTAACATCGAAGATTATAATGGCGTAAAGTTATGGCGCAAACATCACATTGGCGGAAACTACATCATAAGACGAGTGGACTTTAAGGGCTATAAGGGTGAAGGCGTTATGGGTTTAAGTGAATACCAGGCAGAAACGGGGCTTATAAATGGCTATTTGTGGGATCCGATTCTTTGGATAGAACATATGGAAGATCCCCGGAGCAAATATTTTATTGGTACGGAAGAATACAATCAGTATAAGCTTAAAACCAGGGGCGTAAGTCTTGAGAAGTATGCTAGCGGTATAGTTAATCGGGCCTATATGATGGAAAATACTAATAGTGGATAAGTTGATTTATAAAATTATATATAATAAGTGTAGACACATTTGGGGGATAAAGATGCCCGGATTTACCCCAAGTGGTCCGGGCTTCTATGTTACATGAAAGAATATCCATTAAAACAGAATCCTTATGCGGTGGTGATCGAGTTCGAAGAGCGTATCGCTGAATGGGCCGGATCAAAGTATGCGGTTGCGGTTGAAAGCGGAACGGCGGCGATTTTTCTTTCTTTGATGTACCAAAAGAAAAAGATAGACAATCAGATCGTTTACATTCCAAAGCATACCTATCCGAGCGTGCCTTGTTCTATAATTCATGCCGGTTTAATGGTCGGTTGGTCTGACGATAAATGGGAAGGAGAATATGAACTTTCTCCGTTTGATATTTGGGATAGCGCGTTGAGATTTAAGAAAGGAATGTATCATGGCGGTTTTCAATGCGTATCTTTCCACATAAAGAAACATCTGCCGATTGGTCGCGGTGGAATGATTTTAACTGACAATAAGGATGCAGTAGATTGGTTCCGCCGCGCTCGCTTTGACGGCCGAAATCCTGTACCATTAATGGAAGATTCTTTTACAATGCTGGGGTGGAATATGTATATGGAACCGGCAGAAGCAGCCAGAGGAATACAATTATTTGAAGTTTTGAGAAACAAGGATTTACCAGATTTGAAAGTTGAAGATCAAAAATATCCTGATTTATCTAAGTTTGAAATTTATGAGGAGGAATAAAATGAAAAACATATACCGCCCGGCGACAATGGATGACGCTGAAGATTTATTGCGCTGGAAAAATCAAGCCGATACCAGAAAATTTGCAATCGAAACGCACAAAAAGATTAAGATGAAAGATCATCTCGCCTGGCTGAAAAGAAAAATTAAAGAAGGCAAGATGAAGATATGGATTATGGAAGATGTCGGTAATGTCCGGATTGAAAATAATGAAATAGCGCTTGCGATTGATACGCAATATCAAGGGTTAGGAATAGCGGCTATGGCTATTAAGGATTTTAGCCGGCCAGGGATGCTTGCAAAAATAGTAGAAGGTAATATTGCTTCGATGCGGCTTTTTATAAAGTGTGGTTACAAGCCAATCGCATATAACAGCAAGAAGCATTTTTATATTTTTCAATGTCAGAAATGAAAATAATTTTAATAGGTCATCCAGGCAGTCAATATATAGTCCCGGCAAGTAGATACTTGATAAACAAATACATGCCGGGCTTTGATTTACATTTTTTAAACTGGACCGGACCGAAGGAAGGTTGGTCTAGTTATCTTTCTGATTACTTAAAAGAACTAAATGATGAGTTAGTTATTCTTGCCTTGGATGATTATTTGCTTTCAAAACCGTACTCTTTGTGGGCTTATAGAGAGGGGATAGATACACTTAAAGATGATAAAAATATTGCCTGTGTTAAATTATGCAGGACCACTCTGGAGGAACATTTAGAATATCCTGTTACCACTCAATTTATGTTTTGGAAGAGGGAATTTTTAATTGATCTATTAAGTAAAACAAAAGATCCCTGGCATTTTGAAATTACCGGCAGTCAGTTGTTTCGTGAATCGGGTATGAAGTCCGTTTGCACCAGGATCCCGGCTGTAAATTATGATGCGCACTCATGCTTGTCGGCGAGATGGTCGGGAATAAATTGGGGTGATGTTAAACAAGAAGATATTGATTATATAAAAAATAATAATTTAATTTTATGAAATATTTAGTAGCCGGCGGCTCGGGATCCCTGGGCCATGAACTTATAAGCAGACTTGAAGGTGAGGTAAGGGTTTTGGCGCGCAATGAAGGCAACCTGATAGCCCTGAAAGAAAAATTTCCTAATATTGAGATAATGACCGGTGATATTGCAGATCCCTGGGTTGTTAAGAAAGCCATGCAGGGGGTTGACGGCTGTTTCTTATTAAGCGCTTTTAAACATGTTGGTATGGCGGAAATTGATACCAAGACATGCGCTAAAACAAATGTGATCGGAGTGATGAATGTTATTGAAGAATCTTTAACTGTGAAACCTAAGTTTGTTGTTTTTATAAGTACCGACAAAGCTGCGCAGCCAATGGGTGTCTATGGTTGTACAAAAAAGATTGGTGAAAAATTGGTACACGAAGCAGAAAGAATGAATCCTGATACAAAATATCGGATAGTCAGATATGGCAATGTTTGGGGTAGCACCGGCAGTATGATAACGAAATGGCAACCAAGAATGGCCCGGGGTGAAGAAATTATTTTGACGGATCCCGAGGCAACAAGATTCTTTTGGACTGTTAAGGAAGCGGTGGACCTTATTTTTGAATGTCTTGAACTGGCCCATGATGCTCAACCTTATATTCCTAAGATGAAAGCCGTTAAATTAGGAGTTGTCCTGGAGGCCTGCACGGAGGTTTATGGCAAATGTCTGGTTAAAATTATTGGTTTACAGCCGGGAGAAAATAAACATGAAACAACTGATGGGGTTACTTATAGTGATCAAGTTGAACAATTTACGAAAGAAGAATTTATCAATAAATTTTTAAAATGAATGAAAAAATAACTGCCGTATTAATTACTAAACATAAAGACTATCCCAAGATTATTTTAGATCGGCTCGTTGGGTTTGATGAAATTATCATTAAAACCGAATGTCCGAATATTTATACCCGATATTTGGAGGCGGCCAAAGCTAAGAATGAAATTATTTATGTTCAGGATGATGATTGTTTTGTAAACCATCAAGAGCTTGGTTTACATTATGATGGCCGGTTGACGAATTCTATGACCCCACATCATTTCCAAGCTTATAAAGATACTGGCGCTACTCTTGTTGGGTGGGGGTGTTTTTTCCCTAAAGAGGCGCTTAAGGTGTTTCAGAAGTATATTGATAAATATGGTATGGACCATCATTTATATCGTGAAGCAGATCGCATCTTTACTGTCTTAAATCAACCGCATAATACAATAATAATGCCCCATGAGGATTTGCCGCAGACTGCGGAGCGCATGTCTTTTGAGCCAAATCATTACATTTGGGCGAGTGAAGCTATCCAGAAAACCAAGTTGCTTACATAGTGGAGAATCCGCTATTGAGGTTAATTTGACTTCTGGGTATAATTAATACATGGAAAGCGTATCAACATATCCCCGAACAGTAATTCTTGCAGATCCTAAACTAACTAGGCTTCTTAAAGAAAAGGCTGACATGATTATTGAGGGTCGTAAAGTAAGCGAAGATATTGAGGCTAAGGAAGGGGAGATGGATGTTATTGACAAAGAAGTTCAGGCTGTAGAAGCAACAGTTGATCTTGTTGATTTAAGGGCTGAAGCCGAACAGCTTACTGTTGAATTTAACGCTGTAATGGACAAGATGGAGAAAAACCAGAAAAAGGTTCGCGAGAGGATGAATGAAGTCGTTTCCCAAGAGTTGAAGGACAAGTATGATATTAAGAAAAAAGAAAAAGAGAAACTTGAAAATGGCAGGAATAAGATCGCACTTAAAGTCCAGAAATGGAATGACAAGATTATTCCTTTGGCTCGAAAGGTTATGGCAACTTTCCTTCAAAATGAATATGAAGATTATGATACTTTAAGAATTGAAAATGGAGAGGTTGTGGGTACGATTTTTAATCACCTTGAAGATTGGAAGAAAGCTTTCTTTAGCAAGAAAAAATAACCATGACACAGTTCAACGACACAACAAATAAAAATGGCCTGATTCAAAATATAGAATCTCTTTGTAACCTATCTGATGGCGGTATTTCCGGTAACACCACGCTTATGGCAAAGATAACCGGACTGATAAATACTGCCAATCAAGATGTAGCCATCGCAATTATGCAGGCGGACAAGAGATGGCAGTATGATGATTTTAATAATACAGATCTTCCTCGGGCGGCCGCTACCCTGGTGGCAGGTCAGCGTGATTACACTTTGCCGGCCGCTTCTTCTAGCGGAAACGCGGCAACCCTTTTGGGAATTGAAAAAATTGTAGTTTTGGATGCCAACTCAACCCCTCAAGAAAGGGTTCTTAAACTTACAAACAGAGATGAGGCAGAATTAAACAATCGACATTCTACTTCTGCGCTTCCGATATGGTACAAGCTTGTCGGTAATAGCGTTAAAATCTGGCCGGCGGCCGACAGTGGCGTGAATGTTACTCTTGCAAGCGGTTTGATAATTTATTTTAAAAGAACTCCTGTGGCTTTTACTGCTTCTACTACATCAACTCAACCAGGGTTTATGGGTCCGTTTCACGATGTCTTGGAGTTTATGGTTGCAGGTAAGTACATGCTTCCAGTTAATAGGAAACTGGCCGAAAGTTATATTGCTTTGGCTGGCATTCGAATGGCCGTTTTGCTAGAAGCTTATGCTCACGAAAATGAGGATAATAAAACAGAAATTAAATTTAGACGAAGATCATCACGATGAGTTGGAGCAATATCACAAAAAATTCCACAGTGTTTACTAACATTGCGAAAAATGTGGCTAGTTGGGCTAACGCGGCAAAAAACATTTTAGTTGATTTTTTATTAAAAGAAGATGGTTTTTATCTTTTACAGGAAACCGGTGATAGAATATTGTTAGAAGATTCGAGCACTTATTCTTATCAAACTAAAAATACTTCATAAATTTTAATGCCTTTAGTTGAAACGCTTGGGGTAAGGGTCTAATTCCATAGCAGACACAAAAATATCCGAACTAGCAACAGGGCAATTTCAATCTACGGACTATATTCCGTATGTTGATGGCGCTTCGGGTATTACTCGAAAGGCTACTAAGGCTGATTTAAGAGGTTCACAAGGATCCCAAGGATCACAAGGATCCCAGGGTAGCCAGGGTTCTGCTGGTGCTACTGGCGCAACCGGGCCTACCGGCGCGCAGGGTAGCCAGGGTTCTCAAGGATCCGCATCTACTGTTGCTGGCGCAACCGGCGCGCAAGGAACGCAAGGATCGCAGGGAAGTGCCGGCGTGCAAGGTACTCAAGGTTCCCAGGGTTCGGCTTCTACCGTTACTGGTCCTACCGGCCCACAAGGAACGCAGGGAAGCCAGGGTAGTCAAGGGAGCGCCGGTCCCACCGGTGCAACTGGCGCTACCGGACCTACTGGTGTGCAGGGAACCCAAGGAAGTATGGGTAGTGTTAGTTCCCAGGGTTCCCAAGGTTCTGCCGGAGCAACTGGACCAACCGGGGCCACTGGGTATGTTGTTCCGCGTGTTACCTCACAGCCTTCAGCCGTAAGCGTTACAGTTAATGCCGACACGACAGATGTTTTTGATGCTACGGCTATGACTGAAACTGGATTTTTTGACACCCCAAGTGGAACACCAGTTAATAAACAGAAACTCATCCTCCAGTTGATTGGTTCCGCCGGAGCCAGGAATATTAGTTTTACTGGAAGCTTCACTGCTGGTGGAGTTGCTTTGCCAACTTCGATACTTCAAACGAAATATACAACTCTCGGATTTATTTATAATACGGCCAATTCTTTCAACAAATGGATGTTAATTGCTAAAGCAGAACAGGTTTAATATAAATTATAAATTATGCCAATCGCATTTGGAGCAGCAACCGGACAGGAATTTGCGGCAGCGACATCTTACACGGTAAGTGCTGTTACTGCTTCAGGTACTAATAAGTACGCCTTGGTTATGGTAGGTCTTAGAACCAACACGGGGGATATCTCTGGCGTTACTTTCAATGGTGTCGCAATGACTGAATTGCAACAGTTGAACAAATCTGCCAGCACCATGACAATTTGGTTGTTCGGATTGGCCAACCCCACTACTGGTGATGTGGTTATTACGGGAGATACTTCTTTGGCAGCAGAGGTAATCGTGAGTATTTATACAGGAGTTGCCCAAACAGGTTCTACGGGAATTATTGCTACAGCAACTGGAGATAGCACAACTCCAAGCGTAGCCGTTACGTCAGCAACCGATGAATTGGTTGTTGATATAGTTGGATGGAACGCAGGCGATGATGGAACTGCTGGTGCAGGGCAAACTAAACGGTCAGAGGCTTTTATTGGAACTGGTGCCTCAATGGATGTTGCTACATCTGACGAAGCAGGAGCCGCATCGGTAACAATGAGTTGGGTAGTTACTGCTGGTGGTGGTTGGCTTATCATAGGAATACCATTGAAACCGGCATCTGATTCAAATACCGCATTTTTAACCTTCTTTGGACCTCAACCCCAGCAATAACTTATGAAAACAGTTAGTGTTGTCCTTATAGTTAAGAACGAAGAGGTATTATTATCTCGATGTTTGGATTCAATTCGTGATGCGGATGAAATTATAATCTGCGATACTGGTTCAACTGATGGCACTATCGAAATTGCCAAAAAATATACTGACAAAATTTATACTGATTTTGTTTGGTGCGATAGTTTCGAAAAAGCTCGTAATCATGCCAAGTCAAAAGCAACTAAGGACTGGATTTTATCTATTGATTGTGATGAGGTCTGCCACGACTTCTCAAAAGTCAGGGAAGCCGTTGAACTGGCCAAAGATTGCGTAGGCGTGTATCTTCACGGCGAACATGGCAAGGCAACATTCCGTTGTCCGCGTTTATTCCGCAACACTCCGGATATAAAGTGGTTTGGAGCTATCCATAATCATATCGGTGTAACACTGGAAGGAGATGCCAAAGGAATGAATGTGTCGGGAGAAGGGGAACTTGTCGGCAATGTTGAAATCACTTATGGATATTCACCGGCTCACGAAAAAGATCCGGGACGATCTCTGCGGATCCTTGAAAGAGAAGTCCAGGATCCTACGAAGGTAAGGGAGATGTATTATCTCGGCCGGGAGCTTTGGTACAAAGGAAGGTATTTGGAAGCTACTAAGTGGTTTGGTAAGCATGTTTTGGCCACTAACTTTACTGCCGAAAAGGCCGATTCTTTTCTCACAATGGCGCGATGTTATTCTACTCTGGGGATGGATGACGATGCCAGAGATGCCTGCGCCCAGGCAATCATATTAAATCCTTATTTTAAAGAGGCTGTTTTGTTTATGGCGGCTATTTCAAAAGACGGCAATTCTGCTCCCTGGAAGCACATGGCTGATGCTGCTGATAACCGCAATATACTCTTTGTTAGGACATAGGTTATAATAAAGATATGACACCAGAAGAAGTTCAAGAAAAATTTGATTATATTCTTAGCCAAATCGAAGAACTTAAAGAAGCAATTCCTTTAACTTATAGGCAAAAATTAAGATTGGATAATGCTCTCCAGGGCAGTAAAATTTATTATGTAGTTCCCGGAGCAACCGGGCCAACAGGACCTTCTACTAAGAAATTAACCTTCAAAGATGGCGTTCTAACAAGTGAAACATAACTATGGGAACAATAATTATACCAGGTTTTAAAGGAGGAATAGCAAATTCGTTGCTCGATCCTTTAAGCAAACAAACTTACCAAACAGCCAAAGGGCTGGATATCTTTTCGCTTCCAAATATTTTACGGTCGCATTATGCGATTGATAATGATATTACGGATAAAACATTAAACAATATAAAATTAAATTCTTATTATAAAGGTTCGGATGGAAATAACTATTTCAAAGGTTTTGATGAAGCCGGGGGTACAGTATTAACTATTTGGGATGCAGGCAGCGCAGGGCTTGGTTCTATAACAAGCTTAACGGCGGAAACTACGGCTGCCGGTAATGTTGCTACTCATGGAATGGTAGAATTTTTAGCGAATCTTTGGTATTGGCAAACCGCATCAGTATTGGCAAGGTTTGATTTTTCAACTATTACCTCCAATGTTTTAACCGCCATAAATAGCATTGCTCCGATTTTTGTGCATAGAGGTTTAGCTAAAATGTTTTATACAGTTTCGAATTATCAAATTGGTGGAAGTTTAACTACAAGTCCTGCTGCCACCGTATTATTAACTTTTGATAATGCGGACAGGGTAGTGCAGATGGCAGAATATCAGCGATGGGTGGCCGTAGCAGTAAATAATGTAAACGCTTCTTCTTCTTCTAAAATAGCTATTTGGGATGGATCATCGACTACTCTGGATGATTTGATTGACTTGGGAGATATAGGTATTCAGACAATGGTTAATGTTAATGGGGTTTTATATGTTTTGACTTCAACCAATCCTCATGGATGGGGAGCCAAAAGCTTAATCAGAATTTATAAAGTTGTAGGCAGTAGAGTTAAGTTAGTAAAAGAATTAGACCTACAAGCTACCACCACCGGAGGCGTATCTATTAACACGGCAGCCGTAGCGGTATTAGCCGGTAAAATTTACTTTGGAATAAATGCTTCTTCAGCAACTACAATTATGACCATTGACAATGGTGTTTACGCCTATGATACCGAACAAGACATTTTAACTCTTGATCGAATCACTTCTGACACAACTGCCATTAATATTACTTCGGTCGGATTCAACGGAGGAGCAATGGTGGTTACTTGGTATGACGGAACTAATTATAAAATGAGCCATGTTAATTCTTCTCCGGGGGTTTCATCGTTAGGAGTTTACCAAAGCAATGCCTTTCCTCTTAATAACGGCAAAATGGGTAAAGTTAAAAGAATTTTGATTCTTCATAAAAACATGGCAGCCTCTTGCGGATTTACTGCCAAAATAAAACATTTTGGCCACTATCCTACTAGCGGTAGCGTAGAATCGGCAGATGGTTTTGCTAACTTATTAACTCCGCAAGGCAACGCAGCAACCAGTGGGTTTAGCCAGTCAACCGATGATGCCGGTTATACAATAATTGAGAATTTACACCAATTTAAAGAGGCTAGATTTACTCAACTTGAGATCGCTTTTGATGAAGTAAGCGGCCTTAATTCAGCCGAAATTTTATTTCCTATATTCATGGACACAGCTGACGGATCGGATAGGATATAATTTGTGGTATAATAAATTATATATATGGCAAACGAATTAGGACAATTTATAAAAGGACAAATTCCTTGGAATAAGGGACTTAAAGGAGTTCAAGTGGCATGGAATAAGGGAAAAACCTCTTCTCTTAAGGGTATTCCTAGAACAGAAGAAGTTAAACAAAAAATAAGTATGGCTAATAAAGGAAGAGTTTATTCAAATGAAATGAAAAAAAGGATGAATTATGCTGGATTAAAATTAGGTTGGTCGTGGGGTAAAGGAAGAAAAGACATAGGTTTTTGCAGATTTCCTGAAAACATAAATAAAGCCATCGGGGGTTGGAATAAGGGAACTAAGGGCTTAATGAAGTCCAATCAAACTTCTTTTAAAAAGGGTCAATTAGCGTGGAATAAAGGGAAAAGTAATTATTGGAACAAAGGAGAAAAAAATAACAACTGGCTAGGTGGTATTACTCCTTTAAGAAAAGCATTAAGGTCATGTCTTGAATATAAAATTTGGGTCAGGAATATTCTTGAAAGAGATAAATACACTTGTCAAGAATGTAGGCAAGTGGGTGGAAAGTTAAATGCAGATCATATTATTCCTTTTGCCGTATTGATCCATAAAAATAATATAAAAACTTTCAATCAGGGCATAAGTTGTAAAGAACTTTGGAATTTAGAAAATGGTAGAACTTTGTGCTTGGATTGTCATAAGCGAACTTCGAGTTATTTAAATCCAATTATTACTAAACAATATGGCTACTATAATAAAAGAATATAGTCCGGGGATATTTTCCACCGGAACCCAAGAAGGAGATATAGAATCTGGGCTTATTACAAATGGAGTTTATAACCCTAATATTGCTGTTGATAAAATCAAACCGGCAACGCCTCTTAATCTTCCGGAAGCACCTGCGACAGATAATTATAGTGCAATTCTAGCCAGCTTGCAGGGATCCCTGCCGGAAAAAGCTGCTGTTACGACAACTCAAGAAGATATAATTACCAAAACAACTGAACTTGGCGGTGAAGAGGCTTTTGCGGCACAAAAAGGGGCCGAGCTCGGGCTTGATACCAGCAATAAAGAATTACGCAATCTTCAGAACCAACTGTTGTCCGTAAACACCGAAGCACAAGCCGCCGCGCTTAATCTTGATAGGCAAGGCGAACCCACCAGACTTACGGCTGCTCATAACTTAGACATACAAAACATAGAAAAAGACCGGACGATAAAAGCACTTCGTTTATCAGCTTCTATCCAAGCGTTACAGGGCAATGTTGCTTTGGCTAATGACCAAGTTGATCGTGCGGTAAAGCTTAAATATGATCCTATTAAAAATCAGTTAAATGTTCTTAATAGACAATTGGAGTTTAATTATAAATCCTTCGATGCGGCCGAAAAGAAAAGAGCCGATGCGTTGAAGGAAGCTAATGATATTAAGATAAAAGAGTTGGATGTTAGACAGAAGGCGGAGGAGGACTGGGGTAAGGTTAAAAATGAAGCGTTGTCTAATAACGCTCCAGTTTCAGTTGTGAATAGAGCCGAACAACTTAAAAACTCTGGAAATGAGAATGGAGCCAGGGCCTTACTTGCTCCTTATACCGGTGCAATCTCAAAAGATAAACCAACTACTCCGACAGCAAGCACTTTAACTTCAGGCCAAAAAGTAACCTTGAGAGCTGCCGGCGTATCTGATGAGATAAGTAGTGATATCACAGAAGCAATTTTGGGCGGTACTGAACTCGAAACAATTAGGCAGTCATTAATAAAATTAAATCTTGACCCTAAAATATTAGATACCTATGATCGAGTAGTTAATATCGCTAACTTATTAAATCCCAAAAGAACTCAATTTAAAATAACAGGTGAAAACAATGATAATCCTTTTGAATAATGGGTTTACTACTGGACACAATCAGAAAAACGCCGAGTAGCCAGCCAACATCAAGGTTCGCGCTACCAACTGATCAACCAGCAGAATCGCTGGTTGATTTTGAAGTTCCTTCAGTGGCCGAGCCTTCTACTCAAAAAGTTCAAACATTAAAAGAAACTGTTGAGGGATTTAAAACGGGTCAATACCAAGCAGGTTCTTTGTTAAAAACCATAGGCGAACTTGCTTATGCAATACCTAAATACGGCGCTAGAGCTGCATTGCAAACAGGGCTTCAGATTCCTTATTTCAAAAGGACTGTCGGACAAATTAATCCTGAAGAAGATTTTGGCCCTTTGGGTAAAAAATTATTAGGCGAAGAACCTGTTGTCCCTTTTTCTGAAAAATATGCTGAATATAAAGGCGCTGCCGAAAGTCTAGGCGCAGGAAAATTTGCTCCGGTTGTCGCCGGCTTTGCTGCCGGCGGAGAAGGCGCGCTGGACCTTTGGTTTGGCGGAGGAGCCGGCAAACAAGCTTATAAATCTTTTGTTGGAAAAATAGTAAAAGAAGTAAACCCGGAAGTCATCGTGCAAGATTTAATTAAAAAAGGAGTAGCTGAAGACATTGCAAAAGCATTTTCTGTTAAATTAGCTGAAACAAAAAGCGTTAAAGTTGTGGAGGAAGGATTAGAAAGAATGGCTAAGTTTCAATTAGAAACTAAAGTAGGAACAACTATTTCTAAGAAGTTAGAACCTTTTGCCCAAGAAGCAAGAACATTCGCAAATGAAGTAAAAAAAGGGGAACAGTTTTACAAAGGTTCACAACCCAAGGCTTACATAGAAGCAATATCCAGAGAACACTTAGGTATTCCAAAAAAATTTAAAGGTTCTGAAGATTTGTATTTAGAAGCCCGCAAGTATAAGAGTGCGGAGGAGTTTGTCCAAGGAATGTGGAACAAATTAAATATAGAAAAAACCGAAATACCAGGATTTCCAAAGGGAACTAAAGAAGGAAGTGTAAGAGATGCAAGCAAAGCAATTAGAGAATCTTTAGGAACTGAAAGAAAGATTGGGGGATGGTTTGATGATTTCACCGATTTTTATAACCAAGTAAAAAAAGAAGTTAAAGAAGCTCCTATTATCGCTTCCGAAACGAATCTCGAAGCACAAGCCAAACAACCCATAGTAGAGCCGTTAAATAAATTGCCTCAACAAGATGAAGTAAAGTCATTAAGTAACATTATATCAGAAGCACCCAAAAAGTCAACAGACAAAGAAAGGGGCTTCATTACGAGTATCAAAGAATCTCCTCAAATTAACGAAGAAATAAAATCAGCAGTAGAAGGAACTTATACTCCCATAACTAACAAGGAAACGATGGCGAGGGCTTTAAATTTAGTTTCTACTGATCCGCAAAAAGCGTTAGTCCAACTATCTGAAGGAAAAATGGATGCTGATTATACTGCCACTGCGCTGGCGTTGATAAATAAATATCAAGCTGAAGGCAGAATTGCTGATGCCGTAATTATCGCAGAACAAGCTGCTGAAAAGCTTACTCAAGGAGGACAATTTATTCAAGCGGCTTCTATGCTAAATAAACTTACTCCCGAGGGTGTTTTAATTCACGCACAAAGAAAGTTCGCGAAGGCTGGTGGTCAAAAACTTAAAACAGCCGTTGATGAAGTAACTACTAAACTTAAACAAGCAGAGGAAGGTGCTAGGGATATTGTATCTAAAGAAGCAAGCAGAGAGGGCAAAGCAATTTCAGAAAAAGTAAGTGTAAAGGTAAAAAAAATGCCGACACCAGAAGAAGCGGCACAAAAATTGGCTAAGCGTGTTTCTATCAAAGAGCCGGGGGATATTAAGCCGGATCCTGTCAAAGATATGGTGAATACTCTTTATAAGGTGGCTCAAGAATTTTTACCAACCAAAAAGAAGTCTATACCCAAAGATCCGTTGGAACTTATAAGCAAATCCATACAAGAAAGAGAAACTTATAGAGAAGTGTGGGATAAGGCCCAGCAACTTGTCAAAGAAAAGTATGCTGGAGATGAAACCACTCTTGAATTATTGGACGATTACTTCCAAACATTTCTTGAAACCCCATTCTCCAAAAAACAAGTAGATGAGGCAACTAGATTGGCCATTAAAAAACAAGATATAGATCTTGGTAAATTAGTGCGAGAACATTTTTCCGTTGTTGAAAAGGAACGAGGATCCTTAATTGAAAAAATGATTATTGAAGCTGGGATTCCTATGGATCAAGCTCAAAACTTGGGAAGTAAGATCGAAGCTAGGTTTGATAGATTAATTAAAGCAAGAAAAGAATCTGTATTAAGAACTATTTTTAAGGAGCGCTCACAAACCGATAAGGCCCTTAGCGATAGAATTATTGAACTAAGTAATCTTGGGGCTTTTGACGATCCTAATTATCGTTCCCTTATTGCACAAAAACTTAAACTCCCTGCGCTAACAGAAGATCTGGCTAGTAAATTAACCAAACAGGCTGAAAAAATACAGACTATGCCTCAAGGATATTACAGATTTAGGGAAACTCAAGAGATGATGAAGATGATTCAGAATCAAATTCCAATTAGTAAAATTGACTATCTTGTTGAGTTCATTAACATTCCTCGAACACTTATGTCCTCATTTTTTGATTTGTCATTTGGTTTTAGACAAGGTTTATTCTTAATTCCAACTTTTCGTAAAGAATTTAAAAATGCTTTTACTAAACAATTCAAAATGTTTGTTCATGAAAAAGGGTATGAGCAAGTAATGGATGAGGTTATTAAAAACCCGGATTTTCAATTGGCTGAATCTGCCGGATTGGCCTTCACTGATGTGGCTGGGGGATTAAATGTGGCAGAAGAAAGATACATGGCAACCGCATTGCTGGAGAAAATACCAGGATTAGGCCAGGGAGTTAGAGCTACGGCCAGGGCTTACACCGGAATGGCCAACAAAATGCGTATGGATATATTTTCAACAATGGTTAAAGACGCAGAACGCTTGGGGTTAGATCCTAAAAGTAATAAAGAATTATTAGAAAATATCGCATCCTTCGTTAATCATGGAACTGGCCGTGGTTCCATAAAAGGGTTGGAGCGAGCCGCACAAGTTACGAATGCTCTATTCTTTTCTCCTCGTTTAATGTATTCAAGGTTACAGCTTCTTAATCCTGTCTATTATATAAAACAAGATCCATTTACTAGAAAACAAGCAGTTAAAAGCTTGATGGCTTTTGCTGGAACAATAACCAGCATATTAGCAGTTGCTAAACTGGCCGGATTAGAAGTCGGGGTAGATCCTCGTAATGCGGATTTTGGTAAAATAAAAATCGGCAACACCCGAATAGATATTGCCGGAGGATTCCAACAATATATTCGTATGGCTGGACAACTTATTAGCGGACAATATGTCAGTTCATCAACTGGTAAAATAATATTCTTGGGTGAGGGGTATAAACCTCTAACTCGTTTAGATATTTTGGGCCGGCAACTTGAAAGTAAGGAATCTCCGGTAGCTTCTTTCGTAACCGATCTTTTAAGAGG
>ERZ1292632.2486-Hain-H43-01um-R2-2486-length-15316-cov-13_pt1 | contig 15316 bp, 17 predicted proteins | sample MGYA00564407_ERZ1292632 | MGnify/ENA primary metagenome ERZ1292632 (study PRJEB36523, sample SAMEA6512637) | groundwater metagenome | collected 2019-01-08 | study: AquaDiva: Metagenomics assemblies of 32 groundwater samples | reverse complement strand
CTCTATCCGTTTTTTGACAGAATATTCGTTAGCGATTCTTTTTCTTGCAGAAATGCAAAAGGAACTCACAAGGCAATAAATCGTTTTAAATCGTTTGCATACAAAGCAAGCAAAAACCACACAACCACCTGCTGGGTATTAAAATGCGATATTAAGAAGTTTTTCGCGAGCATAGATCAAAACATTCTTCTCAATATTTTAAAAACTTATATCCCAGACCAAGACATTATTTGGCTGCTGGAGGAAGTTATCGGCAGTTTTTGTTCCAGTCGTCCGGACATTGGTTTGCCGCTTGGCAATCTGACCTCCCAACTTTTCGCCAATATTTATATGAATAAATTTGACCAGTTTATGAAATACAGAATTAGGGCCAATCACTACATCCGTTATGCCGATGATTTTGTGATTTTGTCAGATGATAAAAAGTGGCTTAAAGGACTGGTTGTGTCCATCGGAGAATTTTTGCACACCGTTTTGGAGCTAGATTTACACCCGGATAAAATATCTATCAAAACTCTTAATTCCGGAGTTGATTTTCTCGGTTGGGTAAACTTCCCCGATCACAGGATTTTAAGAACCACTACCAAGAGAAGGATGTTTAAAAAGGTAGAAGCTAGTAAAAACTCGGCGACGGTAAATTCATATCTTGGATTATTGGGTCATGGCAATGCGCAAGGGCTTGAAAACAAGCTGCTCGCTAGAACTAAGCGAGCCATATATATCTGAAATCATTGGCTCAAGCGGAAGCAATACCTTGCCCGAACGGCTTTCGCAGGCAAACAATTTAAAAAACAGCTGAAGCGAGTTAGCCATCCCGATTTTTTGATATTGGCCCAGCGATCTAAAATCCGTTGGGATTTTACGAAGTTTTTCGCTGATAAATAAAATTGGGACGTAGTGAAACCCCGCCTTTGGCGGGGTTTCACGGAAGGGGTACGATTTTTTTATCCAGAAAAACGAATAAAATCACAACAGGATTTTATTGCGCAGGACACGAGCAAAAAATCGGGGTGGCTAACGAGCACTATTTCATTTTGCGTCTTATAAACGCCGGTATATCAAACTCCTCGTCATTTACGGAATTATCCACAACTTCTTTTACTGGTTCTTGCGGCTGGTATGTCTTTTTGGCATTGGTGCCATTGCCGCCAGCTCCCTCAAACAGCGATGGGCCGTTTTGTGCCCCTACGCTTCTTGGCGCCCCGCTGTTGAAACCGGTGGCGACAACAGTTATTTTTATTTCTCCCTTTTTTAATTTATCGTCCTGGACAGCGCCGAAAATCACTTTTGCATCCGGGTCAATTTTATCGGTGATTATTTTTGCTGCTTCATTAATTTCGGCCATTGCGAGGTCCTGACCGCCGGAGATATTGAAGAGTACCCCGCGAGCTCCATCTATCGTAACTTCTAAAAGCGGCGAGCTTATCGCAATCTTTGCCGCTTCAACAGCTCTATCTTCGCCGCTGGCATAACCGATACCCATCAAAGCAGAGCCGGAATTAGCCATAACCGCTCTTACGTCGGCAAAGTCAACGTTTATCAATCCCGGCACAGTAATTAGATCAGAAATACCCTGAACCCCCTGCCTCAAAACGTCGTCTACTTTGCGGAAGGCCTCAAGCAAAGGGGTCTTTCTGTCAATTATGGAAAGCAGCCTGTCGTTGGGAATTGTTATTAAGGCGTCAACATTTTCTTTAAGCAGATGCCACGCCTCCTCGGCTATTCTTGTCCTGACAGCTCCTTCAAATGAGAATGGCTTGGTAACAACTCCGACTGTCAAAGCGCCAACGTCTCTGGCAATGCCTGCAATTACTGGTGCCGCTCCGGAACACGTGCCGCCGCCCAGCCCTCCGGTTATGAATACCATGTCAGAACCTTTCAGCGCGTCTTGGATCTCATCTTTGCTTTCACTGGCGGCTTGCCTTCCAAGTTCCGGATTCATGCCCGCTCCCAATCCTCGTGTGAGGTTTTTGCCTATCAATATTTTGGTTGGGGCCGAAGTCATATTTAAATCTTGGGCATCAAGATTAATAGCAACAAATTCAACGCCGTGAATTTTCGGCTGCATCATTCTGTATATGACTTTTCCGCCAGAACCACCGGCGCCAACCACCTTTATTCTAGCAAATGTTTCAAATGGAGGTTTTACTTGTGCCAATTTTGTTAGCGAGCGTGGCGAGCTTTACAAAATTGAGTCCCGATTTCGCTTTGCGAAATCGTGGATCCTCGATTTACAAGAGTAAATCGGGACATCCTACCTCAATTTTGCCGTCGTTACGCTTTCAGCTGTTATATAATGAATGCTTTGCTAAGCTTTCGCAATGCCCGGCCACGAATCACAGCCCCTTGCCAGCAAGGAGCTGGACAAGTAGTGGTTTCGCGGGAGAAGGCGTTGCCGCCCGCCGTTTTACAAAATTGGAGCGGGAAGCCTCTAGATTGATTGCTCTTGGCATATCATAAAACCAAAAGGCATGCAATATGCACACCTGTTCTCTGCCTGTGGATAACTTTTGGTACCCCCGGAGTTTTAGGGCTAAAACCTGCCAAATTGTTGGCAGGTTCGCCCGAACATTTTGCAAAGCAAAATGTTTTAAGGCAAGAAGTTCTTAAACCATCTGGCCAATTTCCCAAAAAAGTCGGAAGAAAAACGACTTGCAGAACCTATTTTACCGCCCGGGAGTTCTTTCTCAAAGCCCCACATCACCAAACCGGCCGCTACTGCAAAGGCGGGATCTGATGCAAAGTCGGGTAATTCTTCTGCCAGATGGCTCTTTCCCACGCAGGCGGAAAGTTTTAGGTGGTCTTTGGCAAAGTTTATCAGGCCGTCCAGATTTGCTCCCCCGCCTGCCAGAACTATTCCCGATGGCAAAAGGTATGTGCGCGGCAATTTTTTAATTTCGGCGGAGATAAGATCAAAAAGTTCAGAAACCCGGCAGTCAATTATTCTGGCGATTTGCTTGCGAGGCACTTCCAAACCTTCTTCGCCTATGATCTCGGAAAGATCAACCTGGCCTTTCTTCCCGCTTTCGTCGGTGCCTACGGAGCCATGCCGGCGTTTTATTTCTTCGGCCTTGTCTATAGAAGTGCGGAAGGCCACCGCGATATCGTTTGTTATGTGTCGGGAACCTATGGGTAGTATTGCCGTGTGTATCAATTCTCCTTCATGAAAAAGCGCCATTGAGGAAACCCCTCCGCCGAAATCAATGTTTAGCACTCCGTGTTCGCGCTGGTGTTTATCAAGTATTGATTTTGACGCTGCCAGAGGCGCGAATACAAATTCTGCCACTTCTATGTCGTTTGCGTTCACGCACTTGGCTAAGTTTCTGATATAGGGGGATAGGCCCTCAACAAGTAAAACCTCAGCTTCCAATCTAATTCCTTTCATGCCCAAGGCGTTTTTTACGTGCTCTTGGGAATCAATGGTAAAACTTTTGGGTATGACGTGCATTATTTCTCTATTGGGCGGCAAACTGATCGTGGAGGCGGCGTCCAGTACGCGATTGATATCATTTTGGGTTATCTCGCTGTCAGCACGAGAAACGACGATTACTCCCCGCGATAATTGAGTTCTGATATGAAGGCCATTAAGAGAGACATAGGCCCGGTTGATCTTTACTCCTGCCATTGACTCGGCCTGGTTCACGGAATCGCCGATATTATTTACCGTTTCTTCCATATCAAAAATGGCCCCTCGGCGTAAACCGGTGGAGGGCACGCTGCCGATGCCCATAATTTGAGGGCGGACAACCTCGCGGTCCACCCCTGCGATTATGGTCTTAACGGCGGAGTTACCAACGTCAATTCCGCATATTATATGCTGGCGCACTCTCTAGTTGGTAGTTGGTAGTTAGTAGTTGGTAGTTAATTTTCACTACAAACCACTCACTACAAACTACTCACTAATTTTCAGTATCTTTTCTTGCAACTCATACATTTTATCTGCTTCCTTCTTGGATTTTTCGTGGTCATAACCCAGAAGATGTAAAAGGCCATGGACGGCCAAAAGGGCGAGTTTGGAATTTAAACCTACGCCCTCTTTCAAGGCATACCTTTTTGCTACAGGAAGACATATGAAAATATCCCCCAGGGCAATTATACCATTGTCAACCGGCTTTATACCAACCTTGCCGCCGATAGGAAAAGACAGAACGTCGGTCGTCCTATTTTTATTCAGGTATTTTTTATTTAGGGCCTTAATCCTGTCTTCGCCTACCAGGTTGATTGACAGCTCAACGTTTTTTCCTCTAAGCCCGAACTCATTCAGTGTTTTTTGGACTACTTTTTTGAAAAACGCCGCTCCGCATTTTTTATCGATCGCAAAATTATTAAAAGCAAGTTCGATCATTACTGCAAAAGTTCTTTTACAATCTTACTCACCGTTCCCCCATCAATTTTTCCTTTAAGTTTTGCCATGACTGTGCCAATGACCCTGCCCATATCTTTGAGTCCTTGGGCATTAAGTTCGGCAATGGCCTTTTGGACTTCGGCGCGAACTTCCTCTTCGCTTGCCTGCTCCGGCAAGTATGAGGCCAAAATGTCCATTTCTGATTTTTCTTTTTGAGCGAGGTCTTCCCGTCCGCCGGCCTTGAACTGCTCAATCGCTTCTCTGCGCTTCTTAGTTTCGCTTGCGATTACTTCTAAAACCTCGTCATCGGTCGCTTGGCTCTGTTTTTCCAGCTCGGCAATGTCGGTCATTGTTTTGCTTAGTTGCTGGCGCTTTGCCAGTTCGCGGTTTTTAATCGCTGTCATCAGTAAACTCAAAACCGACCGCCTTAACTGGTCTCCAGATTTTAACGCCTCGTTTAATTCTTTTTGTAGTTGTTTTTTTAACATGGTTATTGTAATTTATCACCAATTTTAACAGCAGAACTCTTTGCCGGAGTGATAAGCACCCAACCATCGCCTTGGTCATTTTTGAACCCCAACGTGAGCACTTCTGAGGCAAAAGCCCCGATTCTTTTAGGTGCAAAATTTACCACGCAGACAACCAACATGCCCAGTAATTCATTTTTAGTATGTGCCCCTACTGCCTGCACGCTTGAAGTTTTAACACCGATTTCCTGCCCAAAATCTATTTTCAGCTTGAATGCCGGTTTTTTCGCTTCAGGGAAATCTTCAACGTTGAAGATTTTTCCGAGACGTATGTCCACTTTTTCGAAATCATTGTAGTCGATGATCATAATTAATGCCGAAGCTAGAAATGTCTTTGGGCTTGTACATTTATCAGTATAGCCAGCTTGCGTTCCTTTAAGCGACCTCGCAGGCAAGCGAGTTGGCAAACCGAGAATCAGAATTTGTCTAAAATTTGGGGTCGAGCCCGTCTCGCCGCGGAGCGGCGAGACGTTTCAAATGCGGCGAGGGGCGATACAATACTTGTGCCGAAATTTTAGCTTACAAATTCTGATTCGAATGAGTCAATGAGCACAGCCGAGAACTTAGCGAAAAGGAATGCAAGCTGGCTATAACCCCAGTTTTTGTTTTACTTTTTTCTTCTCCTCTTCAAATGTCTCTTCATCGTATTTGCCTAAGCGCTCAAGCCGCTTTCTTAGCGATCTCAACTCTTCGCGCATAATAGCGCGGTTTTTTTCAACGCGTTCAGTTGGTTTTTTCGTAAAATATTTTGACTTTTTTGCCCTGACTAAAAGCCGGGCCTGTTGAACCAGGCGGCTAAAGCGCCTCATTAAAGAGCCGATGCTTTCGTTTGGTTTTCTTTTAACTTCCATATGATTAACCTCCTCTCGTCGGTAAGTTTTCAGTTTACAGTTGTCAGTTTTCAGTTGGGAAAATCATATTCCCCTATCTGTAAACTGTAAGCTGTAAACTGTTAACTATTCTTTTTCTGCTATAATTTTTGCTCCCAGATTTCTGCCGCCCAATAAATGGACGTGCAAGTGGGGCACTAGCGGACCTCCGTGCTCTCCCTGATTAATTATCAATCTGAATCCCTTATCCAGTTTTAATTTATCCGCAACTTCATTTGCCGCCATAATCAATTTACCGATCAGTTCCCCATCCTCTTCTTTTGCAAAGCCGACGTTCTCAATATGCTTTTTTGGAACAATTAAAATGTGAACTGGCGCTTGGGGATGGATATCTTTAAAGGCCATCCAGTCGTCGGTTTCCATAATAATATCAGACGGGGCCTCTTTGTTTATAATTTTACAGAATATATCGGTCGTCACTTTGTGAATCTTCTGATATTTAATCAGGAATTTTTAAGTCTCTCCTTGACCGCATCCAGTATCTTTTCAACGGGAACAGTTTCTTGAATACCCGAATCCATCTCGCGCAAAATAGCGGTACCGTCAAGGGCTTCTTTCTGGCCCATGATCAAAGTGTATCTAATCCCCAATCGGCCGGCGATTCTCAATTGCGACTTAATGCTGTCGCGTCCGAACGAGGCCTTGGCAGTGATGCCGTGTTTGCGAAATTCTTCAAAGAGAAGCAGACTTTTCCTTTTGGCCATTTCGCCCAGCTGGACTATAAAAACCTTAGGTTGCGGATGGTAATCCGGCACAGATACTTGCGATTCTTTTAGCAGAAGAATTACCCTTTCCACGCCCATTGCCCAACCGGAAGCCGGTGTTTTTGGCCCGCCAAGCAGATTTACTAATTTGTCGTAGCGGCCGCCAGCGCACAGGGCCATCCGTAAGCTGCTACCTCCTTCTTTTTCTTCCGGCCATATTTCAAAAACAGTTCGGGTATAATAGTCCAGTCCTCTGACCAGATGAGAGTCAAGCAAGTACGGAATTTTGGTTTCGTCCAAAAATTCAAGCACGCTTTTGAAATGCGCCTTACAGTCCTCGTCCAGATAATCAATGATCTGCGGCACGTCTTTCCCCAACTCTTTGCAGTTTTGCTCTTCACAATCAAGCACCCGCAAGATATTGGTTTTCAGGCGCCTTTTGCACTTGTTGCAGACTTTTTTTCCGCGATTACGGTAATAATCTTTTAACGCCTTTATATATTGAGGGCGGCAGCTTGAATCGCCGATGCTATTTATGCGGACGGTCGGGTTTTTTATACCCATACTTTCAAGCAGCTTGTAGGCGATAAAGATCAATTGGGCATCAATGGCGGCACTGTCATCTCCCAGCGATTCCGCGCCTATTTGATGGAATTGTCTTGTTCTTCCAAGCTGGGGATTGTCATGTCTGAAGAACGGGCCGAAATACCAAAGCTGCACCGGATGAGGCATAACACTCATCCCATGCTCAATATATGCCCGGACGATACCAGCCGTATTTTCCGGTCTCAGGCACAAATCGTCACCGCCCTTGGTCTTAAAACTGTACATCTCTTTTTCTACAATATCCGTGGATTCGCCGACGGAGCGTGTGAAAAGAGAGGTATGCTCAACGATTGGAGTATCAATTTTGTCAAATCCGTAGTCGGCAAGAATAGCCGATGCCTTTTTAATTACAAACTGCCAGTACGGCTGGTCCTGTGGCAGAATGTCGTTCATTCCCTTGGGTGATTGAATGTCTTGTTTTTTGATTTTGGGCATTTAGTTTGTTAGTAATTTGCTTCGGGTAATTCTCCGAATTTATTTATCGGCCAAGCCCTTAAAAAGACGCGGCCGGTTATCAGAGAACGATTTACCGGTCCCCAGCGGCGGGAATCTGAACTTTGTAATCGATTGTCGCCTAAAACAAAATACTCATTTGGGTCCAGTTTAATTTTTAAATCTCCGATCGTATGTTGGATCGGTGTTAGATACGGTTCATTAAGGGCAAACCCTTCCGGGTGCTGTTTATTATGAATGACGACCTGGTCATCCTTTATTTCAATAGTTTCTTCGGGCAAGCCAATAACTCTTTTGATAAAAAATTGTGATTGATCCAGTGGGTAACGGAATATTATCACATCTCCTCTTTGAGGTTGTGCGAATCTGTAGCTTATTTCGTCTATCAGTATATAATCACCGTCGTCGAAAGTCGTTTCCATTGAGGCGCCTTTTACAAAAAACGGTTGGACCAAGAAATAGCGGATGGGGACTATGATGGCAAGGGAGATAATTACTACCTTGACCGTCTCCCAAATAAAGACAAACGTCTCTTGGCGCAGTCGTCTTTGCGGCGCGGGGGTCAATTGGGGCCCTAAATCATCCATGAATTGCTAATTTTAGCATAAAAAAACATTGACCGCAACCCCCTAATTTTCTTTTGGGTATCATGCCTTCCTATAAATTTTCCTCGTTGAGCTATTATTCCTAAAAATATGCGGTTATCCATTCCCCCTCCGCTTGCTGGCTCCGGGGCCCGCATATTTCTAGAGGAACAATAACGCTCAACTCATTAATTTATTAGTCGGCAGATAACAAAAGAAAATTAAGGGGTTGCGGTCTTCGGGAATCATGGAAAATAAAAAACGGGCGATTTCTCGCCCGGCGACCTCAAGGTCAGCAATTTCAGAGTTGAACCCCAGTCCTAAAAAACCTCAAAATTTCTTCTGATTTGGACTAACTTTTTATCAAAATAACTTTACATCAACGCTGAGTAGAGAAAACATCAACTCTTTATATAACTTTCTCTTGTCCTCTTCGCTTACTTCCTCGATACCATGGCGTTTCAAGAATCCATTAAGCATTTCTTGAAAACGTTGATATTTTACAAATCCACTCTGGAATTCCAGCATGAACTCATCTACGAATTCATAAACCATCTCCTTAGTAAGTTCCTGTTCAGCCATTTCTTTCTCCTTTCTTAAGAAAATTTAAAACACCTTGCGTGGCAAGATGTTTCAGTACCCACCAGCAAGATATCATCTTTCCCCAGAAAGGGGCCGGAATTAGCACCTTATCTCGCCTAAATTTTGGGCGGACAGGTTGCCGGAGCTTCATCGGGCCGTTCCCTCAGCTCGCTCTTGATAATATTTTGTTGTTCAGGTACTGGGTCAAGCATAGCAGAGGCAGTTTTCGTGTCAATAGTTTATAATTCCCCGTTCCTTAGGTATAATAGTTTATATGAAACTAATCATTGGTCTTGGGAATCCGGGGGAGGAATATAAGGATGCCCGGCATAATGTCGGGTTTATGGCAGTTGACGCGCTTGCAAAAAAAGAGGGGTCTAAGTTTTCGTTTGAAAAAAAATTTAACGCTGAAGTTGCCAAGTCACGATTTAATGATAAGCCGGCGATTTTGACTAGGCCGTTTACCTTTGTTAACAAATCCGGCGAGGCGGCCAGGAAGCTGAAGTTGTTTTATAAAATTAAGCCCGCAGACATCATTGTGATTCACGACGATTTGGATATTGAATTTGGCAGTTTTAAGCTGTCTTTCGCGAAACATTCCGGCGGCCATCGCGGAGTCCAATCGGTTATTGACGGACTGAAAACCGATAAATTCTGGCGGTTACGCATAGGCACGGCTAATAAGAGATTGGCTCAAATCAGAAAAATGGTGAAAGTCCCGACTCGCAAAGCGAGTCGAGGATCCTCGATTTCTCGGAGAGAAATCGGGACAAAAAAAGAATCAGTTGGCAACTTTGTCCTTTCTCGTTTCACGCCCGGCGAACAAGCTGAACTCAAAAAGGTAGTTAAAAAAGCGTTAGATAAACTTGCCGAGCTCGTAAATTAGTTTGTAACTCCCCAAGTTGTGCGCAGGCAATACCTTGCTCGAACGACCTCGCAGGCAAGGCGAGTGGCGAACAAAGGCCCATAATTTGTCCAAAATTTTAGGTCGAGAGCGTCGCGGAGCAGATGAGGGTTACCTAAAATTTTGGAAACAAATTATGAGCTGAATGAGCCGTGAGACGAAGCCGAGGACTAAGTGAGGGCAAGGGTATTGCCGAAGCGAGTTCCTGATATCCTGTCGCAAGAAACGGCTCCATCGGTTTCTAGGAGGGGTAAACCGATGATTCCACTTCCCCCGCCGAAGGCGGGGGCTTTCTTGTGACAGGGCATCAAAAACCCGAAAAGACGGTATAGCAAAGAGCGGTTTTATTGTCAAAATCCCACCCTTGCCGTTTCGATCCCCGCCTGCTAGTATGAGGATAGTCCTTTTTAAAGTTTTCAAGGAGATGAAGATGGCCGGCGACGAACCTTTGGAGAAAAAACGGAGATTGCTAGAATTAGTTAAAGAAGCTATACGAGAATTTTGCGTAGAGAAAGGCATAACTCTTTTTCATCCTTTTTGTTTTGCAGGAAGTGAAGTTTGCAATTTTGATTTTCCAGGAGCCGGAGAGCTATCTCATTTTCATTGCGGAGTTAAGATGGATATCTTGCTTGACGAAGAAATTGGAGCAGTCCTGACATGTTTGGCAAAACATTGTCCGAATGTTTCTTTTTCCATTTCCACCGCAGGAGTGTTTCGGGGAGAGGAAAGCGAAGAGGAACTAAGGAAGAAAATAAAAGAGACGCTGGGTCTCCTTTGGAAAGCTGAATTGGCGGCCATGGAAAAATTTAGGAAAAAGTCGTCGTAGCGCAGTTCACGAGAACTGCTTTTTATTTGCCAAAATTTATTTTTTAAATTACTCTTCGGGTTATGGAGAACAGTTTGAAACATCTGAATGCAATAAATAAATTAATTTCTGCGAGAGTCGGCGCCTTGCAGTCCATTCATGATCATTTTGACGGCGATTGGGAAAAGGCGTGGCATTCGGATTTGATAAAATTTGCGCAAGATGAGACCGGAAAGGCGAAACCGCCCGTCGATTTCACCCGCCTCAAAAAAGCGATTGACCCCGACAGCGAATGGAAAAAACTTGAAAAAGAAAAAATCGGTTTAGTTACGATTTTTGATAAAGAATACCCGAAACTGCTGACCCATATTTCCCATCCGCCGTTCCTCCTTTATATAAAAGGTTCGGTTGGTGTATGGAAAAACAAATGTTTCGGCGTGGTCGGGACTCGGGCTTTGTCCGAATACGGCAAACGGGCCGCGCCGCACATTACGCTTGATCTGGCTAGAGCCGGCCTTACGATAGTCAGCGGTTTGGCCACGGGTATTGACACTCTGGCTCATAAAGCGGCGCTTGAGGCCGGTGCTAAAACTATTGCCGTGCTTGGCACCGGAATTGATGAAAAAACTCTTTATCCCCAGCTGAATCTGCCTCTGGCGCGCAAAATCGTGGAAAAAGGAGGGGCGGTAATCAGCGAATACGCGCCGGGGACGCATGGCACAAAGTTTTCGTTTCCGCAAAGGAACAGGATTATCAGCGGCTTATCAAAAGGCGTCTTGGTGGTGGAAGCCGACCATATCAGCGGGGCGATGATTACGGCCAAATGCGCTCTTGAGCAGAATCGCGACGTTTTCGCCTTGCCGGGCAGTATTTTTGCCAAAACTTCCGAAGGCGCAAACAGCTTGATACAAAAAGGCGCCAAGCTTGTTGCCTGCGCCGATGATATACTGGAAGAATACGGACTGGAGTCAAAGAAAATGAAAAAAATAATCAGGGCCGAGAGTCCCGAAGAAGAAAAAATTTTGGCGGTATTAACAAGCGGGCCGGCGATGGCCGATGATATAATCAGAAAGACGGGGATGGACGCGCCGCAGGTCAATGCGACACTGATGATTATGGAGATTGGGAAGAAGATTAAAAATTTAGGCGGCGGGAAATTCGTTTTTTATGAATAGTCGCGCGAATTATTACGCCTTCTATCACCACTCCAATTCCCAGCGAGAATTGTCATTCCGTTGAAAGCGTGGATTCGCCTCGCAGTGATTGAGATATTATACTGCTCGGCGACCATGCAATCCACCCTTTCAACGGTGCTATAAGGCATAATAGTTCGCGCGACTTGAGTCCAAAAACAAAAACCCACCGTTTCCGGCGAGGTTAAAACTAAAGAGGTTTGCTTATTTAGAGAAAGGAAAGCGGACAAAATGCCGAATTTGTTTCCAGAAGCCGATGATGGCAAATAGCAGAATTCCAGCCACACATCCCCAGAAAATTCCGGTTCTTCCAAATGGCCAGCTGGATAGCGCGCCGACGATACCACCAAGCACGACAGCCGTAATGCCGTTTGCGACCCAGTCAGTCCAATCGCCCAAATCGGGCTTGTCGGAATTATACTTTTGCGGCATCTTGACCTCCAAAATTGTTAAAAATACACTTTCCATGTTATGTTATTTAGAAAATTATGTCAAGTTTAATTATCGTTGAATCACCGACTAAGGCACGCACCATTTCAAAGTTTCTCGGAAGCGGGTATTTAGTGCGCTCATCTTTCGGCCATGTGCGGGATTTGCCGAAGTCATCTTTGGGCGTGGATGTGAAGCATAATTTCAAACCCAAATATGTCGTGCCGCCAAAAGCCAAAAAAGTTATTGCTGAATTAAAGGATGCCGCGGACAAATCAGATGACGTCATATTAGCGACTGACGAAGACCGCGAAGGAGAAGCAATCGCCTGGCATTTGGCCGAAGCACTAAATTTACCTGAAAATAGCAAGCGGATTGTTTTTCATGAAATAACAAAATCGGCGATCCAGGAAGCGCTGAATAGTCCGCGGGGCCTGGATATGAATCTGGTTGATGCCCAACAGGCAAGACGGATTTTGGACCGGCTGGTAGGTTATGAGCTCTCACCGTTTTTGTGGCAGAAGATTCGTTATGGGTTGTCGGCGGGAAGAGTGCAAAGCGTGGCCCTGCGTTTGGTTGTTGAACGCGAACGCGAAATCCAGAATTTCAAAAGCGAGGAATATTGGACGGTTGAGGTTGATTTAGCTCCGAAAGATTCCGATCAAAAATTCAAGGCAAGATTGGTTAAGGAGAACGGCAAGGCAATTGAAAAACTGGGCATCAAAAATCAGGCCGAAGCGGAAAAAATAGAGAAAGAACTGGGGGGCGCAAGCTATAAGGTTACCGATGTTGCCAAGAAAGAAGTATTTAGAATGCCCTCTCCCCCGTTCACGACCTCAACCCTTCAGCAGGAGGCCTCGCGCAAGTTCGGGATGTCGGCCAAGCAAACCATGATGCTCGCCCAGAGACTTTATGAGACCGGCTACATCACCTATATGAGAACCGACAGCGTTAATCTGGCCCAGTTGGCCCTCCAACAGGCCAAGTCGGTTATTGATGAACATTTTGGCAAGGAGTATTCGCTTTCAGTTCCCCGCCAATACACAACCAAATCAAAAGGCGCCCAGGAAGCCCATGAGGCTATCAGGCCAACCGATCTGTCCAGGAGGCCGGAATTGCTCAATAGTGAACTTATCGGCGGAGAACGCAAACTTTACGACTTGATCTGGAAAAGAACCATTGCCTGCCAGATGGAAGCGGCGGTTTTTGACCAGACAGTTGCCGAAATTCAGGCCCATTCAACAAGCTCAGGGCAGGCCGATGAGAAATATGGTTTCCGAGCCAACGGCTATGTAATGAAATTTGACGGGTTTATCAGGGCTTACACAGAGGGCCGCGATGAGAACGGAGACGAAGAAGAACAGGAGGGCCGAATCCCGGAACTTTCCGTCGGTGAAGTTCTTAAATTCCTGGAACTGTTTAAATTACAGCATTTTACCCAGCCGCCGGCGCGCTATACTGATGCCACCTTAATTAAAGCGCTTGAAGCCCATGGTATTGGCCGGCCCTCAACCTACGCCCCAACCTTAGCAACTATTCAGGAGCGCGGTTATGTCGAAAAATTTGAACAAAAATTTAAACCGCTTGAGATCGGTTTTCTGGTCAACGATATGCTGGTGGAAAACTTCCCGGAGATAGTTGATATTGATTTTACCTCGCACATTGAAGAAGAATTGGATGATATCGCCGAAGGTAAAATAAAATGGGTGCCGGTTATTGAAGAATTCTACACGCCATTTAAAAAACATCTTGAAGAAAAATTTGCCAGCGTTGATAAATTAACAGAGACCTCCGATACTGATTGCCCGCATTGCGGCAAGAAGATGCTGATAAAATTCGGGCGGACCGGCAAGTTTATGGCTTGCCCAGATCCCGAAAGCAAAGTAACCCTGCCAATGCCCGAAGAGGCGGCGAAAATCAAGGAGCTTACGGAAAAAACCAAAGATGAAAAATGCCCTCTTTGCGGCAAGGATATGAAAGTCAGGCGCGGCCGTTTTGGCTATTTCCTTGGCTGCGTTGACTATCCGAAATGCAAAGGCGTGGCGAAGATTTTGGACAAGACCGGGTTCAAATGTCCGGAGTGCCTAGCCCGTTCGGTCGGCCAGGGCAAAATCGGCGAGCTGGTCCAGAAAAAAGCCCGTGGCAGAGTCTTCTTTTCCTGCTCGCGTTATCCCGACTGTACTTTTATTACCAATAAAAAACCAGTTGATGAAGCCGAGCTGGAAGAGCTCCATAAAAAATGGAAAGAAAGTCCGCCAAAAGTCAGGAAAGTATACCGAAGAAAAGATAAAACCGCCTAATTGGGCGGTCTTATCTTAATAAGTTTTGCCTTGAAAAAACTGCTATTTAAGTTTATAATTAGCCATACTTAGGTGAGGTGGCTGAGTGGCCGAAAGCGGCTCCGTGCTAAGGAGTTGTCCGGGTAAAACTGGACCGTGGGTTCGAATCCCACCCTCACCGCCAGATGGGAAAATGCAAATTTGAAGAGGTCGCCTCGCGGCGCAAGACGCGCCGCTCGGCTAGGATTTGAAAGGGCTTTTTTGGCGAAAGGAGGTGAAGTATGGAAAAATTAAGTAAGGCGAAGACAGGTTTAGTACTCGGGTTATTTTTCGCGGTAGTGCATGCTGTATGGGCCGTTCTTGTCGCAATAGGCGTGGCCCAGGGGCTTATGGACTGGATATTCAAGATGCACATGATAGAAAACCCGTATATTATTTCTGGCTTCGGGTTTGGCACCGCGATAGGCCTTGTGATTGTGACATTCGTCGTAGGATATATTTTTGGATGGGTATTCGCGGCGCTTTGGAACAGTTTAAGGAAGTCAAGCTAATAATCTCGGCGTCGGAAAAACTTTTGGACGTATATAAATCGGAGGGTTGGCCGAGTGGTTTATGGCGCTGGTCTTGAAAACCAGTGGGCGCAAGCCCTCGCAGGTTCGAATCCTGCACCCTCCGCCAATTAGAATAAATTTAACTTGGCAAGAATAATTGACCTCAAAAATAAGAAACTCCAGCCGCAAGAACCCACTAATCAAAGCGGGCCGGTAAAACCGCAAATTGAAGCGGTGGGAGTTAGATCGCAAGAAAGCCCTCCCCCACCCCAAGCAGTACTAGAGCCAGCCTTGCCTGCCTCGCTTTCGCGAGAGCGAGGCGGGCCGAGTCTAGGCGGGTCCAAAACGCAAGCGCTTAGCTGGTCGGGGCCACTTTATATCCACCGGCCTGATAAAAAAATTATTGTGGCGGTATTGCTTGCGCTTTTTGTCATTGCGGTGCTGATGCAGATATTCCAGAAAAA
>ERZ1292632.2485-Hain-H43-01um-R2-2485-length-15324-cov-11_pt1 | contig 15324 bp, 28 predicted proteins | sample MGYA00564407_ERZ1292632 | MGnify/ENA primary metagenome ERZ1292632 (study PRJEB36523, sample SAMEA6512637) | groundwater metagenome | collected 2019-01-08 | study: AquaDiva: Metagenomics assemblies of 32 groundwater samples | reverse complement strand
TTGATGAGTCTCCCATAGGTTACTACAAGTGTCTTTTCTGTGGAGCCCCTGGCAGAGATATAGTTTTGAGGAGTATCTTAGTCTGTAACCACTGTCTCCGGGTGGTGCAGGAAGGTATGGAGGAGGCAGCGCGGGAAGCAGGGCAAGGAACTACTTGACATAACGGGAAGTAGGGGTAGGTCGAGGAGAAAAGAGTACTTTACATAATCTAGCCGTAAAATGTGCCTAACCCTTATGCCTGGAAAAGGGTTCTGAGGGGTAAAGTAAGGGTCTGAAGGGGTTAGGCAGGGAGGAGCGATGTCTAGGTATAAAAAGTGCCCTAGTTGCGGGGGCAAGATGAGGTCTTATGCCCGTCTCTGCCGGTTGTGTTACCGCAAGAGCGTGAAGAAAGAGGAACCGCCTCCTGAGCCCCGCGTTGCATGGCGGTACGACTGCTTGGTACATGGCATTAAGGCTTTCGCCTTCGATCCTCACAAGTCCGTCCGGCTCACCTGCGGACATGAAGCAAAGAGAGGTCAGCGGTTTGTCTATGGTGAGTCCTAACTAGCCTCTTCGTTTCCTCTCCTTTCCGTATGACCAGGGGAAGGGAGCCGCCGGCCTTCCCCTGGTCTTTTCTGTCCAGTTCCATGAACGTTAAACCTCTCTGTGGTGGGAGCCCCTCTTCTTGCCTCTTGACATAATCTCTACTTTGTGCTATACTAGAATTACCGCTTAATGGCCGGTAGGCCGGCATGGTGCTGACTCCCTAAAGTAGCCAAGAAACAAAATGGTAAACCACACTAGTAAGTGAAAGGAGAAAGGCATAAGATGCCTCCGGTAAAACCTATTGATGTGATTCAAGCAAGATACGCCCAGGCTGCCGGCATGGGGGATCGTTACACCTCTGGTGTCGAGACCACAGCCAAGTCCTGGAAGACCGAGGCCCTGAAGGCTGACGCGACCTGGAAGCAAGGTGTAGCCCAGGCTGCAGCTGCGGGCCTTTTTGCTAAGGGTATCAACCGCACCTCTAACGAGGAGTGGAAGAGTGCTGCCCTGACAAAGGGTGGAGAGCGGTACGCTGGTGGTGTGACGGCAGGAGTGCCCAAGTATGTAGCCCGGGTCGGCCCCTACCTGAGCATCATCTCCGGTATCACTCTTCCCACCAAGGGTCCTCGTGGTGCTGCTGGCAACTACGAGCGGGTCAAGGCCATCGGTGAGAAACTCCATGCTGCTCGCGTGGCTAGAGGGTAGGGGAGGTAACCGATGAAAACTAGAGACGCGGTACTCCTCTACGAGGATGTTCAGGCCGATACTGCTACCGAGATCCTAGATATAGACCTCGCAGACCCCATCTCCGCTTTCTACATCGAGGTACGATCCACCAACGGGGCTACCTCGAACAAAGGTAACTTCATCAGCGACATCGTGACCAAGATCGAGGTGGTTGATGGCTCTGAGGTGCTGGCCAGCATCAATTTCATGCACCTTGAGGTCCTCCACTTCCTCAAGACCGGGAAGATGCCGGTCATGTTCCCTTCTGAGTGGGCTAGCGGAATCCAGAGACACGGGGCCATGCTCCTCTTTGGTCACTACCTCTGGGATCCAACCCTGTGCCTGGTTCCCACCAGCTACAAGAACCCTCAGCTCAAGGTCACCTTCAATAAGGCTGCTATCAGGGCAGCGGGGGCTACAGGGTTCGCTGCTGGGGATAACATCTTGCTCACTGTGGTGGCCAAGGTCATCGAGGAAGGAGCCTCTCCCTTGGGGTTCCTCATGCAGAAGCAGATCGAGTCCTTCACCTCTGCAACCTCTGGGGATAAGAGGATCGAGCTGCCCACTGACTACCCGTACTCCATGCTCCTCTGCCGGTTCTACGTCTCAGGCTCTGACATCGATGCGGTGATCACCGACCTCAAGCTCACCTGCGACACCGATAAGTTCATCCCCTTCAACCGGAAGGTGAAGCAGCTCGATGCCGAGGCCCTGGCTGCGTTCGGGTGGGGTGAGGCGTACCATAACATCTTCTCCTCGAATGGCCTGACCTCGAGGCTACTCTGGAACAAGGAGCCTCGGTGCGCCCTGGTGACGGCGACTACCCTGCCCCGGGCGATCTCAATCTCAGCGCAAACCGCAGGCCAGGCCACCATTGGTTACTATGACTTGGCTACCCCGACGGCGATTGCCGTCGATGAGAATATCGCCGGCAGGGTGGCCGGGCACGCCCTACACGCCACCCTGCCAGTGATCTTCGGCATCTACGGCAAACCTGGTGACTACTTCCCAGCACCCAACTACGGTAAGATCGAGTTGGTGTTGACCCAGGCAGTGGCTGCTACCTGCGAGATCGTCTTGGAGCAGAAACGGTAACGACCTCTTAAGGGGGTTACATGGTCACAGACAGAGGCACTCTGGTCTGCTAAGTTCAGGGTGCCTCCGTTCTCTTTAAGGAGGTATTATGTCAAGTTATCGTAATATCGTCTCTGATGTCATCTCTGCCGATCGACTGGTTTCTACGGAGCCATGTCTCCTGCACGGCGCGGTGATCCTCTGCTCCGCAGCGGGGGGTGACGCCACGATCTACGATGGCCACGATGCTAGCGTGGGTAAGAGCATCTTGCCCCTGAAAGGGCCGGCTAATGAGTCTGTCCCGGTGTTCCCCCCTGAGCCTATCTTCTGCGCTAGAGGTCTCTATGTGGACGTGGGCACTAACGTTACCAGTGTTACCGTCATCTGGGAACCCTTGGGGGAGTCCTAAAGGATGGTAGTAACCATGAAGAGGTAGGTCGTGTGGTGGATCAAGGACATCACCGTTACCAAGGGCACCACCAGAAACTCCCCGGTGGAGACGGTGGCCAACGTACCCCTGGGGACGATAGAAAGAGTTCTCATCTTCTTCCCCCCGGGATGCTTGGGGTATGTGAAGGCTACCCTCTGGGTGCAAGAACACCAGTTCTTACCAGAGAACCCAGCAGGCTATATCACCGGGGATGACTATGTCTTCGATATGCCTATGGATAAGGAGATCAAGGATAAGGCCGAGGTGGTAAAGGTGGTGACCTGGAACACCGCGGTCACCTACGATCACACCATCACTGTGGGGATATTCGCGAGAGAGAGCTTAGGGAGTAAGGTCTCCCAGGCTGTTAAATCACTCTTCGGCATGGCTGGCCAGACTGTAGAAATCGAGTAGAAGGGAGAGGTATTGCCCAAAGAGTGTATGATGCCCAATACCGAATTTAGCGCACCTCTCCCTTCAGTAGGAGCAGAAGATGACTATACAGAAGTTTGAGGTTCCAGACTGGATAAGGTCAGTCCTCATCTGCGACCCCACAGATATATGGGGGAACGTGGTGGGGATGGGGCTGGCTGAACTATCAGCGGTGCTCTCTCCGGCTAAGAGGTTTGACCACAGGGGAAGTGTCATCTTCATAGATACCTTTGAGGAAGGATTAAGCAGTTGTTACTCATCCACAGCAGGTACTCTAGCTAGCGTAGCCCTCTTTAGCGGTGAGGCCAGACAGGGGGCTTTTAGCGCTAAGCTGACTGGTGGCTCTACTTTGGGAAGGTACGCCAAGATATATTACCGATTACCGCTTCCCCCTCTGTCCAAGATCGGTGTTGAGTGTTCAGTCAGGATAGTTGGAAATGTAGAGGAAATAGGCATAGATGTTTCCTACTGGGACGGCACGAATGAGCACTATGCTGCTCTCAAGTACCTTCCCGTCTCTGATAAGTGGCAATACTGCAATTCAGCAGGAGGCTACTCCGACCTCCTTACCAGCGTTAAGTTGAACGAGATAGCCAACCTCTTCCATGCTGCAAAGTTGGTCTTTGACCCTGAGGCCAACAAGTACGTACGAGCGTTGATCTCAGGCCAAGAGGTCAACATGAGTGCCTATGGTTCTCTCGAGGTAGCAGACAACACCGCTCCCATGCTAGAGATATGGTTTACAGTTAAATCTGAAACAGCTCTAAATGGTGTAGCGTACTTTGACAGCATTATAGTAACTGTCAACGAACCTGCTTAACCAGAAGTAGGTCCCGTAGGGAGGAGAACTAGGTGGCTCTCCCCAAGATAGACGGCACAGGACACGGTATCCCCAGGATGTGCTTCTTCTCCGATGGAAGCAACTGGTACGCTGCTCTCATAGACTCTGCTGGCCACCTTCAGATAGATGTGGTGACCTCTGCTCTACCCACCGATGCAGCCAAAGAGACCAAGCAAGACACCATGATCACCGCGCTGCAACTCATAGATGACCTGAGGAACGCTCTAGACAGCGTGGGGACCGATGAGCTAGATGTGAACGTAGAAGGCTACGACCCCGTTCCTTCCAGCCCGTTAGTATACCGAGCTCTGGACACAGCCTGGCCTAGTGGAACAAATACTGATATAGTTGTCTATAATGTGCCGGCAGGTAAAACCTTCTATCTTACAGACACTTATGTTAGTGACCAGACCCTTGCAGCGGGGGTCGAGTTTTTAGTTCTTCTTACGGCCGGGGTGATTATTCGACTCATCAGTAGGGTTCCCGCAGGTCATGCCTGGATTGATCATCTGAACACACCAATAAAGGTTTCCGCTGGGGAATCTATTTCTCTGGCTGCCTACCAATGGTCTGGCGGAGCAAAAAAAGCTCACGGTACAATAATAGGGTTTGAAGTCTAACCTAGATTGTAGACGAAAGGAGGTGAATCATGGCTAAGTTCTGGGAACTGTTTGCGGAGAGCGTGATCCTGCAAGGGATTCTGTCTCTCATGTTCGGGGGAACAATCTGCTACATGTACGTTACTCAGATCCCCGTCCCTCAAGAACTGGTGGCACTCCTGGGCATCATCATCGGCTTCTTCTTCGGAGGCAAGGTTCAGATAGCTGCAACCAAAGCATTCAAGAAGTAAAGCAGGAGGGAAGGTTTAACGATGATAGAAAAGGCGATCTTACTAGCGATACTGTTAGCGTCCCGGGCTTTCGACGTACCGGCTCACCTGATAGCAGCGGTGATAGATCAGGAGTCAGGGTTCAACGTCCTCGCTCAGGGGGACAAGGACTCAGAAGGAAACTATCACTCCTTTGGTCTCATGCAGTTGAACCTCGAGGGAGCCGGGCACGGGTATCTCCCAGACCAACTCCTTGATCCCTACTTCAACATCATGGCAGGCACTGAGTACCTCAAGGCCTGCATGAACGCTTTCCCTAACAACCTGAGGCTAGCGATCTCCGCCTACAACCAGGGGATCGGTGGAGCCTCTGAGAAGGGGTGGGGAGCAAACAGAACGTATGTGCTTAATGTGTTGAACCTGATGAGTAAGTATGAGAAGGAGATAAAGCCCTAGAGAGAGGAGAGAAGATGAAAGTAACAATCGGGGTACCAACTGAGAGACGGACTTACCGGGGACCCAACGACACTCCCATCATCGTGACCATCCCTTTCAAGACAGAGAAGGGATACGAGGGTGAAGTGGTGTTGGAGGAGATAGATGCTGCCTCGGAGGAGAAGGTCAAAGCAGCTATCAAAGCTAAGGCAACAGCACTGGAAGGGATGATCGGGAAGGGCATTACCCTCTAAGAGTTGACATAATATGAGTTGGGATGAAATCAAGCAATGGCTCAGGGATCACGTTCCCTGGTTCCTACTCTGGGCTCTCAATGGTCTTCTTGCCCTCGTAGATGCTGTACGTGATGCCTGGAACTTCATGAGAGACACCATCTCGAACGCCTGGGGATGGTTTCTTTATTTCAGAACTACAGACTGGAACAGGTGGCTAGTTACCCTCCTCAACGCGTGGGGAAACTGGCTAGTTGAAAGGCTCAACTCCTTTAGTGCCTGGCTAGCTGCAAGGCTCAACTCTTGGAGCATCTGGCTAGTAGAGCGCCTCACCCAGTGGAACGTCTGGCTGGTCTCTCTTCTCAACTCTTGGGGTAACTGGATATTTGCCCGTGTCACTGAATGGTATGTCTGGCTGGTCTATCTTACCAACGAGTGGAGATCCTGGTTATCTGCAAGACTATCAGCTTTCAACACTTGGTTAATAGACAGACTCAACTCCTGGGGTAACTGGCTGGTAGATAAGCTGAACCGCTTCAATGCTTGGTTGATAGATAGACTCAATTCTTGGGGGAACTGGTTAGTAGATAGGCTAAATGGCTTCAGCGCGTGGCTCCTGGATCGCCTTAACGACTGGGGAGCATGGCTGGAGGACCGGCACCGGGAACTCCTTGCCTTTCTCTACGGTGAAGCAGGAGTAGTCACCGGGGCTATCAACGAGCTGAAGGAGTGGGTGAAGGGCCTCTTTACCATATTCGCCAACGAAATCATCTTACACCTTCTGGACTGGATGAGCTACGTTGCCCCTCCCATAGAAGCCATTGACGAGATGGGTCCTCATTTCTCGTCTTTCACCGATACCCTTGTAGAGTGGGCCAGGGCATGGAAGGAACTCAAAGAGGACTGGGTGAAGGAGGCCGTGGCGATGATGGAAGCCTTCGCTGCCGAACTCAGAGGTGAGGAGGAGATGGATCTCCTCACACCTTCAGAGACGATCTTGCAATACTGGCAGATGCTTACCCCGGAACAGATAAAGCTGATAGTAGAACCACCGATAAAGGGATGATGGAGAAGAAAACAGTAGGAAACCCGGTTGCAGCAGCCATAGCTATCCCTGGTTGGATAATAGCCATCCTAGCCTTCATCGGAGGGATCATCCTGGGATGGTTTAAAGGGGTGACCTCCAAAGGCGTCTCCGGTATGATGGGCATGCTTGCTATGTCTGGCTTCAAGGGGTTCGTGATGACTGCCCCCGATAGAGCCACGGAGTGGCTAAAGATAGCCGCTGATACCTTTGCCACACCCACCAGCGCCTGGGCCACTTTCGTCTCCACTGAAATGAGCCAGCTGACAGGAGAATACGTAGACCCTACACAGTTCATGGCATTGGGATGGAAAGAGGGATCCCGCGGCGCAATACAGGCCCTGGGAGACGCCTACCTCACACCGATGCTGGGGCTAATCATGCCTGGGTACGGTAGAACGGCCTACCCTATGGGCCTCACGCCTGAAGACGGCTTAGCTGCTGCTAACCGCTTCCTTGGAACTAACCTGACATTCCAGATGAAGGCCTGGCTCCTCCACTTCCTGGGAGATACCTTCTCCTTCGGGATGTGGAAAGCCATGAAAGACCTTCCCAACGCTATCTCCTGGTCATACGGTATCGGCTGGCTGTCTTGGTTGGTCATGGGCACTCCCTTCCGCATGGGTATCGCTGAGCCCCTGGAGATCCTTTACAACCGTCTCTACCGACCCTACCGTATACCCCTTGCTAGAGTAGCTGATATGTTCTATAGAGGGTATAAAGATCTGCCGTGGCTCATGGCGGGGATGAGAGACTGGGGAGTCAAAGATCAAGATATGGCTGCCATCCTGGCGATAGAGCGGGTTAAGATGTCCTCGGCTGAGGTCTACTCACTATACCGCAAGGGAAAGCTCACCTGGACTAACCTGGTGGACTGGCAGCATGCTCAAGGACACTCCCCAGACGAAAGCCTGATCCTGGCTACGGAGATGACAAGACGTGAAGTAGGGGATCTCATCACCAACGTAGCCCAGACAGCTATGAAGCATTACAAGGACCGGAGAATGTCTGTCGCGGAGCTAAAGTCGTTCCTCAGAGAGGCTCTTTGGACTGACGAAGAGGCTAACCTTATTATCCAAGACCTCAATATGCAGATGGCTCTCGAGAAGCCAGAGGAGGTTGCAGAGAGGGTCCTTACCCCAGCTAATATAGCACGCCTGTTTCAGATAGGCAAGAAGACCAGAGCATGGACAGAGATGATGCTGACTAAGAGGGGGTTTGCCACAGACGAGATCTCGGACTTCTTGCTTCTCTACGAACCCAAGGTAGAGAAGGAGCCAGAGGCCAAGGAGCCACCAGCCGGCTTGATAGGTACCCTTTACAAGAGAGGTCTCATATCTCTAGGTGAGGCTAAGGCCAGGTGGGCTGACCTGGACCTGACAGCAGATTACATAGCCCTACTGGTGATGAACTACGCGCCTCCTGTCCCAGCACCACCTGCACCACCTAGAGAGTTCTCACCCAGTGAAGTAGGCAGGCTGTACCGCGACAGGAAGATCACCCGGGAGATAGCCTTGGCTAGGCTGATAGCTGCACCAATAAACTTTGAGCGTGATGATGCTATCATGTTCCTGGATGCCTTCTACGCACCAGTGGAAGAAGTAGTACCACCACCTAAAGAGGTACCAGCTGCCGTTGTAGGAGGACTCTACAGGGAAGGGCTGGTGACCCTGGCTATCTTCAGAGCATACTTGGTGGAGCTAAGATACTCAGACAGAGCCGTAGAGTGGATGATAGAGAGCTACGCACCACCTGTTCCACCTCCTCCACCACCGGCCAGGGAGTTCTCACCGTCTGAAGTAGGGAGGCTGTACCAGGAGCGTAAAATCACCAAGGAGTCGGCTCTGACACGCCTCATAGCTGCACCCATACGTCTAAGATACGATGACGCAGTTATGTACCTGGATGCCTTCTATACACCAGTAGAAGAAGTAGTACCACCTCCCAAGGAAGCGCCTGCTTCTGTGGTGGGAGGACTCTACAGAGAAGGACTGGTTACGGAGAAGGTCTTTACAGATTACCTGGTGGAATTAAGATATTCCGATCAAGCCTTAGAGTTCATGCTCTTGAGCTACGCACCCGCGGTCCCCCCACCACCCGTACCACCCAGAGAGTTCACCCCCTCAGAGATCGGGAAACTGTGGAGAGATCACTGGATGACTACCGAGGTGGCCGCGGCCAGGCTGACTGGCCCCAGGATCAAGATGACTATAGAAGATGCCCGAATGTACCTAGATGCCTTCTACCAACCCGTGGAAGCTGTAGAGCCACCTCCTAGAGAAGCCCCGGCTTCTGTAGTGGGTAGTCTATATCAAAAAGGTATGGTTGCTCTGTCAGACTTCGAGGAATACCTGGACTTTCTCAGATACTCAGATACCTCAAAAGAGTTCCTTATCCTGGAATACCAACCCCCAATACCACCTCCCCCTCCCTTACCACGAGAGTTCACACCAACAGAAATAGGGCGTCTCTTTAGTGACGTCTCTATTACCCCTAGAGATGCTATGGATAGGTTGATAGGACCTCAAGTAAGGATGGCTAAGGAAGATGCTATAATATATCTTAGATCATTCTATATACCCACTAGTGTATTAGATATAGGTATACTATATACTATAGGTACTATAGGTAGGATAGAAGCTATTAGACAACTTATGACTTTGTTACCTAAGCTACTAGAAGTAGATGCTATGTACTACTTAGATACTTTCTTCTAGTCTACTGTATACTAGTATATAGTATATATATATATAGTAGTACGGTTAACGTTATACTTTGGTTACTACCATAGTTTACTATAACATTTTAATAAGACAGTTACTTATGTTAAGTAATATGAAGGTGCACACTATAGCTATTATGTAGAGTTGTAGGCGTGATTTAGCCTTATAAGTATTATAGTCTACTAATTACTTGACATAAGGGGGTTATCGTCTTTAAGATTTCAACACAGTTCTTTTAACTTTACACAGAGTTCAGAAGCCAAGAATCAGAAGCCCAAGAAGCAGTAGCCAGAAGCCTAGAAATGAGGAGCTAGAAGCATGGATTATAGGGGGATAGTATCGTTACTTAAGAAAAGCAACCTAGTCACCAAGAGTCTACTAGACAAAGCAGAGTTGAAAGTTATCTCAAGAGAAGAGATTTTAGGGCTTGAATATCTTGGAGGAGAGGAGGTGATAGACAGTGTCACCGGAAGAAGAGGAAGAATTGAAGCCGGTAGTACCGCCTATATCACTAAAGTTTGAGGTACCTGAGTTTGACCGTCACGAGGTATACCGGGTAGTGTTAGAAGATGGGAGTATAGTATTCAGGAGCAAGGAGGAGCTGGAGAGAGCCCCTTCTGAGGAAAAGCCTAAGTCTTAACATAATCTGGGGCTTCTACGAGCCCGCTGCCAAGTCTCATTTGACATAATCCAGGCGTGGGAACAAGCCCAGGTCATTTATCACCTAAAAAAGCCTATGTTAAAATTCGTATCTAAATTAGCGATATTATGTCAACCATTTCCCCCTTTTTGGAGGCTCTACGAGGCTGCAGGGGCTTCAAATGTTAAAGAAAGAGGGGTCTGATGGCTGCTGGTGCCTGGGGTGCGATCATGGAGATGGAGGACCTAGACGCGGTGCTGGTGCTCCTCTTCGACCTACCCATAGACCCTCGGGAGAAGAAGTACATTCTGATCCAGTGGTGCCAGATGCACGGTGTAGCGTTGGACCGGGATATGGTAGAGAGGGCAGGTGCAGCCTAGGTGCCTAGATACCCTCACATGAGTCCAGGAGAAGAGAAGTTATGGGAGCGCTATCTGACGTGGGCACCCACTCAGTTCCAAAAGCTCACGTACGATGTTCACTTAGGTGATAGTGCTCCCATGGATCCCACGTGGCCACCGTGGCTGGTGAACCTAGTGTTAGCCACCAGTCGTAAGCGTGTAGACGTGATCGGTGAAACAGACAAAGAGGTCATCATCTACGAAGTCAAAGAGAGAGCCGGCATGAGTGCACTAGGCCAACTCTTATGCTACGAAGCTCTCTACCGCGAGGAGTACAAGCCCATGAAGCCAATAAGAAAGGCGGTCATTACAGACCGCCTACCCCCCAACATGGAGATCCTATTCCCCCGGTTCAATGTAGAAGTAATCCTTGTATGAGATATCCCTAAGGGACCTACTACTGGTACTAAGTAGTCCTAAAGGATACTAGTAAGTATAAGTATTTAGTTCTCCCCTTTCCTGAATACAGGAAATTATAGGCGTGTTTCTCCCCTTGTCAAATTGCTCCCAGGCGTAACTTTACATAAGGGGACTATTTTCCGTGAAATTGATTCTATTTCCCCTTGACAAGTGTATGAAAGTATGATATCCTGGTATCAGGATGAAGAATAGGATGAAGGTAGAGGCGCGGTGTAAGGACTGTAGGCGGATTGGAGGGCGGACCGGTGTCTCGAACTGGCACGTATGCAGGGAGTTTCGCTTGAAGGTACGTTCTTATACTTTGGCTTGCAAGTGGTTCAAACCCAAGGAGAAGCGGGGAAGGAGAGAGCGATGTGGACGAGAGATTGGGTAACGATAAGGTTAAAGGAACTGAGCGCAGAGCGCGAGAGGCGGTTAGCGGAAGGCTTCAAGGCGAAGAGGCTAAAGAGCGGATTCAACCGCCAGGGTAGGCTAGTTCCAGTGGAGCGGAAATGACTGGTAGTCGGCTGAGGTTTATAGGTAGGGTATTAGGCTTACTCACCGCGCCGTTTGGCATCGTTTTGTGGTGGATACCTCAGTCCACCTGGGACAGGTGGGCGGAGAGGTACTTCTAGGGGTAGAGTGGAGGTCTTGATGGAGAAGCAACTGCGGTGCAAGGATTGCAAGTGGTGCAGGTATAGATGGGCGAGACAGGGTGTTATCTGGTGTACGGAGGTAAGAAAGCGGGTGAACCCCGGTCAATTCGCCTGTGGTTACTACCATCCTTTAGGACAAGAAGTTTGTATACCGAAAGTAGGTCCCTTAGGGACAAGGACAAGTGACATATGAAGTGGACAGGCAAGGGCAAGTATCCACCCGAGCAGGAGAGAGAGCGCAAGAGGATGGTTGAGGAAGAACGGTCAGCGCGGAGGCACCGACTGTATATGCAGGCTGTCAAGGACAAGTTAGATCTCTGGGGTGAGGATTCTCTCAACCTGGAGGAGAAGGAGATCGTGAGGCTGGCTCATGACTTCTTCTACCCGGAGGAGGGCTAGGTGACCATACAGCCAGAGTCTGACCGTAGATCAGTTACCATCTCCAAGAGAGTGCACCGGGAGTTGGTGATAGCCTGTGCTAAGATGGGAGTTACCCAGAAGAGCGTCTTGGAGTATCTCATCACCGCTTGGGTACGTGGTGAGGCGATCCCTGTGTATAAACCAGAGGAGGAGGTATAGATGTATCAAGTCAACTGGCGTGATGTAATTCTAGGTCTTTCGTGCTTTGGCAGTCTGTGTCCGGGGAGCATACTACTGCTCATCATCATCGCCAACGCGGTGAGTGGCTTCCGTGGTAAACCATCCCAGTAGGGACAAGCCACCACAGATGCCTGGGGGGTAGTAGATGCGTATCAAGATGTGGTTCTTCGGCAACCCGATACCCAAAGGTCGTCCTCGGCATGACGGTGAGCACTTCTACACTCCTGCTGCGACTGAGGAGTGGGAGGAGACAGTGGGCTGGCAGTGTAAGAGCCAGTTCAAGCATCGTCCTCTTCTGGGTCCTCTAGGTATCAACTTTATCTTCTCCAGGGATAACTTGAGGAGGGTAGACCTGGATAACCTGGAGAAGGCGATGCTGGATGCTCTAAAGGGTATCTTGTACCAAGATGACAGCCAGATCAAGACAAAGAGTGGGGAGATGCGTTATAACAAAGAGCGTCCTGGTGTAGAGGTAGAGATATGGCAACTGTAGAGGAGGTCATCGAGAAGCTCAAGAGGGAGTATTCTCACCTTGAAGCAGAGCGCGATGTAGAGATCCTCCAGGTTGAGCAAGGATACAGGCCTGGTGGGGCGAGGGAGGTAAAGAGGCTCAGAGAGTACTGCGGTGCTCGCAGGCAAGTTATAGATTACGTTCTTAACTTCTTAGAGAATGGGAGGGAGTCCTAAAGGATCCTAGAAAGGAGAACCATGCCCAGACTAACCTGGGAAGACGGTGATACTCACGAGTTTGTAGTGATTGGAGAGGAGGGTAGAAAGAGCCACTGGAATCAAAAGGGTGAGAGATATGTTCCTTGCACCGGCAAGGAGACCTGCTGGTTCTGCAAACACGGGTATGACTACCAAGGAGTAGTCATCGGGGTAGCTATCTACAGCCCTAAGGAGATAGAGGGTACTCATTTTCCTTGGCTCTCCATGACTCCCAACGCTTACAAGGCTATTCGTAGGGTCTTGGGGGTGCTGAAGAAGTGGTATGGCCATAAGATTGCCCTCACCAGGGTGGGGAAGTCCTTTGACACCCGGTATACGGCTGAGGATTTAGGCAAAGAGAAGAAGGTTGACCTCATCCTCTGGGCTAAGAAGCGAGAGAAGGAGTTAGTCTTTGACCAGGGAGAGACCTGGGGAGAAGAGAAGGCAGAAGAGGAGGAGCCACCCGATGAAGAAGTGGTCAGTGAGCGCGCTACTGAGCCGGAGGCGGGTGCAGAGGAGGAAATTGCTTCTATCGAGGAGACGATGAGGATGGCTCAGGAGAGGCTAGAGGAGTTGAAGAAGGGGAAGGGGGGGAAGGAGGAGCCTTACTAGATGGACATAGACTTCAAAGTAGAGGTTGACCACCACTGGATCTACGAGCGACCCTACAAAGTAACTCTCACCAGGGGTGCAAAGGGTGATTACAGGTGGGAGATAGAGGCGAGGGGAGTTCTCCGTTGTGAGGCTGTAACGGATGTTGTTGAGATGGATGATCAGTTGTGCAAGCAGTATGCTACTATAGAACCCACAGACCAAGAGTAGGCCCCTTAGGGGGGAGGAGGGCTAGATGGCAGAGATGAAACTTATAAGTCTAAGAGAGAGTGCGGACATTGCTATCAGGAAGTGTGCGACTGGCTTCCATGTAGTGGGGGGGAGCTTTGGTGGTGAGGGAGAGAGGGCCTTCTCCACCGCGGAGGGTCTAATCGAGTGGCTGTCTCGGGAGTTAGGGGCTGGGCCGATAGTGTGGGGGTTGACCCTGGGGGTCTGGATGGAGAGGGCAGGTATCACAGAGGAGGATCTTCTTCCTGTTCCAGATCAATCGGTAGATCCCAGGGGTCACCAGATGGCCATAGAGGGTAACGCCATCTTTCTCCTGAACCATTTTGTGGAGGAGGAGTTTAGGCTCAGGCACCCTGAGCTACCCCCTGAGCCCAAGCCCAAGAAGGAGAAGAGGGTTAAGAGGGAAAGTCTCAAGGTAGCGCTTCGTGTTCCTGGTGCTGAAGGAGCCGTTACCATAATCCCCAAGGAGGGGAAGCTCATCGAGGAGAAGAAGGAGGAGTAGCCCTTGAAGGTAAAAGAGATCAGTTTAGACCAGATACTAGACCCTGAAGTGCCGGTACGCACCGTAGCGTCAGAAGACGCTATGGATGACCTTATCTCCTCGATAAGGGAGTTTGGCCTCCTGGAGCCCCTCCTGGTGGTCAAAGAGGGTGAGAACTACCGCCTTATAGCTGGCCACCGCAGACTTATAGCTGTGAGAGCCCTGGAATGGGAAAAGGTGCCCAGCAACGTATTGAACGTTGATGCCCAGACCGGGGCTCTTATTTCTCTCGAGGAAAACATCAAGAGGGAGGACGTTAACCCCTACGAGGAGGCTCTTTACTTCCTCCACCTCATCAAGACCTACGACATGACCCAGACAGCCATAGCAGAGAAGTTTGGCTACTCCAAGCAGCAGGTACACAACCGCATGGAGCTCCTTAAGCTAGATCCTACCACCATCCAACTTGTCCAGGAGAAAGAGCTGGACATGACCAAGGCCATAGAGCTGGGGAGGATTGGGGACGTAGAAGTCAGAGCCAAGGTGAGGGCTGAAGTGATGGGGTTGAACCTTAATGCCTTGGCTACCCGAACTTTGGTAGATCAAGTCATCTCCCTTGGCCCTGAGATCACCCAGGGAGGAGAAGTCTCTATCGAGCACATCCCTATTGATGAGTCTCCCATAGGTTACTACAAGTGTCTTTTCTGTGGAGCCCCTGGCAGGGACATAGTCTTGAGGAGCATCCTGGTCTGCAACCACTGCCTCCGGGTGGTGCAAGAGGGTATGGAGGAGGCAGCGCGTGGGGAAACATCCTAACCTTCTCACAGAACATAACCAGAAGCCCCACGGAGCCTGTAGAGAGGCGGAAAAGGAAAATAAGGGGTAGAGTACTGGGGTACCCTCCTTTGAGCAGACCAGGGGAAGGTTAGGCTTTCTTCGGGAGCCTCCTTTGCCCACCTTCCCCTGGTCCTTTATTTCCTGTTCCGTGAACGTTAAACCTTTCTGTGGTGGGAGCCCCTCTATTGACCTCTTGACATAATCTCTACTTTGTGCTATATTGAAGATGCGTTTAACAGGAGGTAGCCCTCCACTGGTGCTGACTCCCTAAAGTAGTCAAGAAACAAAAAAAGGAGAAAGGCATAAGATGCCTCCGGTAAAACCTATTGATGTGATTCAAGCGAGATACGCCCAGGCCGCCGGCATGGGGGATCGGTACACCTCTGGTGTCGAGACCACAGCCAAGTCCTGGAAGACCGAGGCCCTGAAG
>ERZ1292632.2484-Hain-H43-01um-R2-2484-length-15327-cov-4_pt1 | contig 15327 bp, 28 predicted proteins | sample MGYA00564407_ERZ1292632 | MGnify/ENA primary metagenome ERZ1292632 (study PRJEB36523, sample SAMEA6512637) | groundwater metagenome | collected 2019-01-08 | study: AquaDiva: Metagenomics assemblies of 32 groundwater samples | reverse complement strand
GAGCGCGACGGCGCGAGTCGGGGTCGCAAAATTTTTCACCAGAAAAATATTTGTGACCAAGTCTCCCCACGCTCACAAAGCAGATGTTACTTATTTATCCTTTATCTACAAGCTTTTTCTGCCCTCGCAAGCCCTTGACTTTTTGCATTAAAAGTGGTAACATATACAATAGATGATTTTCGATCTTTGAAAATTACAAATTCAACCTTACAAAGGAGTTCCCCATGACATCCTATTTGTTGTTCATGCTCATTGTTTTTGCAGTAGCTGGGATTGCTGTAGCCAAAGCAGTTGTGCCTAATCCTAAAAGACCAACTCCACCTACAACTGCTAAAGTAGTGGCTCCAGTTGTGAATATAGGCAAAGCCCAAGGATAATCTCTTTTAACTTCAGGGTCCCAAGGCATTTTAATTAATTGATATGGCAATTTAACTTTCGCGTGATAACTAGAAGGTAAGTCTGCAAACCCTTTTCGTGATTGTATAGAAGCTATCTTCGCCTGTTCTTCTATAGTTATTCCATATTTACTTAATTCAGCAACAGTTGGCGATGCAACTTTAGTGCCTGTATTGAGATAAGGTAATTGTCCAGACGCCCCTATTCTAGCTTGCGCAGCAACAATGTCTTTAGAATCAAATCTAGCCTTTTGCACGTCACTTAAATGCCCTTCACTAATAGCTTTATCAATATTATACCCTTCGCCTTCTTTGTAAGATTCAAGGTTAGTTAATGCTTTATTTTGTTCTGCAACGGAAGCTCTTTGCGTATCAACTTCACTCCAATAATTCTTTGCCCCTCTAATAGCTTCACCAGCACCTTCGCCCATTAACCTTTCTATTGTGTTATCGCCAATACCAGCTCTAACTGCCATTGGCACATCAATTCCAACAGAATATCCACCGCCTGCTGCTTTCTGGAAGTTTGTTAGTTGAGAATTAACTTGTGCACGAGCTTGTTCAATTTCAGTTTTGACACTTTGTGGAATATCTATACCAGCTTTAGTGTAAGAATTTTCTACTGCTTTTAAGTTACTTAAAATTTCTTCTTTGTTCTGAATACTTTGAAGGCTAATTTCTGCACCAGCAACATTAGGGTCATCAGAAGCTACTCTATCTCTATACTCTTGAGTTTGAGCGTATGCAATTGCTTCTTGGCGTTCTTGTGAAGTTTGAATAGCTTGATTGGAGTCTGAAGTAGCAGGGGCATAACCTTGTGATTCTTGAGTTGCTGGAGAAATTATTGAACGTTGAGAGAGATTACTTTCTTGAATTGGTGCTTTATAGCCTGAATCATTTCCAGGTGTATAAACTCCCATTGAAATCTGTTCTTGAATTTCGGCATCTGTTAGCATTAATTAGTACTCCCAAAATGTGCTAAGCAGGATTTGTGAATTATATAATGTAGTTAAATTACAATAATGTGCTAAGCAGGAAATCTAAAAAATAATTAGTTCTATTGTAGAATGGGGGAATCTTTTAATTGTTGACTCCCCCATTATGGCAAGAGAACTAATCTTTGACATTTGTTAATCTCCATTTTTCAAAGGAGTATCGGACTATACCATTACCTTATCTAAGGTAGCCACCATCTAGTCTCTCCACATTGCCTGGATTCATTTTCCAGTTTAGCTCGGCGATTGGCATGCTCTATAAGAGTTTAGCTTTCCCCGAATTTGATGGCTTATTCGATGAAGATTTCTCTCCAAAGGGTCTCATGATTTGAAACCCATCCATGCAACAGCACCAAGTATGATGACTGTTACGAAGATGATGGTCAGGACACCAGTCAGTGAAACGACTGCACCGGTATAGGTGGGGGTAGTGATGGTGTTGACTACTGAGTTAACAGGTGAAATCAGATTTACGCCAACAACTATGCCAATCATGCATTGCCTGTAATCTCCTCTTTCGAAGAGTGTCGGACTTTATCTTCATCCATTACATCTCTGGATGGCTCGTGTAGAGTCTCTACACTCGGTGTTTTAAACCTAGCTCGGTATTCCCTTGGCTTCTTTATTTTCACTTTAGGGTTCACCGAATTAGCGAGCTTATTGCCTCCATATTACTATGGAGCGGGACCATGATTACTTTAATCCATCCCGATTAAGGCTGCAATATTCATTATTCATTAGACCTCCTTTTGAAATAGATAAGCTAGTAAAATTTAGCTTTTCTTGCTGGGTAAGTGCTACTTACGACTTCCACGAACTGTCTTTGTGTATCCTTTTACTTTGACTGCTTTTTGAGTTGGGTGACGAGTGTAGCCTTTGACGTGAACTTTCATAGTATGGACCTCCTATGATTATAGATTATATACAACAAAAAAAGACGACTACTTTTACTATTTCTAGTTAAGTATTCGTCTTCGTCGCCCGTATTTAACGGGAAGGGATTATGTTGTTAGATTTGTGTAGCTTTGTCCACTTCACCTATATTCATTATAAACTATTTTAGGGAATTTCACAATAGCAAGTGGCTACACTGGCAAACACTGACAGTTATCTATAGTTATTGGCTAGGCTAATATACACACTTTTTAGCTATTTTTACACACTTTTCTATGTTTTTTAACTTAGTTTACATAATATTTTAACAAAGAAAGCTGAAAAACACTAAAAATAATAGCTATTAGGCGTGGTTAATAGCTGGCAATAGCTGCAAATTACGATGTCCATCTTGTTTTTTGTTTTTAGCTATGGTATAATATTATATACATTAATAGTGGGCTTCAGCCACTTTCCAGTTTTAACGATTACGAAAGGACGATTACGATAAATGACACAACTATCACTAGTCCATCCACGTTATTCAACCACAGATATTTCACTCGCCGCATATCTTCACTGTCAAGGCTATCCTCTTTTATCAACAGACAATCAAGGATTCCCTACTATATTCCATTTTGTGCATACACCTGAGTTAGAAAAAGCTGTATACCTTTTTGAGACGTATAAATGCGAAGGCAATATACGTCATTTTTATACCTCATATAAACTGATGATTGAGAAGATTAAAGGTGATGCTAAAGGCAAAAAGGGAAATAGATGAATGGAATACTTTTTATTACATAATTAAGGCTATGACGGTATATATATCGAAAAGTTTGCTACTTATGAAGAAGTATGGAAAGCATACGAAGAAACTCTTGCCAGAGAATATAAAGTATTTAAACATTCAAAAGATAGAGATTCTAAATTAGCAATTATCAAAGGTATTATAGTCAAAGATAATGAATTCTTTATAGAATCAACTGGGAAGTCTTTACTTAAATAAAAAGCACAAACTACTAACAGTAAATATCCCAAAGAATAATAAATAACAATTACTAAAACTTGAGGTATTAATGGCAAAGAACAACAAAGTTGTTTCTATAACACCAGTCAATGATTATATAACAATACAGCCAGCATTAGATTTTTGGGGAACGACAGCTATCTTATCTGTTGGCTCTAAGTGGTTGTATGTATATGAGAATGATGATGTTAAATTTGAGACTAAGCCTTATTGTATACTATCGAATGGCGATAAGTTTGGATACGAAAAGAAAGAGTTGGCTAACCGTTCATTGTTTCATGTTGGGCATTTAGACATTCCAGATGCTCGTTGGACTTTTGATGATATTGATTTGTTTAGCCAAGAACCAAGTTCATTGTCATTCGTAGAAGTGTATGAAAAGATTAGAGAAACATTTGAAGAATATATGGATTTTGAAGATGAAAGGTTATATTCTTTATTTAGCTGTTTTATTATTTATTCATATTTTTATCCATTATTTAACTTCGCACCTGTTTTACAACTCTGGGGAGAATTCAAGACTGGGAAAACTAAAGTTTGCTCTCTTATCGAAGCAATGGTATTTAATCCAATCAATAGTGCGAATATCTCATCAGCTTCAGTTTTTAGACTTATCGAATCAAGAAGAGCTATAATATTATTAGATGAATCTGAAGATTTGTTAACTTCTGACAGAGCGAGAGATATTAGGAATATGTTACTAGCAGGAACTGGCAAAAGTGGTGAGACTTATCGTCAAGAAAAGGGTTCTGGGGATTCTGATAGTTTCCATACGCAATCATTTAAAGTGTTTAGTCCTAAGTTAATAGCAAATATTGCTGGTATTGATTTGCCAGCTTTGCAATCAAGAACTATTAGAGCTACAATGACTGGAACATCAGACAAAATAAAAGCTAACCTTGTCGTCACTCAAGAAGATAAGAAATGGCAAGAAGTTAGAAATCAGCTTTATAGATTGTGCTTGACACGGCATAATGATGTAATTAACTCAAGGGATAATTTACCAGTCCATAATCTAACTGGAAGAACTTATGGTCTTTGGCACGGGATTATGGCTATTGCTAATTTAGTTGATATTGAAGTGTTTCAAGAATTATTGACCCTAGCTAGGGATAATAAAAATGAAATAGATAGTGACATAGAAGAATTTAATGAAGAGCCAAGGGCTATGATTAATAAGTTATTAGAATTTTTACCTGAAGATGTGGATACAGTTTATAAAACTCCAGATGAATTGTTGACTGTTTTGGGAATAGAATTTGGAATGTCATCTAAGCGAGATATGGCTATTAAGTTAGGTAGGTTAGGATTTAGAACTCGAACTGTAACTATTAATAAGAAATTTGGAAGGTATTATATCATTACAAGGGCACATATTACAAGTTTACAGGAAAGAACAAAGTGAAAGTTACAAATCTAACAAAACGGATAAAACGTATAAAACAGGGCTTTTTTTATAAAATGTGTATTTTGGGACATAATGGTTATGTGTTTTTCGCCTGTTTTATGTGTTTCGTATATAGCCTACATACAATACGTATAAAACACGCCAAAAACACATAAGGTTTATGTCCCAAAATACACGTTTTGTTAAAAGCCCTCCGTTTCATGCGTTTTATACGTTTTATAAGATTTATAAGGAGTTCATATGCTAAGTGAAATAGTTAGAATCGTTAATAGCCCAACAAAGGACAAAAAAGGTCTTAGGCTAGTTCAAAGAGTTTATAAAGAAGGATTTAAAGAATTTGTAGATATTGCTCATTTAGAAATAGAAGAATTTAGCCAAGGTGCTTTAACTTATGGAACTAAGAAAGTTGAGATTGAAAAGAAGTCTATAGAAATAGAAATTGAATCTATTCCCAAGTTAATTGAAATGTTAAAAGATTTTTCTAGAACTCAACGAACTCCGCGAGTTGTTAGTGCGCAATTAATTACTGACCCTGATTTGTTAAAAAAATTATCTGGGAAAAATAGTGGGAAAATTAAGATAGAAGAATGAAAATCAAAATATTATTATTTACGATTGGTATTGTTCCCTATATGATTCTTACTATATTTATGAATTTCTTATGGAAGAATTCATTTGGAACACCATTTGGATATTCCCATAGCTTGATATATGGATTGCAAACTTTTGTATTAAAAGACTTATATATTCAAAGTGCAATATTTATTTCTTCATTTATAGGTATATTTACTATTTGGTATTTTCTTTGTAAGATATTAAGAGTAATATTTACGTATGGAGATTTATTTTAATGAAGATAGTTTTGACAAGTTTTAGGGATGCTAGAAACTGGAAAGGGACTAGTTGTTCTATTGCGAAATATCCGCCTAAGAATAGTGATATGCCGGATTTTTTAGTTGATGTGAAACCCGTTTATAAGGGGCAGAATTTAAGTCCTTATATGAATCCAGAGAATTTTAGATTAAAGTATGAGTGGATTCTTGAACAGCAAAGAGTTAAGTTAATTGATTTGTTATGTAGAATAGATGACGAGACTTTGGTGTTATGCTGTTGGTGTAATATTGAAAGTCAGTTTAAAAAGTTTCCACAATTTGGGTATAAGTTATTTTGTCATAGAATACTTCTTGGATATTGGGTAGAAAGAAATTTTCCTTATACAATTGTAAAATATTCTGATGGTGCAGAAAACCCTATTTGGAAAAGGAATAATTAGTAATGATTAATAATGAGCATGAATTAAAAACTCCATATCAAGAAATGGTAGAAAAAATTAAATTAATTGGAATATCTACCAAAAATATTAATAAAGGAAGAAAATTATCAGATGAATGGCGACAGCGAATAAGTATTGGTAGTAAAGGAAAACACATGTCTGAAGATACTAAAAGAAAGATGAGTATTTCTCATAGTAATGTCCCATTAGGCATTGAACATAAACAACATTTAAGTGAATCTCATAAAAATCAGCGCCCTACTGAAAAACATAAGCAGCAAATAAGTGAAGCTCTTAAAGGGCATTCTGTTTCAAAAGAAACACGACAAAAAATAGGCTTAACTCTCAAAGGAAGAATTCTTCCACCTGAACATAGAAAAAATATTTCCCTGTCTCTTATGGGAGAAAAACATCCTTTATGGCTTGGAGGCAAATCATTCGAGCCGTATACCAAAGAATTTAATGAAGCATTTAAACAAATAATTAGAATTAGAGATAATTATACTTGTCAATTGTGCAGTTTTAAAGAAGAAAAAAGAAATAATAAAAATAAAAATACTGAAAATCCTATTTTGAATTTAGAAACTTACTCTATTTCTTTTCCTGCAAATTTTATTTTATGTAATAATATGGGAAAATTAAGTATACATCATATTGATTATAATAAGGAAAATACTACTCTTGAAAATTGCATTTCTCTATGCAGGAATTGTAATAGTAAGGTAAATACAAATAGAAAATATTGGACAGAATACTTTATAAATAAGCAAACTGTAGTAAGTTGAAGGGAATTTCAAATATGCAATTGTAAAATATGGAGATGGAGCGGAGAAGGCGATATGGAAAAGGTAAAAAGAAACAATATTATTATGACCATAAAATGTGATAATTATAGTAATTGTAATTATATTGTAAGCAGACTAAAGAGAATGAAAAAGTTTAGACCATATTGGATTCTAGACGAAGTTAAAAGTTTTAAGGATGAAGAGCTTAATAATAAAATATTCTTTCTTAATACAGACAGTAAGCTTACCCATGATAAAGTATTTATATACTTATTAATGCAAAGTAGAAAAAGAAATGTATCTTTTATTATTCCTTTTGTAAATGAATATATTGAACAAAGAATAAAATACATGTCAACTTATTATTTAAATCAAATTCATCATGCTCCTGATAATAAGTACGACCAATTACGTTTTGTATTTGGCGAAGAAGATTTATTTGAGCTACATAATTTAATGACTGGTGATAATACATATCTCTATAAAAAGAAGGAGAAATTAGATGTCAGTTCAACTTGAAATGACTGATGGAACTATTGTTACATTATACGACGAAGAAGAAGTCCAAGGTTTTATAGAAGATTTTTCTGACCACTTTGATGCTGTTCACTGGCTTTCAGATGAAGATTATTCAAAAGCTCTTGGGCAATTTAGATTGCAATTAGGAACTTTAGTTGGAGAAATGCTTGAGCCGTTGAAAATGTATGGACAGCAACCTTTTGTAGAAAATGCCGTAGAGGAAATAGTTAAAATTGGTAGTAAGCTTACAGAAGATTTTAGATTAAGAGTTAGAGGTATTAATAATGTTATTAGTCTTGAAATTATAAAACAAAAAGAAAAGGAAAAGGAAAATAGGCAAATAGTTATGAATTTGAAGTTGGAGGGATAAGTGGAGACAATTAAAGGTTACTTACAAGAAATACCAGATATGCAATATACTCAAACTGGAATAACTCTAACTAAATTTCCTATTCATGAAGAGTTAATAAGTCCAGATGATTTTAAAAATACTAAAGTTATTGCTTGGGCTGAGTTGGCTGAGGCGGCAGCAAATTATCTTGATATACAAACTCATGTTTATATTAAGGGATACTTTAAAGAAAGAGAATGGAAGGATATGAATGATGTTAGGCATACGTCTAGAGAATTTACTGCTAGACAGATTTGGAGAGTTGATGGAGAGAATCAGTTTAAAGATATATTAGAAGAGTTTAATGAGAATAAGGCGGAGGTTTAGATGGAAAAGTTTGAAAAAGAAGATAGATATTTAGTTGTAAAATATAAAGATATTCAGAAATATTTAACAGAAGAAGAATCCGGTAAAATGTTTAAATTAGTTAATTCTTTATTCGAAAGAAAGTTTAAAGTAATGAAGATGAACCTTATGCTGAAAAAGTTTGGCAATTAATTCAAGAACAATGGGAGGTTGATAATGGACTTAAAACAATTACAAAGAGAGAATAAAATTTGGTGTCAACATAATTTTCCAAACGCTGAACCTTGGATGCCATTAATGGGAGCGACTGAAGAAATTGGTGAGTTGTGCCATATACATTTAAAAGAAGCACAGGGAATTAGGAAGGTTGATAATGTTAAAGAGTTGAAGATGGATGCAGTTGGAGATATTATAGTGTTCTTAGCTGATTATTGTAATAGAAGTGGATTGGATTTAGAACAGTCAGTATTCTTTGCTTGGTCTACTGCAAGTCAAAGAGATTGGAAAAAGTTTCCGAAGAATGGAGTGAATGAATAAAATGGAAATAATAGAACAGAATTATAAAATTCTAACGCCAATAAATAAAGAAGTAATTTACTCAATGATTGAATTGGCAGGAAGAACTGCTTATAAGTCTGAAGATAAAATTACAGTTGGTTCAGCAGAAAAGTTTATCAAAGGAATTATTAAATCTGGGCATGAAAGTGTTATAGAACATTTTAATATATCAGTTAGATTTATAACAGATAGGGGTGTTACGCATGAATTGGTTAGGCATAGGCTTTGTGCCTTTACTCAAGAGTCTACTAGATATGTTAATTATTATAAGAAAGGAATGCAATTTATTAAACCAGTATTTTGGGATTTAGATACTCCCTTTTACAAACAATGGGAATATTCTATGCTTGCTACTGAAGGTGTTTATAATAATATGATTTCTAAAGGCGCAATTTCGCAAGAAGCTCGTTCAGTTTTGCCTAATTCTTTAAAAACGGAAATAGTAGTTACGGCTAATATAAGAGAATGGAGACACATATTAACTTTGCGAACTTCTAAAGCAGCGCATCCACAGATAATCGCATTAATGAAGCCTTTACTTGCTGAATTAAAAGAAAAACTACCAGTGTTATTTGAAGATATAGGAGTTGAAGGTGAATAAATTTGTAGTAATGTCAGCTAGTGCAAGATTTGTTGATTTTTGGATAGATGGTAGGATTAAAATAATTAGAGATGGCGATTTTCCATATTCAATTTATTCTGATTGGAGAGAAAGAAAAGATTATAAAGAATTCAAACCATTATTAGATAAATCTTATCAAGACGTAATTCGTTTATATGCAGACGAATTGCTTGTTGGAAATTTTGAGGGGTATATTGGAGAAAGTACTCAAGCTGAAATAGAAGTGGCTAGATTAAAGGGCATTCCGATAAAATATTATTATCCAATAGGAGTTGAAAATGACAAAACCTAAAATCAAAACAGCACATCAATTGGCAGAAGAACATTGGAACTGGCTTCAATCTGTATTAGAAGAACAAAGAAAAGTAGAAGGAAAACTTTATAAAGATGCTTTTATTCATGGATATAAACACGGGCAAGAAGAAATTGGAAGATTAGAAAGGATTAATGAAATGATTAAGAAAAATGTTAAGGACTTTAGTAAGGAGAAATAATGCGATTAACAGCTCAAGACATTAAAGCAATAAACAAAATCAATAATCCTTATGTTCTAAGAAAGCTCATTGCCACTATTACATTATTCCAAGCTGAATTAAAGCAAGCAACTTTACAAGAAGAATGCAAGTAATTTAAAGAAAGAATAGAAGAATATCAAGAATTATTCAATGTTAGGTATAACGAGATAAAGAAATGTGGATAAAAAGTTGGAACTAAAGGAATCTGAATGGACAAGTGATAATTTCTGGACGAGATTGAGAGTTTACTGGTTGCCAAATAAGTGCTTTCTTTGTGGGCGATGGAAATTATGGGGAATGAATCCTCATAAGAAATGTGTTGAACAGGAATTAAGAATGGATAATGATATGGATATAATAAAGGAGAAATATGCCGAAAACTAATGAGGAAATTGTAAAAGCTTTAATTGTTCTTGCTAATAGTAAAGAAGTCCTAGTAAAGTGTGAACCGCAAGTTATGTGGCACGAAAATATGAATGGATGGCAAGTTAGTAGAGTGCTTGAAGCTATTAGAATTTTAGAGGAAAGAGAAAATGGATAAGCCAGTTTGTAAGAAATGCGGCTCAGCTGAAAATGTCTGGCAACTAGACGCCGATACTGCTTATTGCGAAGAGCATATGAAGTTTGAACAGTGGCTTCACCCAAAAATAGTAATAAGCAAAAGCGTAAAGAATATGAAGATTCTGATGGGAACAGCGTAGAGTATTCTTCGCCATTTGATGTTAATAATCAAATATACTTTTGCGGTGTGCCGTTTAGGCTGGATACTTATTCTGGTTGCACACATAAGTGTAAATATTGCTTTGTTCGGGCGGCAGAATTATTTTCTGCTTCTAGGGGGAATAAAGGGAATTATGTAGTTCCAGCTGACCCTAATGTAATTCGCTTGCAATTAGTTTCTGCTTTTGATACTACAAAGGAAAGAGAAAGTATTGTTACAGAATGGCTTCGACATAGAGTTCCTATTCATTGGGGTGGAATGAGTGACCCTTTTCAGCACGCAGAAAGGAAGTTTAGGGTCAGTAAAAAAGTAATGGAAATGCTAGAATGGTATGATTACCCGACTGTTATTTCGACTAAAGGCATAGTTTTAACAGATATTGCAGAAGACCCTTCTTATATGAATTTGTTAAAACGTGGTAAGTTTGCTGTGCAAGTTTCGCTTATAACTTATGATGATGATTTTCTGGCTAAGATAGAACCTGGAGTGCCATCTGGAACTGAACGTATGCAAGTTTTGGAAAAGTTAGCAGAAGCTGGAGTTTGGACAGCTGTAAGAATTCAACCTATGATTGTTAATTCGATAGTTGAAAGGAAGTTGCCAGAGTTTATTGAAAAGTTGTCTAAAATAGGTGTTAAGCATTTAATTGTTGAAGCTTATAAAGCACCTGTTCGGGCTGAAGAGGAGTTAAAGTTTATTTGGGATTTATGCCCAGAGACTATTAAGGAATATCAATATTCCGATGCTAAAATGGAAGGGTTTGAAAAGATATTACCTACTTGGCGAAAGTGGCAATATGTGAAAGTTGTCAAAGAAGAATGTGCTAAATATGGAATAACATATGGGGCAGCGGATAATGATTTGCGAGATATGGGCGATGTAACTTGCTGTTGCGGAATTGAAAATATACCTGGATTTGAGAACTTTTGGCATTATGAAGCTGGTCATGCTGCTAAGATTGCAAAAGTTAAAGGATTTGTAACATTAGATGATATGCAACAGTTTTGGCATGGTGAGAAGACTTTTCCTATTCATAATGAAATAATGAGGCAGAAATATAATGCTATATATGGAAAGGTTGCTGCGACTCCAAAGTTTGCTATTGATACTTATTGGGGCGAAGGCGGAGAGTCAAGTCCAGAGTGTATTTTTAGTATGAGACAGAGTCAGAGGGATGGGAAGCTGGTTTACGAGAGAATTGACCCTATTCCGTTGCTAGAAGCGAAAAAATCTGAACAGAGTAGTATGTTTTAATATGAGTGGACCAGCAGTGTTTATGCCATTTAAATTTAAAAGAATGCTTTTAGATAAAGTTGATAATGCAGAATATTTAAGAGCTGATGGAAGATGTATTTGTGAAGTTTGTAAGTTAGAATATAGTGAACATTTAAGACTGGATTTTATTGCTCCAACATTTGCTTTGTTATGTGATAATAAAATAGTAAAATTGTAGGTAGGTATGATTAGTTTAAAGAAAGTAGATTTAAATTCCAAAGAATTGATACATAGTTTTATCCAAGCTAGGGCTAAGATAGAACAATCACTTGGTATTTATCATTATTCAATAGACCCATTTTATAATTGGCTATCTAATACTGGTAAGCACTTTTATTATGTAACAGAATTTGAAGATGATAAGGTTATTACATTTTTGAACTTTACTCAAGGTGGGTATTATAGAATGATAGAATTTCCATATAGCATTAATAATAATCACATACATGAAAAAGAAGTATTTGATTATGCTATGAAGAATGTGGCTGGGCAGGCTTATGTTTCGGATTATACGTTAAGATATATATTAGATGGAAAGACATATGATGCAATAGAAATTGCAGATACTGATTTTTATATAGATTTAATGAATGATACTTGGTTATTTTCTAACAAATACAAACATGATAATAAAGTTAATGTATTAGAAAAGAGTGGGAATTTTGATTTTAGAGAAATTAATTATTATGATAAAGGTCAAATCATATCATTATTCGATACTTGGGGAAAGCATCACGATTTGCATAGTAAGTTATTATTTAGAAATTATTTTAAAGAGTTTATGCAAATTAATCTTTCTCATTGTCTATTACAATATGGATTATTCTATAAAGATAAGTTAATTGCTTTATCAATATTTACACCGACATTAGAATATTATTGCCAGGGAATAATTCAGTGGTCTTTAAGAAAGGGCGATTTTGAAAACTGTGATAGAGATTTAAGAATTGCGTTGTCACAAATAGGGCAAATAATGAATTATTTGTGTCTTAATGATTTGAAGTTTAAAAATATGAGATTTGTTTCTATTGCTGGTGTTAATGGCAATAATACTGGATTGATAAATCATAAAAAAGAAACTTGTCAACACCAGATTAGTTATTTTAAGGTGGTAAACAAATGATTTACAAAGCTTCTGCTGCTTGGCTATCAAAAAGAATTAACTGTACATTAGAAGGAATTCTAACTCAATGTCATGGATGTTGTGAGAGTAAATTCTATCCTTGCACCATACCTGAGCAAAATGTTTATAACCATTGCTTCTGGCTTGGAGATAAAGGCTGTAAGTTAAATATGGATGAAGAACCTGTCTTGTGTATGCTTTATCCAATTATATTTAATGACAACCACACAATGATTTTATTCGCTAGAAGCTTATTTCAGTCGTGTAAGAAAACTTACAAACAGGGCGAGAAAAGTATTTTAGAGAATCAAAGTAATCAGATTATTCATATATTCGGGCAAGAATTTTATGACTTAATGTATAAAAGTATTATTGTAAATCAGAAAGATTTTTACTTTGAAATGCCTAGGTATGTGTTAGCGTGTATTGCAATAGAAAACTTACTAGAAACAATGCATGAAATACCTATGAAAAGAACAGAGTATGAAAAAAGATTCCCAGAATACTTTACTGGAGCTATTAATATTACAACTACATTAAGTCATAATCCTAAGGTGATATAATAGTCTAACTTTACATAACGTGTTATTTACATAACGTGGTTAAAATGGGCGGAAAACACTGAAAAACACTAAAAAGTGTGTATGCGAGTTAGCTAGGTGGTTGCCAATAACGATAGATGGTCTTGTTAATAATAGCTTATCTATGGTATAATGAATATAACAATTAAAAAGGCGGTTCAAATGAATAAAGAGTTTAAGCCGATTCAAACTGACGAAGATAATCAAATTAGAATTTCTATTAAAGAATATAAAGAAAAGGAATATTTAGATATTAGAAAGTGGTGGAAACCTGAAGGCAATGATGATTATGTGCCGACGAAAGTTGGGTTGAATTTTAATGTTGATGATACATTGGATAGCGTTGATATGATGGTTAAAATGCTTGTTAATGCTTATTGTATTTTACATGAAACTGAAGTTAAGGATTTGAATTTAGAAGAGTTTGAATTAAATGATTGAACAAGCTAAACTTGATAAATATGAAAAGTCAATACAGGAGCTCATTGAACGCCGTGAGTTGGATGACTTAATTCTCATTCAAACTATGCAAATGGAAGCTTTGTCAATACTAGGATTCGCAAAGAATATGAAAGAATTTTCAGAAAAGTATTATTTCGATGGCATGAAAGAAAATGTTAAATTTATGAAAGATTGCCTTAAGAGAATGGATTTAATGTTAATAGAAGTTGATGAGAAGGCACACGATAATGAATCCTGAAGATGATGTATTATTGACTGTTGAAGAAGCTGGCGATATCTTAAAAGTTTCTAATACGAGTGTTAGAAATTATATTCACAGGAAAAAGAATTCATTGAAAGCTTCTAATATGAAAGGTAGTAATAATAGGTCTAAATATAATAGGCAACCTTGGCGAATTAGATATAGCGATTTAATGGAATTTATTGATAGAGGGGCTTCTAAAGAGTAGTGATAGAGATGAACGGGAATTTCATCACAGTTCTAAGAATAAAATGGAATTTAGCCGTCAGTCTTCTCTTGAGCTATTCTTCTTGATATGCTAGTGTCTTGTATATCGGATAATAAAGTCAAAAATATTGACTGGTGATTCAGACAAGCTGTAAATCCGAGCTAGTAAAGATGTTAATTAAGCTGGTGTCCGGAACTATCGGCAATACGAGTACAGGCGATGTGGAATGTTTCGAGAGCGTACCCTCCCTTTCGTTTCACAAATGAACAATGCCGAGCCAGCTTTTTGGAGAATTAAATGAAAATAGTTATTATTGCCTTATTGATAATTGGAATATTCTATCTATCTAAATACTGGATAAAAACTTTTAACATATTCCAAGAACTTAAAACTCATTGCGATAAGTTAATGGGCAATGTTAATTCTATAAAACAGCAACGTCTTGACAATATATATGCGTTAGCTGAAAGTGTCAAGAGATATAACTTACATGAGTATAATACATTGCTGGAAATTATCAAAACTAGGGGCGACTTACAAAAATTTCCAGAGTTAAAGAGTATACTACCAAGTATTAATGCTTTGGTTGAACAATATCCTAATCTCAAATCTAATGAAATGTTTAATAGGTTAATGGGCAAAGATTCATTAATTGAAAATTCGTTGAAAGAAGAAAGGTTTTTGCTTAATAAAGCATTGCGAGAATATAATCAATTTGTTAGACAGTTTCCATCTAATATGGTGGCGATTGTTCATCAGTTTAAAGAGTTGGATTATACGAAGTTTGTACAAGAAGAATATGCGCCGAAAGAGATATTTGGAACTGATAATTAGTGCCAAAAATAAATAATGACATTCATAATTTAGCAAAACAAAGTATTCATCATGCTAATCAATCTTTAATCCTAGCAGAATTATCTATTAAAATAGCTGAATTAGTTAGAGAAATTCATCAATCAGCGCTTGAGCTACCTAGAATATATGAAACAAAAATAATTAAAAAAAGGAGGTTGATAAATGGGAACAGTTGTTGTAAGAAATGTTGT
>ERZ1292632.2483-Hain-H43-01um-R2-2483-length-15331-cov-5_pt1 | contig 15331 bp, 44 predicted proteins | sample MGYA00564407_ERZ1292632 | MGnify/ENA primary metagenome ERZ1292632 (study PRJEB36523, sample SAMEA6512637) | groundwater metagenome | collected 2019-01-08 | study: AquaDiva: Metagenomics assemblies of 32 groundwater samples | reverse complement strand
TCGAGGTAAGGCCGGAATCAGACCGAAAGTTAAAAGTATGGTAGGAATGCATCCAAATAGTCTTTTTGGCACAGTTGTAAGTATAATGGCAAGATATCGTATTCCAATAATATTTGCTAACAATAGAAAAGAAGCAGAAAGGTTCACGCTTGAAATATTAAGGAAGTATTACTCATTAAAAAGAACTAATGATTTTAAATTATAATTGGAGGCAGTCATGGTAGATAGAAAATTTTGTCCTTCCTGTAATAAACAGCCAATAGTAACAGTAGATGGAATCTATAATGAAAAGATGCCATTTACCAAATTCAGGTATGCTATAAAATGTCAAAACATTGAATGTCCTGAAAAGCCAACAACAGCTTTGTATTCAAGTGAAGAATATGCCATATCTACTTGGAATACAAGGATAGCAAAATGAAAAAAATCATTCCAAATAATCATACTATTATTGCTTGCATTGAAGCCAGAACAAAATTTGATAATCAGAAAAATGTATATTATGATTCTTTAAATGATGCAGAGAAAGATATTCATAATTTTAATGCTGGATTTAATCGTGGCATAAGTTGGACTATTAACAATTTAGACAAAATAGAGGTTATTGATAAATGAAACTAATCTACTGCCCAAAATGTAAAGACATTATCAAGTTGACAATGGTATATCGAACTTGTTTTTGCGGCCAATCTTCTGGTAAATATCTTAATTATATTAATGCCGAAATACACGGCGAAGCAATACCGATTGGTATTCTTAATACAGAATTTCAAGCGGCAACTCAATGTAGACCAAAAGAAGTTAAAGCGTTGTTTGAAGCATTTGTAATACCAGAAAGCTCATTAACTGTTAAAAAGGTGTAATTATGGGAGTATCAGTTTTTCAATATTGTCCAAAAGGCGAAAAGATTATGGTTTGGATAGATAATTTTAGAATATGTAGTAGAGCCAAATTATGTAAACTGGTTTGTGAATATAATATTAAGGGGAAATAATGAGAGTACAGTTGTGTTACAGAAAAGAAGATACTCCAAACGGAAAAGTGAAACGTATGGATTTTAATAGAATAAAAGATGCTATGAATATTTGGAATACTCAAATATCAAAAATAGCAACTTGTGGATATTTGAGAAAATTTGGAGACTGGCATTGTATACATATAAAACATTAAAAGAAGAAATAAAAATCAAAAAAGGAGAAAAGTAAATGGAATTCGGAGATGTAACAAAAAATGGTATTGACAATGTAAAAGGTAGGAATTTACCAGGTTCTTATGATTTTCATGGTAAAAAGCATCAAGTAATGTGTGCTTGCAATGATAATTGGGCAAGAGAAAACAGAAAGAAAAAGACAAGGCCATTACTCTTGCTTGACCTAAACCCTGAGTTTAAAAATGTCCAATGCAATATCTGTAAAATGGTTCCCCATATTATCGTAAATAAATAATCTAAAACCTGGGAGTATCGTGCTATGAATCCAAAACAAATTCAAGCAATTCGTGATGATTTAAATGTTCGATTGGCCAATATTGCAACTTCAATAGAAGCTACAGATGACGAAGTGAGGATTGCTTTTCTTATTTGTGAAATTGACCAGTTGAAAGAATTGTTACAAACCTATCGAGATAAGCGAGCGGTTGACGGGTTAAATGGTAGAGTCTGGAATGCTTCAAAACACTATGACGCAGAGATATTAATTGACAAGCTTGAATCAAAGCAACCAATAATTTAACAATTTGGAGTAAACTATGTTGTATTTAATGGGTTTTAAAAACCCTGAATGCGTTGATTATGCAAGGATTAATGACCCTGATTATATGTATGTAGAGATAGAAAAGGCCGTCAAGAAATATCCTGTATATGGTGGCACAGCGTATGCAATAAACGACTTTTTAAAAAAAGCCGGTTTTGATTTCGGTAAAGACTACTGGATGAAGAAAACCAGCATAGGAACTTTGACGGGTTTCGTTTTTAAAATCAAGTTATTACATGAAGATTGCTACAGAGAGATAGAAAGCCATTTAGGTTCTTCTCTTGCAAATTCAATGGGTAATGATGCTTATCATAACTGTCAAGATACCGCAAGCATTATAGACCTTTTGGAGCAGTATAAATTCAAAGAAAACAAACATTACAATATTGGATTTTTTAGTAAATCAGAGTTGCCAAGTGAGGAACTGGTAGGGATTGAACTTTCAGGTTTATATCGTAAACTTGAGGATTACTATCAAGAAGGCGATTACGAACTGTTAAAAAATACTTATCCAAAGGTTTATGAAATTATATACTCCTTTGATAGATTAGATAGAATGCCGTCAATGGAAGAAGTCAGGACTCACGAAAAAAAGTGGAAAGGATTTTTTGAGAGACAGGGAAGGATTAAAGATGGGTTGTGGTAATAAACTATGAAACAAACTCGAAAACATAGTTTTATCGAAAGCTGTGTGAATATTATAGTTGGATTTATTGTTTCTCTAATAAGCCAAATTGCAATATTCCCACTATTTAATATACATATTCAACTCAAGGATAATCTTCTTATTGGATTATATTTTACAATAATATCAATAGTGAGGAGTTATCTACTTAGAAGATATTTTACAGGGAGGGTTAGAAATGGACGCTGGTAGCATTGTTGAAATAAAAATGAATTATGGAAAATTGGTTGTAAGTTTGTTGTTTGTGTCATTGTTTTTATTCGGGTGTAATAGGAAACCACTATCAAGAACAGAGGTTATTGAGGCAAAAACTCAATGTGAAAAGGCTAATATGGACTACAGTATACTTATATATAACGATACCGCACAGCCATTCGATGTTGTTTGTGTAAAAAAGAAGGAAGCTATACTTTGGTAATCATTACGCTTAAACACAAACAAAGAGTATGCGAAGGGCGGGTGGTCAGGGAATAGTAAGGGGCAAGTTCGGGGCAAGAATGTAGTTCGGTAGTTATGGGGGAGTAATGGCGAAGATAATATTTAATCCAAGAGATGAGGCTATTATTTTTCTTGAAGATAAAAATTTAATATATATATATGAATCATTTTATGGTTACAAAGATGGTTTCTACCAACCAATCGTTGATGATTTTATAAAAAATGATATACAAATACAGTTAAACGATGAACATAGTGGTTCTACTAATAAGGTGGAACAAGTATTTAAGTCTGTTAAATTTATTCTATCTAATAAAAATGTAGATTTAGATGGAAGTTTAAAATATATAAATTGTAAAAATGGAATGTTAGATATTAGAACTTTTGAATTTTTACCACACTCTTCGGATGTTATATTTTTATACAAACTTAAAGTGAATTATAATGAATTTTCAGAATGTCCAACATTTTTAAAATTTATAGGTGACGTTTTTGTAGATGGCAATTATAAGACAGATGCAAGTACGGTTGACTATATACATAAATTTATAGGTTATTGTTTTTATCCAAAGATAAAGTTTGACAATGCAATGGTCTTACTTGGTCAGGGTAGTAATGGTAAAAGTATTTTTATGTATGTAATAGAACATTTATTTGAGGAAGCGGTATCTCATGTTAGATTTGATGAAATAGGCATTAATCAATTTAGAACATCTGGACTTATAGGTAAAATGCTTAATATATCTCCAGAACTTGATAGTAAGTCAAAAATGAGCGGAAGCGAAATAAAGGCAATTATATCTGGAGATACGATAACCGTTGAAAAGAAATACAAAGATGCGTTTAGTTGTAAATTGACCACAAAACATATAGTAACTGCAAATAGTTTACCAGCTTCATCTGACAATAGTTATGGTTTTTATAGGCGTTTTGATATTATTCCATTTAGACAAAAATTTCTTGATAAAATTAAGGACAGAAAAGAAATAGAAGAATGTGATAGGTTAAACATACCATACAAAGAAGCCGGAGATAGAATAAAACTTGAAAAAAATCTAACAAAAGAGCTTGATGGTATATTTTTATGGGCTATACAGGGATTAAAAAAATTAATGAAAGATAAAAGATTTCCAAGTATAGAACAAACAGACATGGTTAGAAATATGCTTAGGGAAGATACCGATACGGCAGAAATGTTTATAGAATCCTGTCTTGAATCTTTTTTTGGTTATACTCCTTATTCTTTAGTATGTGATGAATATAAAAAGTTTTGCAATGTATTAAATCTTGTTCCACAAAAAAATAAATATTTTAAATTAAAACTTAAAGAATCTGGAATAGTTGTTGCAAAATACGGAAACGGAGGATACCAACAATTATATAATACCAAATTAAAAGAACAAATAGCTATTAAAAAAGTAATAGAAAACATAAAACCGATAACAAAAATTGCCGATACCGATATGCACAAATTTGACATTTGATAGGATAATCTTGAATAAAAAATGACGTTTTTTTACATTTTCGGTCTTTTTTCAGGAGTTTCTAAAAATGAGAAAATGAATAAAAAATCTCATTTTTAGAAAAGCACTAAATATTTTATGGAAAAAAATCATTACTCATTCTCTATCTCATTTTTATAAACCCTTTCTCTTCTTTATTTTTCTTTATAAATAATGAGAAAATGAGATAATGATAAGAGATAAAAAAAGTTTAGATTTTGGTCATGGCAAAAAAATATGAAAGTTCACACAGTTTTTTTGCCGTTTTTGCAAAAATCTCATTTTGTATGATGGCCATCATATATTTTTTACAAGTATTGAGAGTGCCGGAACTGTCAAAAACTAAATACAGGAGGTCTTTATGGATTCACAATTAAGAAAAGAAGTTGAGTTGGCAATATCAATAAAAAAAACTATACCAAATAATTCTGACAGGCTTATGTTTTTTTCCAATGGGATTGTATCTGAATTTGCCCAAATTTATTTAGGTTCAAGAATAAAAGCTCCAGATGATATAATAGATGAATTATTAGCCATGATAAAAAAGAACATAAGATATGCAGAACATAAAATTGATACCAATCCAGATTTTGTAAAATCGTGTTTGTTTAAATTTGATGATTTAAAACAAAGCAGACCATTTTGTAATTTAACGGATAGATGCGTTGTCTGTAACAATGAAATGGAGATTGCTGAAAATGAAAAAAATAAAGTAAATGTTTGTGGTAAATGTAAAGGAGATTAAAATGGCAATATTGAACAAAGAAGATTTACCAATTCTCAAACTCGCAATAGACCTAACCGGCCCAGATGGTAGTGCCTTTGTCCTATTGGGACTGGCAAAGTCTTTTTGTAAGCAACTCGGTATTGAGTATGAACCCATTAGACTCTGTATGCTGTCAGGTGACTACGAGAACCTTGTCAAAGTTTTCGATAAAGAGTTCGGTGAATACGTTGACCTTATCCGGTGAAAAATCAAAGGCAAGAGGCCAAATAGCCTCAAGGTTAAGAGTTAAACCTTAATGCAAGGGTTAGGTATCAGTTAAAATTTAAACCTTTAAAAAACGGGGCAAATTGAAGCGGAGGGAAAATGAAAAAAACAGGATTAACATTTTTTGAAGCTGGAGTACACTTAGCAAATGGTAAATGCGATAGCATTAAAAGAAAAGATTGGGAAATACAGCTTGCGATTGACAAAAACGATATAGATGCAACAGATTGGGAACTTATTACAAAAGAGGAGGATTAAAATGGCAAAAGAACCAAAAGAACAAGTACATCATCCTGAGCATTATGGCGGTAAGGATAATCCTTATGAAGCTATAAAGGTTATCGAGGCGTGGAATCTTGGTTTTTGCCTTGGCAATACTGTAAAATATATCAGTAGAGCTGGTAAGAAAAGTCTTATTGGAGATACGGAAAAAGAACATTTACAGGATTTAAAGAAAGCAGCGTGGTATCTTAATAGAGAAATCCAAAGGAGGGAGTTATGAATGGCCCAGAAAGAACAGAAACGATTGAAGATTTAGAAAATCACAAGGGAACTCCAGAGCAAGAAATAGCCAAAAAATGTTTTTTAGATACAGTTGCTAAAGGTTGTCCAACAGGAAACCAAAAAGATTATCTATTTTCACTTGCGATGATGGTTGCTTTTGTTGCTGGCAGAGCGTTTGAATCAAATAGATAGATAACACGGTTAAGCTAATTCTAAATCCAAAGGAGGTTTTTTAAAATGCAAATAGTTAAGCAATCATGGGAATTTTTGAATGAACCAAAAGGAGAACAGGTTTTACAGTTAATCGAAATTGCTGGACGTACTTGTTACAAATCAGAAGATAAAATAACTCCAGAATCCTCACGGACTTTTGTGAAAAAATTAATTGATTCTGGCCATCATGCTATGATTGAACATGGTAGCATTTCTGTAAAGATGGTAACTGATAGAGGTGTGACCCATGAAATAGTTAGGCATAGAATAGCCAGTTATGCACAGGAGAGTACCAGGTATTGCAATTACAGTAAGGATAAGTTTGGTAATGAACTTACAGTAATATTGCCAGTATGGTTTTATGGTATGTTCCCAACTATTGAATCTGATAATGCACAAAAACGTATACAATATATGAGATGGAAAAACGCATGTGAATCAGCAGAATTTTCTTATTTAACATTACTTGATGCTGGCCAATCCGCACAGGAAGCCCGTTCTGTTCTTCCAAATTCTCTCAAAACAGAGATAGTAATGACAGCTAATCCTCGTGAGTGGCGTCACTTCTTTACATTACGGGCCAGCAAAGCAGCACACCCTCAGATGAGGGCGTTGGCATTAGATATGCTCCAAGGTTTTAAGAATACAATCCCAGTCCTATTTGATGATATATACCCAGAGGTCAAAAATGGAGACAATTAAAATCATTTTTTTAGATAATAAATGGGTATTGCTTTCAGTAGCTTTATTGGTTTTTGTTTATGTTTTTACATGGATGCTCTTTGCAGGTGCTCATATAAACAATGAAAGAGAGGATAAACATGGAGATAATTAACAGATTACAAGATATATTTAAAATCCATTACAGGCATAATAATATTCTTTTAATAAATGCTGACTGTATGGAAGTTATGAGGCATATTCTTGATAAAGAAATTGACTTGGTTATTTGTGACCCGCCTTATGGTATAGGTAAAGATGGTCAAACCCAATCAACAGGTGGTAACGGCGGTAGAAAAGCGCATGAATTTAAGGGATGGGATAGTTCTATCCCTGAACCTGAATATTTTAAGGAGCTATTTAGGCTTTCAAAGAATCAAGTAATATGGGGAGCCAATTACATGACTCCTTACTTGCCTCCATCAATGGGATGGATATTTTGGGATAAAGGACAAAGGATTAATCAGTCAGATGGAGAACTTGCTTTTACTTCATTTGAAAAGGCGTTGCGTGTATTTGAAATTAATAGAGTGGAATTATTAAAAGAAGGCACGATACACCCAACCCAAAAACCTATAAAGCTATATGAATGGATTTTAACGAGTTATGCAAAACCTGGACAGTTGATACTGGACACTCATCTTGGTAGTGGAAGTAATGCGATAGCGGCATATAATTTTAAAGCCAGTTTCATTGGTGTTGAAATTGATTGTGATTATTTCCAATCTTCCGTTGAGCGATTTATTAAGTCTACCAGACAAACTACCATGTTTGAATTAACGGATTTATGTAGGCCTGTTCAGGAAAGCATACCTATAAAAATCACTTAATGGAGATGTTGATATGGAAATTCCAAAAGAAATTGGGATTAAAATGTTTTATTGTGAACAGTTTAAAGTTAAAATATCACCAGATGTTTGTAAGCATAGGAAAAGCCTTGCCAATAGATATAAAAGCATGACTCACAATGAAAAATTTGGTAAACATTTAGCAATAGAAATGATGATTGATAAATGCTTGCCATGTGAAATTGGGGATAAAAATAAGACTTGACAAGCATTATACCTTTACAGTACCTTTGTCAAAAATACTACTCATAAGGAAGGCTTACAGATGGACAAACGAGATACAGACAAGGCCGAAGAGATAGATTTTGCAAAGTTTTTAGCTGAAAAAGTGGTTAAATTTGCCATACATGAATATCAAAAAGGGACTGGAGCTACAGACAAACAAAGAAATCATTATACAAGCGCAAAAAGATTTTTACTTTCAGAATGGTGCGAAGATTTGTGTCTATTGAATGGAACGAACTCAAAATACTTACTGGAGGTCTTGGGGATAAAATGATGAAACTATATTTACTTGGATGTTTTGTTTGCTGGATTTATGGCATTATTTTGTTTATAAAAGATGAAAATGAAAAATTATATAGAACAACTGTTGAATATAGAAATTCTAAGTTTATATATTATCTTCAAGCATTCTTTGTTTCCATAATAATCTCAATTACATCATGGATTGGAGTATTGCTGTTAATACCTCAAATTATAAAAAGAAAAAAATAGTTTATGACGCTTTTTAAATCCAATTTTAAAAGGAGAATTAAATGGAACGTCTTATTAATTTATTTGTTTTCGTATTAACATTCGTATTTTTTTCATTGCTTTATTTTAATAATCAAAACAGTATTGCCAGAGAAATAGTTGACGACCAAATGCAGTTTGAGAAACAAGCAAAAGCAATGGATATACAATTAAAAAGGATGAAATATATTAGCCTTACTGTTACTGCTTACTCTCCAAAAAAGAGTGAAACCGATTCAACACCACTTGTTACTGCTTTCCAGAAACCAGTCAAATACGGGATAATCGGTATCAGTAGGGATTTAGAAAAACTGTACGGCTGGAAAGAAGGCGATGAAATATTATTAGAAGGAATAGGCATTTTTGAGGTTGGTGACAGAATGCACCATAGATGGAGAAAGAGGGTTGATATTTTTCACTGGAATACTAAAGATGCAATTAATTTTGGTATGGTTAAAACAAAAGGGTATAAAGTGAATTATTCAGAAATATAGGATGCTGGAATGCCAAAAATGTTAACAGAAAAACAAAAGCAATCACACAGAAGGAACCATTTAATATTACGTTTAAGAGGTTGCTATCAACTGTTTAATGAATTGGACTCTCTTACTGGTATGAAAGAAGTTGACAAACAGTTAATGCTTTTATCGGCAGAGCCGGAAACGGAAAGAAGAGATAAAGAATAATAAAAATAAAGCTTGACAAGGCGTTAGAAGGGTGTTATAAAGAACCGTATGAGGAAGATAAAAATACTAAAATTGAAATGTAATCAATGTGAACATAAATGGACTCCAAGAATTGCGGTAATACATTCTTGCCCAAAATGTAAAAGCATTGCATGGAATAAGAAGAAAAAATAAAGGGGTATTCATATCTTTTTGCCCAGCCTTCATAGGGTTGACAACCTAACCGAGTAACCCGTCAAGTGAAAGGGATGGAGGCGTGGACAAAAGGGTATAAATAAGGGGATTGGATGAAGTATATAGTATTAACGGATAATAATAATTTTTCTGAAATAATGATAACATTTCCAAGTTTTATCCAACATGTAAAAATGTTTGGAATTATAAAAAATGAAAATACCTATGCTGTTATTGTTTCAGCCGGTTCTATTAGATTTACAGAAAACGAAAGGCTTGAATGCTATGGAGAATCCCATTCATTGAAAGTTAAAAGCAGAGAGAAGGTAGATACCGAACTGTTACTGTTTAATTTAGGAAAATAAAATGGATGAAAAATTTTATATTTATAACAAATCTGCTGGTAGTTTTGAACTTGTAATGGGTGAAAAGGTAACTATCAAACATTTGCCGAATTTTGATTTTTTTATCCACTTAAACAACATTCAACTTAATAGTAAGGAAAGTTGGAATGTAACTGAATCAATATCTGGCGCTACTGTAGCTGTCAACTATCCTTCAAAAAAAGAAGCCATTGCAAAAGCAAAGGCAAATTTAGAAAAGATTACCAGAGAAGAATTTGTAGACCTTGTTATGGATAGGATATTAAAATATGGCATATCTCCAAGATACGTTTCAAAGGTGATGCCATGATAGATAAATTACAGTGTATAGTTCATTGTAGTGCTTGCGGGAAAGATAAAGCTATTGGTATTTTATTAGAAGAGGTTTATTCAAGAAAATGCGACATTTGTGTAATTTGCGATATATGCCCGTCATACAAGATAAAAGCATGAACATGATATTGTGTGAAAACTGTGGCAGCCCTGTATTTGTTTTAAAGAATGAGATTAGCCATAAATGTCCAAACTGTGAATTTATTATATATGTCAAAAAAGAAATTAAAAAACATACAGGAGAATAATAATGTCTGATTTAAAATTAGTAAAAGATTCCAATCCAGAAGAGTTGGGCAAGAAGATTTTTTATTGTGTTGCCGGTAAGATTGAACTTGCAATCCCATCCGTAAACATAATAAAAGAAGAAAACGGCACGATTTTTGCAGATGAAGTTTACAGCATATCATTAGCACAAAACAAATTTGTTCCAAATCAATTAGATGTAAAACTTTCTTCAATGAAAAATATTAAAATACGATACAATGTTTTAATTGAAATGAATGAGAATGACCCTGTGTATAACATGGTTACTCAAACAATGTCCGGCATAGCAAGGCCACACTAAAGGAGATAGACATGGAAGATTTATACCAAGATGAAGATACACCAGATTTTGTCGTTATTACTTGTCCTTCTTGCGGGTATATCTTTAATTGTCCAAATCATTTATTGCTTGTAGGTAATATTGAATGTCCAGAATGTGAAGAAACCTTAGAGGCTATATAATATGGAACAAATCTATACAGTTGAATCGGAAGGCGGTAATTTCTATACAGGTAAAGCGGTATTCCCTATAACCGGAACCTCAATACCTGTAATACTAACTGAATGTACGCTTAATAAACACACAAATAATCCAATTTATATTGGAGATGCTACTATTAAAATATGTGCTTTCTTTGAAGAAAGAAACTAAACGGAGGGAATGACATGGACGTAATTGGAACGATTGAAACAGTAATGGGCTTTATGAAACCTGACGACCTTGCGGAACTTGTTGCCCGTTCAGTTAAAGACAAAGAAGAAAAGTTTGTAGAGCTTTTTATAAAATCCATAAGTAGGATGGAATGCTATAAAAACAATATTGATTCAGCTAATGTTGGGTATATTGAGCATCAATTAAAAGCCAAGATTGATTACGTTGTCAAAGATTTAAAAGAAAAAGAAGTAAATCCGTAATTGGAGTTTATTATGCCTCAAAACAAGGTAAGGGAATTTCATACTGCAACAAAACAACCAATAAACGACACTTTGACGCTTCCCTCGGATGAAATACTCAATTTAAGACATAAACTAATTCAAGAAGAAGTGGATGAGTTAAAAGAGGCCATAGATAGCAATGACATTGTGGAGATTGCAGATGCTTTAGGCGATATTCTTTACCTTGTTTACGGAACTGGAGTTGTAATGGGAATATCTTTGGATGAAGTATTCAATGAAATTCACAAATCAAACATGACAAAAATATCACTGGATGGCCAGGTTTTTCTTAGAGAAGATGGGAAAATATTAAAACCAAGTTCTTATATTCCACCAGACATTCACTCAATACTAATGAAAAAATAATCTAATAAAGCGAAGACTCTCTTCCCCCCGATGTTTTCCCTGACCACGCTTTTCGCTATAGAGGTTGTATATATGTCAGACCAAGTGATAATAAAAGAAGTTAAAAACAACTGTACCGATAAAGATGGTAATAAGTTACCGGATAGTGTTTTTATAAATGTTTGTCCTGCTTGTGGTTCTCAATTATTTGATTACAGGTGTTATGTATGTGGAAATTTTGTATAAATAGAATACTTGGTAAATGCTTTACAGCGGGTTATCCTTATCCGGTTTGCACTTTGAAAGACGTTTTTTTGTGTAAGACAACTCATAAGCTCAGAAGGATATATTACACCTGCCTTAAATTGTTTACCTGACGCTTAAACAACCTCAAGGTTAAGACTTTGAATAAAGGTTGAGGTAAGAAGGTAAGCCGATTATTTGACAACAACCCAAAGCTCAAGGATTCTATTTATCCAACCTCTTAAAAATTTAATTTGTTTAGGATTTTTACCAACAAGATTATTATAATGCTGTATTCTTAGAAGCAAAAGATTTTTCCAATCTTTATCGCATTTATAAAGCAATTCATTGGCTTTGTTGATTCCTTGATTAACTCCACAATCAAAAACCACTATATCAAGTTTTTCTGGAAGTAAATCACAATTCAAAGCATTCCAATAGTCACGTTTATATATTGCCTTTGCATTATCAACTGTTAAATTTTTAATATCTAAATCTGGATAAGCTCTTTTACTTATTCCAAAGTTTGTTTCTCCACCTAAATCAAAAGATTCATTTGTATAGCCACCTTCACGGATTAAGACAAAATCAATGGCTTTATCAAATGAATCTTTCATTATTATTGAATGCCTCCAAGTATTGGCGATTTTGGTTTTGTAAGTTTATAATTGAAGTTTACTTCATTACTATAATCTGATTCATTCCCAAAGCTATCGTATGCAGTAACAGCACAATAATAAACTCCTCCAGCAGTAAATAAATTAGTTAATAGATATTGTGTCACATTTGATACATCTCTTATTATCGTATAGTTTCCAGTAGTATTGCCACAATATATTTTATATCCCATTAAATCCGTTAAAGGTGTTCCATCCATATTTGTCGTTGGTGCATCCCATGACAATATGGTTTTTTTAATTGGCATTAGGGAATAAGCTAAAATTGAGCTTATTGTAAGGATAGCTGCAATAATTGACATGATTCTGGCTTTCATTTTTTTTCTCCTATTTTTTATTTTTCATTCTTTTATATATTATAGCACCAGCAAGAATAGCAACACCTAAACCAAGGTACAATGTTGGAATTTTTGTTCCAAATAATTCTACATATTCAGGTATAAGTCCTTCACCATGTTTACTTGTTATTTGCTGTATCGCTTCTGATTGACTTATTCCTTTTAAAGCCGCCCATGTCTCAGGGCCAACTATGCCATCAACTTTTATTCCTTTTGATTTTTGAAAATTCATTACGGCACTTTTTGTAGTCATTCCAAAAGTTCCAGTAATAGGTTCATCAAAATAACCTTTGGATTTTAAGATTGTTTGAACTGTTGTTACATCTATACTTTTATTCCCAATTTTTATAGTTGTTTCACCGTATGAAGAAAATCCAAGCATCCTATAGCTCCTCTTTAATATTTATCAAGTTTTGAGAATCCAAGTTCTTGCATTTGATTTGCATAATTTATATCACCATTTATGATTATATCAGCAATGTAACGATTATACACACCTTCTTTATATGTTTTAAAGATTAATTCGCCAATTAATAATTCTTTTGCTTTTTCAGTAGCTTTTATTGCATGTTCTTTTTCAGTATCACAGCTTGGCCTAAATGATTCAGGGGCATCATAACCTTTAATTCTTATTCTTACATTAACTTTTATATTGAAACCAACATCTATTTCAGCATCCATAGTATCAGCGTCAATAATTCTTTTTATTGTTCCTTTATATGTATACATTATTTACAACTCCTTTATATTCCATTTTAAATCATTTTCTTTCACTCCAAATACTTTTGCTATTTCATCAAACGACATTGAATAATGTGTAATTATATGGTTCATTTCTCTTATTGTCTCTTTTGCATCATCGGTATTTACAATAAAACTTATATTTACCATTACTTTTTCTTTTCTCTGAAAATCTCCAAGTTCATCACATTTGCATTTCATTTTAATTCACCATTAAAATATTTCATGTGTTCCGGCTTTAGGACATAATTCTAAAACTCTTCTTTGAGCTTCATCTTGTAAAATAGTTGCATCTCTATAAAGATTATATATATCATCTTTTGTATATTTCATAATTATAGTCGGATGATACATTTGGAGAAACATATCTATATTACCAACGGCATAATTAGCATGGAGTAAAGCAATCCCAGGATTTTTATCTTGTTTACTGGCATATATCCAACGCTTTATTTGACGTATGCCTTGCTTGATTGCATCTTCTTCAAGGTTTGTGCCGGACAATACAAGCATACATTACCATTTAACAAGTTGAATTTGGTGTTATATCTCTTAACATTTCAGTTTTTGCAAATTCTTTCATTCTTTCATCAAGTGTTTTATTCCAAAACGTTCTCATATTAATACAATCGAGTCTTGCTATTGCACCATGCAATTTATATAATGTTTCCCATAATTCTTTTGCTCTTGTTTCTGTCATACCTTCATCTTCCATTTTTGTTTGATATGGAAATTTATTATAATCCATTTTAAACCTCCTATATTACCTCTTTCTTAATCCTTGTATAAATTCATGGAATCTGTCTGAATCAAATTTGGGGTTATCGCTTTCAAATAAGTTGTTAAAATATCTTAATATAACATTATAGGATTCTCCTTCAATCCTACTATCATCTTCCATTTCTTTAAATAAGTTGCCAATGGCTACATAATGGGCACTTTTAAATATAGGATTATTGCCATCGAATCCACCTTCCCCTTCACGGCGGAATTTATGTAATTTACTTCTATCCATTTCTTCTTCACATTTACAAACCATTTTCTTATCCATTATTTTTCTCCTTATATTTTACAATTATCTATTGCTTCTTGTATATTAAATAAATCTTCAAGTATGTTTTCAATTTGAACCATATTTAAATCATGGTAAGAATTTGGATAATAACTTAAATTAATAGCTCTTATTTGGCTAAGAGTTGACCATCTTGATTTTGCTGCTCTTGCAGATTGTATACATTCTATATAATCACCAAATGTTTTTGATTCTTTAAATTTATCATAAAAAACTATTGCGCTTTGAATATTATTTTTTAATACTTTTATTTGTGCTTCAATAAGAGATTCTTTAATTTCCATTATTTTTCTCCTTATTTTTTGTTACAACCACATCCAAGATATTCTATACCTTTTCTTGGTTTAGGTGCAAAAAAATACCAATACAATAACCCGCCTATTGCTGTTATTGTTATTGGATTAAATAATACAAGTTTTGTTTTATCGTCCATTATTTCTTCTCCTTCAATATTCTGATATTCTCCTTTAAATCATCCATTTCTTCTTTAAGTTCTTTCATTTCCTTTTTCTTTTCTTCATTACAATCTTCACAATTATCACCAAATCTTTCCTGCATATTCCAATATTGTTCTTTTGTATTGTTTAATTGGTCTGCTTGTATTTTATATTGGAGGCGATTATCGAGCATGGCCAAATCAATAGCATAAGCGTAACGATTTTCGTTATAAAAATAAACCGAAAAGACTACTCCAACTAAAGAAATTATAACAAGTATTTTTTCAATGAATTTCATATTACATCCTTATT
>ERZ1292632.2481-Hain-H43-01um-R2-2481-length-15338-cov-13_pt1 | contig 15338 bp, 18 predicted proteins | sample MGYA00564407_ERZ1292632 | MGnify/ENA primary metagenome ERZ1292632 (study PRJEB36523, sample SAMEA6512637) | groundwater metagenome | collected 2019-01-08 | study: AquaDiva: Metagenomics assemblies of 32 groundwater samples | reverse complement strand
AAAATTAAGGGAAAAACAAAATGGAAATCAAAATATCAACACCTGAGACGATGACTGCGGATGAGTTCATTAGATATTGCTTATTAAATCGGATAGAGATTTTGAAATTAAAAGAGTGCGGTTTTTTTGAATATCAGCTTGGCAGAATTTTAGTTGATAAAGCCAATGGGACAATCCGGGAGGTTGACAAACCAATAAAACATAAGTGGAATAAATAACTATTGACAAACCATTTGGCTTTTTGTAAAGTTTAATAATAGCCCTACCAAGAACGCAATTTATTTGCTATTCAGCGGCGGGTTCAAGGTTCCTGATTTTTTAATTGGAGATTTTGAACCCGTTTTTAATTTAATGATCCAAGAGGACTTGAAACTGGTTATTTTAAAATACTGGCCGGATTGGGAAAAAAGAGACACGGACGGCGTGACGGAGATTTTTTTGGAGATGCATAAGGAATTGGCCGTTCTTTTAAAAAGAGATTTTGAAATAGAAGAACCCGTGATTTGTGTGCGTGAATTAAATCTGATTGACCCAAATAAAAAAGAATAAAATGGATTGGATTAAATGTTAATATCTCTTCCCACTCATAAATCAAAACTTCTTATTTCTTATTTCCGTCAATTTCAGATAGATATTTTTGAGGCCAAGATGATGAGTTATGGCAAGAAGGGGCTGCGCAACTTTACCCCGGTTGATGGAAAAGATTTGTCCACCCGCACTATTAAAAATTTCAAAGTATTAGATAAGGGTTGTCTGACTTACTTTGAAGAACAAAAAGAGCCGATGAGAACAATGCGGATGATGGAGGATTTCCAGCCAATGTTTATTTGGAAAAAAAGCATTGTCTTCTTATTCCAGTTTATTACTGGTAAGAATGATTTTAAAAAGAAAAATATATTTCAAAAGTTCTTAATAGTTTTGTCAATTTTCGTAAATTACGAGTTTTATGTCAGATTTGTCCACCACGCTTTATTAGACCATTTCTACGACCACCCGGACAGAAACAGTCAGCCGGTTAGAGAAATCTACCGGGTAATGCCGGATTTCCCGCTTGAAAGAGATATTAGTTGTTTCTTTATTGAAGGCGATTGGGCGTATAGATTAAGGGTTCAGGATGTTTTGCCCGAATTAAACAAGGGGGCCTTTAATAAAAATCCGCTAAAAGAAACATTAAGATTGTTTGATATTTTAATAAACAGAGAGGGACAGATAGAAACGACAGGTGGGATGATAGACAAATGGAGAATGGCAAAGAGGTTTGTATTTTTAGGGTATTGGTATTTGAAGATTTTCAAAAAAGATTTATTAAAAAAAATAATCAGGGCGGTCAATGAATTAAATCTTGAAGAGATAAAAATGGATAAGTCGGATAGATATTGGGCCGACCAAACGGGGAGCTATCAGCGCGGAGGGCTAAAACACGATTTCAGGAAATTATTTTTATAAGTAAAAAAAATTATTAAATATGCCTTATAAATGCGATTCAAACAATAATTTGCTTCATAAAAAGGGCGGCAAATGGAGTATAAAACAACACACTACAAGCCACGAAAATTGCTTAAAAGCAATGGGTCTTTTGTATGGACTTGAAAGCGGGGCCATTAAAAAGAAAGATGTTGGTAAGGGCAAATACACCAAAGGGAAAATGTCGTCAAAAAGATTTAAAAAACTGGCGGATAATTTGTAAAGATGAATGGGCGGGATTTAAAAATAGAATGGCATACTGAAAAAAGAAAAATTAAGGATTTAAAATTATTTTTGGGAAATCCCAGAAAAGCGAATGAGAAGCAAATTGCCGATTTAGATAAGAGTTTAGAAAAGTTTAATGTTGCCGAGCCGTTGGTTATCAATACGGATGGCGAAGTAATCGGGGGCAATTTCCGCCTAAGCCGATTAAAGGAAAAGGGGATAGAGGAAGTTGATGTCAGAGTGCCGAGCAGAACTTTAACAAGAAAAGAAGCAGAAGAATTGAACATCCGTCTTAACAAGAACACCGCTGAATTTGATTACGATTTATTGGCCAACTTTTCAGAAGAATTATTGAATGAAGTCGGGTTTGAGAGCGAGGAGTTGGATAAGATATTTAATTTAGAGGCGACCGAAGATGATTTTGACGCCCAAGCTGAATACGAAAAGATTAAAGAGCCGTTAATTAAAAGAGGTGATTTGTTTCAACTTAATTCACATCGTCTTTTATGCGGGGACTCAACCTTGAAAGAAGATGTCGCTAAATTGATGGGAGGCGAGAAAGCAGATATGGTTTTTACGGATCCACCGTATGGAATAGATTTAGAAACTGATTTTGCTTCAATCCATAAAGGACATTTAATTTCTTGTTCAGGAAAACATAATAAAATTATTGGTGATGAAAAAAATGGGATTTTCAAAAAAGTAATTGGTTTAATTGTAAGGAACAATTTTGGTGGGGAGCAGATTATTATTTAGATAACGATAATCAAGGAAGTTGGTTCGTGTGGGATAAAACTTGTGGAAGATTTATTGGAAGAATTGGAAATGAGTTTGAACTTTGTTGGTCTAAACAAAAGCACAAAAGAGAAATAATAAGAATTGAATGGGTTGGTTATAATAAATTAGATACTAAAAAAAGAATTCATCCTACTCAAAAACCAATAGAATTATGTAAATGGTTTATAGAGAAATTCAGTAAACGAGGACAAAATATAATTGATTTATTTGGTGGTTCAGGAAGCACCCTAATCGCCTGCGAACAATTAAACAGAAAGTGCTTTATGTGCGAGATTGACCCGATTTATTGTCAAGTCATTATTGACCGCTGGGAGAAATTAACAAGCAAGAAGACGATAAAGCTCGCTTAACAGCGTAATTTGAGCGACAAAACGGGTTTTTAAGAGGTTTTAATACGAAGAACGATATAAACTATGGCAGAGGAAAAAATAGAGCAAAAATCGGAAAATACGGATAAAAATACGGGCATATTGCCGACTGAATTATATCAAGAAAAACCAGGCGGACCCTTTAAAGAGGGTAATCCCGGAAAACCGAAAGGAGCAAAAAGTCCATTATCTTTAATATCTAAATTGAAAGCAACTTTAGAAGAAATATCCAAAACGCAAAGCGGAGAAGAAAGAGAACGAGCGGAAACTTTAATCAAGAACATTGTTTATATGGCGATTAATGAAAAGGACAAGGATATGATTAAACTGATATTCAATTATGTGGAGGGGTTGCCGAAACAGCCAATAGAATTGTCTGGTGAAATAAATAATCCATTTGCCAATTTAAATGACAACGAAAAACTTAACAGAATTAGATTACTCGTTGAGGGAATTGGAAAAGATAAAGGGCAGGCAGGACTTGATATTCCTGTTGGAGCAGATACTCCATTACCCGAAAATGGGGCAATTACACAGGGAAGTGGAGCAATTTCTCAAGAAAGTTCAGACAAGCAAGAAGGGAATAATTCTTCTGCCGAGAAGCCACTTGAAAACAACGGAAATAACAATCGGCTGGACAATTCAGCAGTTAATCAATAATCCCGAATTAAGGATATTCATTACTAACGAGAGATTAGACAATGCCAAGTCATTTTTGAGGGAAATTAAGGCGCACTTTGAAAAAAACAATTATTTTAGGTTTTTATATGGAAACTGGGTGAATGACGAAAACAAATGGACGGAAACGCAGATAATCATTAAGACAAGGCAAAGCAATGTTAAAGAGCCGACAATACAAGTAGGAAGCTTAGATACGAGTTTGGTTTCACAGCATTATCACATAATTATTGCCGATGATTTAGTTTCCCGTGTCAATATCGGGACAAAAGAGCAGATGGATAAGGTGAAACAATACTGGAAAGATTTACAATCTTTATTAGAGCCGGGCGGGATAATAATTGACATCGGCACAAGATGGTCAATGGATGATTTGCACGGCTGGTTATTAAGCAATAGTTCGTATGATAGAATAGTTATTGGTTGTTATGATGAAAAAGGCGAACCGGTCTTCCCGGAAAAGTTCAGCAAAGAAGCGCTGGAAGCTAAAGAAAAAGAGATAGGAAACTACGATTTTAGTTGCCTCTGGAAAAATGATCCCGTAGACGACAGCGTCGCCGCTTTTAAGAGAAGTTTTTTTGAAAATAGATATACGGATGATAATTTAGCTGGCAAGACATTAAATACCTTTATCACCATAGACAACGCCCCCTCCACCAAAGAAGGCACGGATTATATCGGCATAATAGTCAATTCAGTTGATTTGGAAAATAACTGGTATTTAAGACAAGTAATAAGGTTCAAAGGAGACACTCCGGCTTTAATTCAAAAGATATTTGAGCTTTATCTTTACTGGAAGCCGAATGAAATCGGCATTGAGCAGAAAGCATTTCAAGATTTGATTTATCCATTCTTTAAGCAGGAAATGGAAAGAAGAAACATTTATTTAATTATCAACGAGCTGAAAGATAAAGGCGTTAGAAAAGAAGACAGAATACGGGGCAGATTACAGCCGAGATTTGAAAATAAAAAGATATTTTTGAAAAAAGAGCCACAAGATAATACTGCCGATTTGATAGACGAATTAGTAAGGTTTCCCAGAGGCCAATATGACGATTTGGCCGACGCCCTTCAATATCAGGAAGATATATCCTATAAACCAAATAAGTCGGTGGAAGAGCCGGTGGAAGAAGAAAAGCCGATTTATCCTGATATAAATATCTAAAGAAAATTGGAAAACCTTATGAATAAAAAGAAAAGGAAATTATATACGAGATTGAGAGAAAAGAAGTTTAGATATTTAAGAAATACGGGGCGGTTAGCAAATTATTATTTTCAAAAAAGGCAGCTAAATAAACGGGACAAGGTTTTAATTCAACCGAAAGAGGTAGCCAAGTTAAATTGGTTTGAGAAAGCGTTTATTGCCACAAAAAGTTTATTTAGAACTATTCGGGCGGACAAACGGACGGAATTTTTAAATGATAACTAAACAAAAAGAGAAGGAAAAAAGGGAATTGAGGGAAAATTTGGTTCGTCAGGCAATACAAGAAATTTCGCATTCAAGAACTTACAAACAGGGTAAGATAAAGAAATGGAATCTTAATGAGGAAATGTATTACGGCAAAAAGCAGGTTTCAACCGATGCGAGGGCTAATGTTGATTTGGCAAGAATGCAAGAGTTTGTTCATACCTTGCTTTCTAAAATAGACAACCCGCTCGTTTTCAAATTTCTAAAGAGAAAAGAAGCCCAACTTCAACGGGTTCAAAACCTTAATGCGCTGAAGGATTACGACCGGCAGATAAACTTTTGGGATATTAAGGATTTGGTTGGCAAGAAACAAGGCATTATTTACGGCCGGGCAATTTATGCCTATTATGCCGATTCGGAAAACGGCTATCAGGCACATTTAGACAACATTGATGTCCACGACTTCTTGGTTGACCCGACTGGAGGGGGTCTTGATTTGGAAAAAGCAGATTATATGGGCAGACTTGGGGTAATTAAGACGAAAAAAGACTTGGAAGCGGGAATGAAAAGCGGATTTTATATCAAAGACGAGGTTAAGCAATTATTGGACGGAGTAGGCAATAATACTGAAAAAACGCAGGAAGAAACCAATAAAGAAAGCAGAGAAAGAGCGCAGAATGTTGTTGGTGAAAAAACGCTTCAAAAAGACGACAAATTCAAATTCTGGGAATGGTTCACCACTTACGAAAGCGAGCGTTATTATCTTTTAATGCAGGAAGGTGGGAGATGTCTCAGGTGCGAAAAGCTAATTGATTTGTTTTCTTCCACAAAACAATTTCCTCTGGCAGCGTGGCCATTCTGGTCTTGGGCGGCTTTCTTGGATTTGACCGAGTTTTGGACGCCGTCTTACTGCGATTATGTCAGGGAGATATTTATGGCCCAGAATACCAATATCAACCAGATGCTTGATAATGCCGAAGAATATAACAAGCCGTCAAAAGTAGTCAATGTTGTTGCCATAGAGAACTTAAATGATTTGAAATACAGAAAGATAGGCACAAGCGGAAATCTTATCAAAACTAAAGGAGATTATGACGCTTCAAAGGTGGTTCAGGTATTAAGGCCGAGTGCGATTGATACGCCCTTAAAAGTGTTTGAGGCCCTGGAAAGGATACAGGAAAAAGCGCTGGGCGTAACCTCTGGAGCAAAAGGATTAGCCGAAGACGAAAAAGTAGCTATTTATCAGGGCAATCAGGAAGCGGCGGCCGACAGGTTCGGATTATTGAATAAATCGTATTCTTTCGGTTATCACCGCTTCGCCCGTCTTTATGAGATAGGGGCCAGTGATAATTTAACCAAGAAGGTGGCCATAGATATTATGGGACCCGACGGCATAGAAATTAGAGAAATTGGCAAGAATGATGTTTTCAAAAAAGGCGACGAGTTTAATGTGTTAGTGGAAGCGTCAAATGCCGAAGATTTGGCATCGGCCTTGACCCAGAAAATTAAGATAAGTTTTCTGGCGGGTAAAAGAAACGACCCGTCAATGAACCCGAAAAAAGCGTTTGAGATAGAAGCCAAAATAGCTGGATTTTCGGACGATGAGATAAAAGAGCTGATGGATGTGGAAAATTACGGCAGCCAAAAAATTATGGCTGAGGCGGCGCGGGATATTGAGGCGTTGATGGACGGCGAGGAAGTTAAGCCGAATGAAATAGCTAATGCCGCTTATATGCAGAAATTGGTTGATTATGGCAGAGACCAGGCAGAAAATATGACTGATAAACAAAAAACTGCCTTGCTCGCTTATATTGAAAGTTTAAGCCCGATTATTATGCGGAATATGGCGAAATCATTAAGCAGAGAAGCGTTTAATATGGCTAACCAGCCGAGCGTGTCTACTCCAGCGGGCGGGTCTGCGGTGGCACAATTACCAGTAATTCCGCCGGAAAAAAATGAGCTACCAGTATAAATTTGAATTAAAACAAGACAAAGACAATCTGACTAAAGAAGATTTTAATAAGGTAATTATTCAAAAAAATATCACAGCCGAATTTACCTTATCAAGCGTCTTGGAAAACATAGAGGAAATTAAAAAGAATAGACGGCAAATGGAAGCGACCGCTCAATTAGAGCGAGCCAAAATGGGCAATATCATTATCAACGCCCGCAATAAGTTAAGCACGGACGATTTAGAAAAAATGACGGAACAGGATTTACAAACAATGTTTGTTTATTCAACCTCTTGGTATTTAGCCAGAAAAGCTGAAGAAAAATTAAAACAAATACAAGACGCAGAGGATAAAGTTAGTTTTGACTTACAGGAGATTCTACGGCAAACAAAACTTTCTTTAACTCCGAAAACAACCAAAGAAAAAGCCGATGAAATTGTTAATGCCCCAGTGGTAAACGAAGATGGCGGAAAAAACTAAAAAAGAAGAGACAGAAGAAGAAGTTAGAAAATATGCCAGTTTGGAAGCAGTAGCCAATTCCCAAGGAGGGCAGCTTTTGATTAAGAATTTGGAAAAGGATTTTATGGCGGTAATTCATACCTTAAGAAGCAAATATGCGACCGCGGAATTGAAGGAATTACTGCCTCTTCTGGCAAAAATGGATGTGCGACTTGATTTGATAGAGGTGCTGAGGGGAGCCGGCAAAAGAAAGAAGGATGAAACTGAGACACTGAAAGAGATATTGGCGGAAGAAGCCAAGCATTTAGAAGAAACACAATAATTATTTTGTTTTTTCCATCCGGTTTCTTCTTCCTCCGTCCGGGAGAAATACTGGGTGGAGAAAACCAAGTAAGGTTTAGCCGGCGGGCTTTAAACGTTTAGCTGGCAGGCAAGCCAGGATAAATATAACATCCCGCAGTGCCAACTGCGAAATCAATGGTTGCGATATGACTGAAGAAGTCAAAAAAGCTCCTACTCCCGAGGAGTTGAAACAAGCAGAGGAGGCGGCAAAGGCGGAAGCCGAAAAAAAAGCCAAAGAAGAGGCGGAAGCGAAAGCCGAAGCCGAAGCAGAGGCAAAAGAAGCCACATTAGGCGAAACCTTTAAAGGGTCGGAGGATAAAACGCCCAAAGAAGAGCCAAGATTAGTTCCCGAAGCCGTCCTGTTAGAGTATAAAAACCAGAATAAGGAACTCCGTAAAGACATTAAGGAATTGAGAGAACTAATAGAGACAGGCGCTTCCAAAAAGGAAGTATCCGAAGACTTGGAGAAAATCGCCGAAGAGTATGGACTTGACGTTGACTATCTGACTAAATTGGTCAAGAGTATTAGAGGTCAAGTAGAAATGGAAATGGCTTCTAAAATCAAACCAATTCAGGACAGGGAAAATCAGGAGCGGATTGAAAAGGCGTTCAACGAGCATTTTAATCAAATCATTGAAACAATGCCCGAATATAAAGACATTGTTGATAAGGAGGCGATTAAGAAATTGTCGTTATTGCCAGAAAACCAACCTAAAACTCTTCGTTCCCTTATAGAAGCAACTTACGGGAAAGCTCTTGAATCTATCCCTGGCAGAAAAACTATGGAATCTGCTAAGGGTGGAAAGCAAGAAAAGATAGAAGAGATTGATTTCAATAAGGCAAGAAATGACTTAGAGTATTTTAACGAAATTATGACTGACCCAATTTTGAAAGCGAAATACAACGCCAATATAGAAAAGAGGATAGATTTTTAGGACGGACAAAAAAATAAGGACGGAATGGACGGATAAAGGTCTGAAACGATTTATCAATTAAAGGACGGATTAAACGGAATGACTTTAGATAATTTTAAGGCAGCGTATGACAATGCTTATCAAGATGTTTTCCAGAAGGTATTGGTTGGAAAATCCATTGCCAATTTAAGGTTTGAATCGACTCTTCAGTATGGTGGTTCAGTTGTCCGAATGTCTTATGATATTGCCAATGTCTATGTCCGAGTAGTAACCAGAGGTTCGGCATCAACGATTGATACCGTTACCGACAGCACTGACACTTTAACCATTAACCAGGAATATGAGGCGGTCTTCTATCTTTCCGATGGAGAAATAACCCAAGCTGGGCCATTAAACCCGGGTGAGGTTATTGGCGGCAAAATTGGTCATTTAGTAGCGACTGACTTGGACGCCAGGATTTTGGCAGAAATAGTCAATGCGAACCAGACATTTGACAATGGTGACTTGACCACCCTTGTATCTGATGGCGTGGCTTTTTTGTTGAACTCAACCACTGTTCCCCAGATGGCAACCAGAATGCCCGCGAAGTTAAGAAGCGCAAACCAGATTCTGACGAATGTGGTTTTTGTTATTGATGCTTATGCGGCATCTGATTTGGCTCAATATCTATTAGGAAAGCAGTTTGACATTGTCAGTTATGTTTTCAAGAACGGAGACGCTGGCGAGCAGTTTGCCCAAGCACAAGTTTACATTTCTGAGAACTTGACTGGAGAAGTAACATTAACCTGTGTCGGGACAATTTCTTTTGCCAATGGTAATACTCTCACCATCAATGGTGTAACCTTGACTTTTACGACAAGTGCAGTGGCAGCTGCGGGTGAAGTTTCCATCGGTTCAACGACCACCACTACTCTTACTAACCTGAAAACAGCTTTGGAAACGCCCGATGTTTCAACCGCTGGTGTTTATTACGCTCACGGATCGGTCAGCGCGGCAGTATTAAAGGGATTGAAGTTTGACGTAAGCACGACAGCGCTTATTGCCAGAATTAGAGCAAGAGGAGGTGGAAGGTTGACAGTATCAGAAGCTGTGACTTACGGCACAATCAATACTCCTTTCATTCATGCCTATTACGGTAAAAAAGGAGCGATTGACGTGGTTGTCCAGGACTTCAAGCCGGTGGATATGAGAGCGACAGCAGATAGAAGAGGACAAAATATCTTCTCTTCTTACTTGGCTGGAATTAAAACATACCCAGATGGAGCTAAGAAATTCTTGGATGTTCAGATTCGGACAGCAAGTTAGAATTTGATTTTCCATTTGCCTGCTAATCTTGTGAATTGGCGGGCAAAATGGGAAATGAAAATATCAATATGACAACAACAGAAATTATATCTTTATTCAATCTCTTTGTTGCTGATTCCACAGAGTTGAGCGATACAGAAGAATTAGCTTTATTAAACAGAGTTATCGGGAAGATAGCTTTAGACAGACCTTGGGAGTCTTTAAAAACAGAAGCTACAGGAACAATTTTAGTAAGTGGCTCCATTTATTACATCACTTTGCTTTCTGATTTCGGATTTTTGGTGGAAAACAAAGATAATAAAAAGATAATTTTTGTCGGCAGCAACCACGCTGAATATGAAGTGGTAAGCTTTTCAAATAGGAGAGATTACAGAGATACAGGAGGTTATGCTTATTTGGATTTGGTTAATAATAGAATTGTTTTTACAGCCAATCCGAGTTCAGCAGGGAGTTCTTATGAGTTTGATTATTGTAAAATTCCTGCTGATGTGGCATCGGGAGGCACACCGACATTCCCACCTGCCAGATTCCATCCAATGATTGCTGCCGGAATGTCAGTTGACGAATTGATGATAGAGCAGTTTCCAAAAGCTCAAAGCTATACCATAGAAAACCAAGCAAAGTACAATTCTTATTTAAGAGATTTGGCTTATTGGAATAGTCAACTTCAAATTTCTTAATGTTATGTTAAATTCAAAAATACAATTTTGGAATAAAGGAGTTCACAATCTTCTTTCGGATGAAATAATTCCTAAAGAAGCCCTTCAAGATGGCAAAAATTGGGTCAGCCAGGATGGAGTTTTGAAATTAGTCAATGGGAGAGCTTTATTGGGGACAGAAGGAGCAGCAGGGAAAAACAGAGGTCTCCATAAAGGATACAAAGTTGATGGAACAGCCATATTTTTTAGGAAAGATTCAACAGCAATTCAATATTGGAATACAACAACCGAAGCTTGGGTTGATGTCATTACCGGACTTACAACTACTGCCGAGTATAGTTTTGCTAATTCTTCTTCTCTGGCAGGAAACTTTGTCTGGGCCTCAGGGACAGACGGACTTTACAAAATAGACACGGCCAATCCGACTTCTTCCTGTTCGCTTTATGTCAAAAATACGAATGATAAAGGAAAGATTTTGATTGATAAAGGCAGAATGCTGATGTGGGATTGTGCTGATGCTTCTAAAACTACGATTAAAATGTCTTGGATAGATGACCAAGATTCAGATGTTTATACCACAGTATCTGGGGAAGCTACGACTTCTTTATCGGGAACATTGGCTTTTAAGGCGGCTGGAGCAACCAGAAGCTGTTTTGCTGTAGAGATTACCATTACTGCCACAGGTGAAGTTTATACCGACAATAAAGACGGGACTTTGACTGGTTCTTTGACCGGGACTGGCACAATAAATTACATTACTGGAGCTTACACACTGACAAATTCTGGAGTAGGCACAGCTACTTATCAATGGGAAAACACCAATTCAAAGGGCTTGTCTGATTTTACCTTTGCCGCCACAAGGGTAGCTGGAACGGGAAACAGAATAACGCAGGACATTGGTGGCGATGCCATTTCAAGCATAGTTATTGGACAGGACGGCAATTATTATTCATTAAAAAAGAACTCGGCTTATCAGCTGGCTATTTCGGCAAATGATGCTACCTTTACTAACTTGGTCTATAACAACGAAATGGGTATTCCTTTTTTTAGAGCAGCAGTTTCAACTCAAAAGGGAATTGTCTTTATGAATACTTCCAATCCTGATAAACCCGAATTGACAATTCTTGAGAAAAATGTTTTAGGCAACATCGTCCCGAGGGTTTTATTTCCCCATTTTAAATTCAGCGATTATGATTATGACGACTGCGCCATTGACACTTGGGAGAGATATATTGTTATAACCTGCCAGAGTTCAGATTCAGATTTCAATGACACGATTCTATTGTGTAATATATCTGAAAATACAGTTGACATCGGAGCTTATTATGCCAGGACTTTTATGAAAGATTTGGGGATTCTTTATGTCGGTTCTCCTGTTACCCAAAGCGTTTACAAAGTTTTCAATGGGTTTGATGATGATGGGCTTGTGATTGACAATTTCGCGACATTAAAAGGAGAAACTTTTGGAACAGAAAACCTTAAAAAATATACCAAGTTAAAAATACAGGGATTAATAGAACCAGACCAGAAAGTAAAGACTTATGTTTCATATGATGACGTTGATTTTGAGTATTTGGGGATTATTGAAGGAAATGGAAGTTATGTTGATAGCGGGACTCCGAGCGTAGTTGGAAGCAATATGGTTGGGTCAATTCCTATTGGGGGAGATAATGCAGCTACTGTTTACCCCTTTTTCTATGAATTAAAATTAGCCACTTCCAAATTCAGAAAAATGGAATTGAAATTTGTAGCCACAGCAATAGGATATATACAGATAACTATGCTTGAAACTGAAAATATATTAATTTTTGAAAATCGGTTGCCGAGCCGATATAGGGTTAAAAAAACATAAATAATAATTATTTTTAATAAATAAAATGAAAAACGGATTTATCAATATAGCGATAGGGGCATTGATAGTCGGAGCAGTGCTCATCGGGGCGGGCTTAACTAAATTATATGACTGGCAAACGGCAAAACTACCATTAGGGGCAACGATACCGACCCCAGCCGCCGTCTTTGAAACATCATTGTCTTCTAAATTATTAACGACTGACACTTCAATGACAATGGTCGCCAGTTCTACCAAGGCAGGCACGGCGCTTAACGCCTATATGTGCTTTACGATAGACGGGGGAAAGACGAACGAGGAGTTTGTTTGCGGGACTGCCACTTCAAGCTCGGTTACGGGACTGTTGAGGGGAGTTGACCAGCTTAATCCGAATACTACCAGTTCGGCTTTGACAAAAGAACATAGGGCTGGTGCGAATGTCAAGATTACTGATTGGCCGTATTTAGGCATACTTGGAAGGTTATTGAACGGCCAAGACACTCTGCCTAATCCCTTGGAATATGATGCCAGTATTACCAATGCCACGCTTTCTGGCAATATGGCTCGTTTAGTGAATTACAACCTTTTAGCTTCAACTTCTTTTTCGGGCACAGTGCCGATAACTTGGACTATTCCGGGAATAGCGATGTTAGCTACGACTTCAGCTTTAACCGTAGGCACAGCCACCACTTCCTACGGTGGGAGTAATTATCGCTTAATAGTTCCCAATCAATTTTTCAATCAAACCAGTTCTGCGTCTAACATTGTGCCCGTAACCAATTCTTCGGGCAAGTTAAGCCAAGGTTTCATTGATACGGCAGGAAATTACGCTTGGTCGGCGACTAACACTTGGTCAGCAAGTTCCACTTTTAGCGGAGTTGCCAATTTTAGCGGGACGACCAATATAACTGGGCAAGCGATTATGGCGACCGCAACCGCCCTTCATTTGGAAGTAAGCGGCACTTCTACTTTCAGCACGACCACTTTTACTTCTATCCCGTTTTTACCGACAGCAACAGCAACGGAAAATTACCAGATACCGAGTAAAGCGTATGTTGATGCCAATGCGGCAGGAGTCCATTATCAAGCGACTTCAACTCTGACGGGAATATCAACGACATTCAAATGGACTGAATTTGATTACAGTGCCAATGTTCCAGCAGGAGCTAAATATATTGAGCTTGCCTTATGGTTAAGCTCTACCAACTACGGAAACGTAAGGCCAGCCAGCAGCACTGCCAATACTGCCACGACTTCGGCTAATGCTTACGGAAATACAGGAGCGACCGATTATGTTGTTTATAATATAACAGTGGCTTTAACCGCCAACAGGGTCGTTGAAGCGTGGTTCAGCAGTGGAGCGGAAAGGATACAGGTAACTGGATACTGGAAGTAGTTTAAATAAAAATATGCCAAATATCAAAGTTCAAACCCCGGACGGAACATTCAATATACAAGAAGGCGATTTGGCGAATTGGAAATCAAGTTGGGGAGACCAACTCAAGGTTTTAGGACGTGTAGATGTTGATGAAAATCGTAATCTTATTGGATTATCTCCTTATACCAGTCCAACGGCAGAACCTCCTTTAGGGCAAGTTTTAGGATTAGACCCCGAAGCAGAGAAAGCCCGGCAGGCATTGTTGGCTTCTTATCCGCAAGCTCCGCCCGTGGAAACAGATATTTACAAATCAACGCTTGATAAATTCCAAGCCCAAATAGACGCCTTAAATACTTTATACGCCCAAAAGAAAGCGGATATTTCCGCCCAATACGCCAAGGAGGGCGAAAGGCAGTTAGGCACGCAGAGAGCTTTATTAGCGGGTGCTGGAATGCTCGGTCAAGTAAGCGGAGCGGCGGAAAAGACAATGCTAAAAGAAAGGCAGGTAGAAGCGGAAAAAGGAGCAGTGGGATTAGCGGAAGCTGAACTCCAAAGCAAAATAGAAACTATCCGAAGCAGCGCTCAAACATTGGCCCAGAGTATTTATGACAAAAAATTGGAAGATTACCGAAGCGGGCAGAAAGCCATTTTGGAAAATATAGCTAACAGAGCGACAGTAAAATCAAGCGCTATCTCAAAACAAGTTCAGGATGCTTTAGCTGTAAATTGGGATTTGTCAAATGCGGATAATGCTAAAACATTGTCAGATAGCTTTAAAGCGGGCGGACTGGATGTCAGTCCGAATGAGATAATTGCCGAGTATAAGAGGCAGAAAGTGGAATATGATAAACAACAAAAAGAACAGAAAGCGAAAGAAGAGAAAGAGGTGGCCGAGTTGGCTTACAAACAAGCCCAGACAGCCAAGCTGGAATATGATACGGCGCATCCAAAGATAGATACTGAACTGGACGACAGAACTGGACGACTTTTATTGATAAATAAGGATACCGGAGCGACTATTAAAGATTTAGGGGCGGTGATTAAAAAACCAACTGAAACTGAAAAATTAAAAGAAGCCCGCATAACTATGAATCAAGCGTTTAATCAACTGGGAATAAAGGGTAATGATGGCTATACTTCTCCTGAAACTTGGAAGAAATTTAAGCAGGCCTGGATTAGCGAAGGATTAAATTCCGAAGATTTTATCAAGCAATTTTATATTTATATCAATCCTACTCATCCACAGGATTACGGGCAAAGGGAGGCGAATTATATTAGGGAAGTAGGGGACGAGGAAGTAGGGGACGAGGAAGGCGTTATCCCAAATCGCTGGAAATAATAAATAAATTATGTTTGAAGAATTGTTTAAAGAAAAAACGGCGACTATTGAAAAACCATCCGGCGGTTTATTTGCCGGGCTTTTTGACAACAGACAACCAGTTCAGCCGGCTATTAAGCCGGAATCAACCAGATTGGATATTGCTCCTCTTGGCGGGGCGAAGACGACAACGCCGATGGTTCTTGCGCCAGAAGTAAAAACTCCATTTGAATTTGCCA
>ERZ1292632.2480-Hain-H43-01um-R2-2480-length-15340-cov-6_pt1 | contig 15340 bp, 22 predicted proteins | sample MGYA00564407_ERZ1292632 | MGnify/ENA primary metagenome ERZ1292632 (study PRJEB36523, sample SAMEA6512637) | groundwater metagenome | collected 2019-01-08 | study: AquaDiva: Metagenomics assemblies of 32 groundwater samples | reverse complement strand
GTCAATACCCCCTGTTTAGGCACTGTCTTTTTCCAGTCCCGCCCCTGTCCACTCCACCCCATCTTTGTCTATAACCCCGGCAGGAGCGACCCCAAGATCAGCATAAGCCTCCTGATCCCTAGCTTTCAGCTTGTCTTCTAAAGAAACCACGGGGATGCCCACCACTTCTTTTACGTCGGGACCAGTCTGGTCTTTTAAAACCTGGCCTGGTTTTAAATCGGGATTATTATGCCCACGCATATGACCCAGAACCCCAATTCTTCTCTCGTTGACATATTCACACTGGGGACACTTAAACTTTCCCCCCGAGTCGGCCTGAAGCTCGACCCTTTCTAAAAATCCATAAGTCTTTAAAAGATTTTCCCCCACATTGTCCTGAAAGGCTCCCAACTCCCCCACGGCAAACTTATAACTGGTTTTATCCACCACAAAATCAATAATTGGAGCCCCAGTGTTGGGATTTTTAAGAATAATCATTATTTTTTGTCCTTACCCTTTTTAAGAGAGATTAAATAATCTTCCGGCGTTACGCCCAGCTTTAAAGCCACCGCTTCTTGTTCCGGGTTCAGCTTGAGTTCCTCCGTAGAGGGCAGGGACCCCGAAGACATCTTGCCGACGCTCCCAGGCAAAATTCCTAAAGTATCTGATAGCGTCTTATCCACAATGTCTTTATTGGCCAGGTAATAGGAATTGTCCAAAAATCTTTCCAACTTAGAAAGAGGAATGGCCTTAACCATGTCATCTAATTTATCAAACTGACCAAAAGCGGCCGAACCACTCCACATAGCATCAATAATCTTTTTGTTCATCTCATCTCTTTTTTCTTTAGGAAGCTGGTCCAGACCATAGCGAGACTCAAACTTAGTCAAAATGTCTTTCTGCTGTGTTTCTCTAATATCGGCAACTTGAGGATCAACCGTTTTGTCTTCGGGCTTTTTTTCTCCATCCGCAGCCTTTTTATCAAGAGCGGTGATCCAGCCCTTAACCAATTCTTCCCGTTCCGGGTTGTCGCCAATCGCTGCCAGAATGACATTCATCTGCTTAACCAATTCTCTAGCCTGACCGACTTCCGCACTGGATTCTCCCAATTTCTTTTGAGCCTCACCATAAGCCGTCACCAATTGATCTTGACTCATGCCCTTAACCTTGTCTTGAAAAGTTGGATCAGAAGGAACAACAGGAACTACGGGAGGAACCGAAGAAGCGGGAACTACAGGAGCAACGGGTGCAACAGGGGGAACGGGAACAACTGGTATAATAGGTTCTGCCATTTGTATTCTGGGCCGACGGCGGGTCGGTTCTCCTTAAAGACAATAATACTCCCATGAACCATCTCTTGTCAAGAACTACTTTTTCATTTTCATTTTCTTGGCATAAGCCTTAGCTGCTTTTTTCCCTCCTGGAGTATATGGAAAATGTTTTTTACCTACTTTTGGCACTATAACTCACCCCCTTGGAATTGTTGACTAAACAATTTTTCTCTCAGAGCATTATACCTGGCGACCAATTCTTCCATACCAGGGTTGCCGTAATCTTCCCCGGGCGGAGTGAACCTCTTGAAAAAATCCTCTAAATTTCCACTTTTAAGATAATCACCGTAATAACCAGCAGGGTCTTTAATCGTTCCCGCGAGTCCCCGACTCCCGTTTCCCCCTAAAATCGCTGTTTGTAAATCGGGATAGTCGATAAACTTAGTTCGTCCGTCCTGGGTCCCTTGGAGATTATAAAGATTATTGTTCGCGGTCATTCTTTGCCCCCCACCCGTCTCCAGTAGGGCCATAATTGTCGGTAAAAGTTCATCTGGCAACCCCTGTCCCGCCTGAGCTAACTGGCCCGACATACTAGCGATAGGAACAGGAGAATTGGAGAATTTTCCCAGGCCGCTGGCAATTAAATCCGCGAGAGAGGGTTGGACTTGAGGCGACACTTGCGCCTGAGGTGGGGGGGGAATAAGTCCCTCTCCGGGGGAAACGGGGCTCATTAAAGGCCGTACCTGAGCGGAGGAAGACATGGCGGGAGAACTGGCAAGGCTTATTTTAGGAGCCTTCCCGCCCACCACTCCAGGAGCCGCCTGCATAGACTGGTCAAAATTGCCGGTCTGTGGGTTTCCCCGAAAATTGCCGAAGATTTTGTTGACTAGACCGCCCAAATAGTTTCCAAAGTTAGCCATGTTTCTTGCCCCCCTCTGCCCGTCTGTCCAACTCTTCCGGTGCTCTCTTGGCCATCATTAAAATCGAGTGTAAAGTTTCAATCCCCCCCCGAAGAGCTGCCTTTTCAATGGCCAGTTTTACCGGGTCCCCTTCAGGTAAACTCCAAATAATATTCTTGCGCCTTTCGGCCTCGGCAAACATAAACTTCTCAAAAGAAGGCCAGTCCTGCCTTTTAACCAAGTTAGCCCAAAAGACCACCTCTTCAAAAGAAAGTTGCGCCAACCAGCGTTTAACATATTCAGGAGTACGTTTTATCATGCTTGAACAGGTAAGTTATTTCCCCCCGTAATTCTCCCGGGGACTAAATCCTGCATTGCCAACGGCTTAGGACTCTTAGAGCTTATCCCCTTACGAAGCCCCTCACCCGACTGAACCGCAGTCATAAGAGAAGACGGGGCCTGACCACCATTAGGACCACCCGCCATTGCCTGCTCCCCCATCATTCCTGCCCCCTGTCTCTGTTCCTGAGCCAATAATTCCCCAAGAATATGATCGGAGAATCTTTGAATGGTGGCCTGGTCCGAAGGCACTTCCTGACTTCTCAAAAACTCAATATGAATCCGACTATGGGCGGGCGAGGCATACTCTGTCGGTGGCAACTCCTGACCGGAAACCATCATCTTGTTCTCATCCATGGCCAACTGAATCTGTTGTTGCAGTCTTTGCTCAGATTCCTGGCCTTGCACTTGTTGCTCAACATGATAATCCTCAGACTGATAGTCATTAACGTCCAGAAGCATATCCCCCAACTTAATGGGATCAAACCCCGGGTTTTGGACTAAGCGGTCATACATTTCCGCGGCCTTAGTTTGCATTAAGGGTTTAGAAACAGGTAGGGTTGACCCCGCCTTAAATTTAATATCAAAGCCCTCTTTAGAGGCAGGAACAAAGAACTCGGGCTTGGCTTCAAAGAAACTATAGTCTTTAATCGGCTTCTCCTGAACCACCCCCTTAGCATCGGTAAACAACTCCTTATTTTTGAGGCGAATATTGCGGTAGCCCTCTTTATAATTTTCACTGCCGATCTGGACAAGAAGCCCTTGACCCTGAAGCTTTTGAACCGCCGCATCGTAATTGGCCGTTCCTTTTTCCCCGACAATTAATTCTAACCTTGGCTTGGTATAGAATTGAAGAATATTCTCCATTCGCAACTTACCAATTTCCACTAAAAACTCTCTCTCCAAAATTCGGAGCTTCATTCTAATTCTTTTAAGGGCGGTTTCCTTAGCAATGGCTGAAGCGGTGGCTGTTTCCGAGGGGTTAGTGGCCAGTCTCGGGTCAATCCCGGTAACAATAATGCCATCTTCATCCAACTGTTTAAGCGACAACTCCGTGGAACGGGGAACGTCACCGTACTCCACAGCTTTGACTTGAGAAACATCATCAACAGGAATTAGAGCGTGGGGGCGGGCAATTAGGTCTTCTTCTGCTAGCTGGGTCCGATTGCCAATCAAAAACATTTTATCAATATCCAAGTGGTTGCGGTCAATAATCATCCGCCGCATAGTGTTCTTCTCATCCTGAGTCGATTCCAGAAGGTCTGGTTCCCCCTTGCCATAAAAGAAATGGGTCCTCTTAACGTCTACCGCCCGGCCAAAGGGCAACTGTTTGTGTTTATAAATATTGGGCCCCATGTAAATAACCACATCATTAGCCACCACCGAGAGCCAGTCATCAGGAAACTTACTCCAGTACCACCAGACCTCTAACTGTCTTGACCTGTCAATGCCCGCGGGGGGTTTATAAAATTCGTAGTAGTCCAGATTTCCCCCGGGTTTAAGGTGCTCCAAATTCTTAGCCAACCCATCCCACCCCGGTTGTTTAAAATAACTCTTAACATCCTCAATATCCTGAATATACCGGCGCATACAGTCTCTTGCCCCATAAGTGCCCGTAAATCCCCGGGCGTTCTCATCGACCCTAAACTCTTCCAACTTCACCGGTTCCAAGACCACATCGTCATAGTCATAAATCGTTTCTTCCTTTTCCCCCAACTCTCCATCTTTACCCCGAACGAGAGACCGTACCACCCTGGGAACCCGTAAGTAATATTCCTGTCCCAAGCCCGTTCCACAAATTAGACTCTCCTGAATAACGTCCGCAACCGCGACATCGGACCGGGAAGTTTCCCAGGCATAATCCCAAATATGGTGAAAGAAGGTTGCTTTGGGAACATCCTCACTGCCATAGGCAAGAATAAAAGACTGGGGGGTCTGGTCAACCATTTCCGCAAGAGCCGCCTGGACCACTGAGGTGGTTAGGGGAACAATATGATTAGACTGCCACTCCTCATCTGGAGCCGTCCGTTCTGCTTCCCACTGTTTGCGCCACTTGTCCCAATTGCTCGAAGCCTTTTTATAGTCTGTCCCGTCTTCCATTTGCAGTTTTCTCTTATAAACCCTGCGGAGCATTTCCTCTTCTTTCCCCGTGGGTTTATAGACAGACCTAATTTCTGGAACCTTTTTATCGATTGAGTGGTCCATAAAGATAGCGTTTTTGTCCCCGTCCCTCATCTTCTTCAAAAATCCGAGGCGGAACAATTAAATCCAGCATTGAGGCAAAAGCGTCAGCAATATCATCATGCCTTCCTCTAGGAAACCTTAGCAATTGGTCTTCTAGGGAACCAATGTTTTTGACATTCTTACCATGAACTATTTTACCATTGGCATAAAGAGGTTGCAAAGCACGAATCCTCTCGTCCTTAGACCGATCCTGAACCTTTAGTTCCACAATAGGCAGGGGACGATTCCTCTGGTGCATCTGTTCATTTATAGAATATTGTAACACTTTCTGAAAAGCCACCAGTTCAATACCAATTTGCCGGGGACGATAAGTCTCAGCCAGACGAAAAATCATGTCAATAAGTTCATGGGGCATAACCTTTACCATTTCAATATGTCTGATAAAAATCGTGCCCATAAAGTCCACATCAGCAATAACAATGGCCGTATAGTCTGCCTCCCTTTTAAGAGAAATGGCAGGGTCAATCGTCATATATCGATTGGTGCTTCTGCCTTTCCAGTCGTCCTCTTCAATATAGTGAAACCAGTCTTTTCTAAAATCCGCGGTCTCATCGGGAACTGGATTATTGAGATATTGCGAACTAAATTCGTAGGGGCCCTTGGCCTGGTAACGATCCCTAAGCTCCTTAAAGTCAAATTTATTCGGCCAGAGGTGATTGGTAATTAAGCTCTCGCCCCCATCCTGGAAGAACACCTCTTTTAAAGAAAAGTCTGTTTCAAAAGCAGGCTTTATCAGCGTATCAAAGCCCTGACTGACATTGTTTTGCGGGTTAAGTATCCACTCATAAAGGTCCCGGTCATTCCACCTGGTCCCAATGACAATTAACTGCCCCCCCGGCTCCAGAAGGTCCAAATAATCCTTGTAGCGAAGAATAACATTACTCGTGAGTTCTTCACTTTTAGCATAGTCTCGGTTCATTAAATCGTCCAAGATGAGAAGGTCGGGATGGGAACCGACAAGATTAGACTCTACCCCTGCGGCCCAGACGGTAGGTTCCTTAATGCCCCGTAGCGTTCTGTTCAGAGTTATTCGATCCTGGCTCCACTCAGGGGCCTCTACCGCCAGTTCTCCGAAGGCTTCAATAAGGTTCTCGTTTTTTAACAGGTGTTTCTTAATTTCTGAGAGGAAGTCTACAGCTACTTGCCAGGTAGCATTAATAATCTGGATTCTGACATTGGGGTTCTCTATAATTCTAAAGAGGGAATAACCAATAGTAATAAGAGTGGACTTGAGATGCCCCCGGGGGACGAGAATTAACTTCTTCCGGTCTCTTCTGTCTTGAACAAAGTGGCAAAGTTCCTTGTGGAACGGGGCCAGTTCTATTTTACTCTCCCCCATGTCAGCCCCAAGAACATAGCGGTTAAAGAAAAACAAATCACTTCGTCCCTGGCTCTGCATCATTTTAACCGTCAGTTCTCTGGTTTGAGTAAACGCCTCTACCAGTTCGTGCTTGCTCCTAAAAAGTTTATCTTCCATGTCCGTTGGGTAAAATTATTTCCCGGTGGGTATGAGCCTCTAAGCGATCAATTAAATTCTCCGCCTGAGCACAAAGGACAACGCAGGCGTTGAGGTCATACTTGGGAATGTTTATGGGTTTAAAGGCCCGAACGTACTTTTCTTTATCAGGGGTAAGAATTGTCAGACCAACCCCCTGGTCATTGGCCCAGGAATCCCAAAGGTAGCCGGGAGGACAAACTTCACGGCGACGCATGACTTCTGCTGTGACTTCTGCCAGTTCATGCTTGTAGGGTTTGAACTGGAATTTCGATTTTTTCTCCAAAAGAGAAAGTTTGTCTTCTTCAAACTTGTCGTCTTCTTTTTTTGTTTCTTTCCCGGCCTCTATAACCGCTTTGGCGGCCTTAATTTCACTTTCCTGGCCCATTTCATCCAATTTCTCTAGTTCCTCATGGAGCTTGATGTCAGACTTCATAAACGGCATTGTAGCATTATCTCTTTGTTTTTAAAATGCTTAGTTGACATTTGGAAAATCCTTGCTATTCTTATAGAGATCAAATGAAGTTTTTTGACACAAACATAGCTGAGCCTCCAAGGAATCCTGAACTCCTACCGTGGGAGACCCTGGAAGGGGCAGAAACCCCTAAATACAAAGAACCAGCATTGGCAGACCGTAAATATGACCCTGAAGATATTAAAAGACGGATAGAGGAGTGGAAAATGGAGAACAAAAGAAGGCAAGTTCAAGTAACAACACAAGGAGCTCTTATATGAAAGCGATGTCTGATATTATTTCTTCAAGGAACACTGCCGCCTTGCTTGAAACGAGGGGAAAAGAACAAAAGCCCCGACACCTCATACACGAATGGCAAGCCTTTGCCTATAAAGTCTGGAAGGACTACTGTGGTCTCCCCAAAGAACTCCCCAACATGATAAGGTTCCACAAGCAGCACCAAAGCAAAAGAAACCTGCTCAATGACGCTTATAACTTTTGTGTCGATTATCAGGGAAAAGTTCCCAGATACAAGTTGTTCTACTGGCACTTTTGGAAGAAATACAAAGGTTTATCTTTAAAATTCATGGGATAAAGCAGCCCAGGGTAAGGGCAACCTACCGCACGAGCGTCTGTTGGTCTGAAACAAGCGGTTTCCCGGACAACAACAACAGATAGATGAACGGCAACATAGAGTGATAATTAATTTGGGGACGAGGGGTTGGCAGCAGTCAACCTCTCGTTCTCCAACCAATTAAAGGCTTTTGCGTCGTTTTTAAAAACATTAAATGCTCTGGTATACGTTCCCTCTAGGGAAGCCTGTATAGAATAGAGTGAGAATATAAAAGAATGGGGGGAATCGGAGAAATAAGCCACGTCGTAAATTGTTGAATATTTACGACATGAGGCACGAATAAAGACACTTCAAATACCAATAAATATCAACAAAATCCGATTTCTTTACTATAGGTTTGGTCTCTTCAAAAATATAGCCTACGGTTACACAGTGGATTACCTTAATTTATTCAGAATCCAATCGGGTGGTATGGGGGTGTCTGTGCTATTACTATAAGATAGTCACGTCGTTAATTGACTAATTAACGACGCGCAAGCCTATTTGTGCCTAGAATTGCGCTCGGTGTTTTTGGGCATACAAAATCGGTCAATTTTAAGACCGTCAATCACCATCTTTTAGGGGAATGATCTCCGCTAATGCCTCCGGGTAGTTCTCGCGCAGAACAACTATTACCGCTCCTTGTTTAGCCTCAAACTGCCCCTTGACATGGCAATAATTAGGCTCTATACTACCTATGAAACATACAGGGTAGCACTTTGACAACTGAATAGGTGGCAAGATTAGAAAGGGAAAAATGACCGACTGCAAACTTTGCAAAAAGTTATTTGACGACAAGCCAATTCGAGCATGGGGCCAGGAAATTGTCCCCGTAAATTGTCCGGATTGTAGAAAAATGAACAGACGTGTCCACGCTCAACAGGCTCAATTTACACCGGACTCCTGTACTTGTGGAACCAAAAACTATAACCCAGGCGGCTACTGTATGGACTGTGGCCACGGGTGCGATTTTAGCTAGTTATCTCTTGCCACCTGTCCAGTTACCAAGAGCACTTTGACAGCTTAATAGTTCACGGCAAGATTAGAAAGATAAAACATGATAACCATGAAGATTTCAGAACTTGGTAATAATATGATTGGCTTTTATATTTTCAATGAAAGCAATCAAATGATTGCCCATTTTAGGAGAGGTAAAAACGATAAACAAAAGCACATTGACCGTATAAGAAAAATTTATATGAGGGAAGGTCAATCAGTCTTTTGTGACGATCAGACCGTCAATCCACAATGGATTTAATTACTCTTGCCGTGAAGTATCAAGCTATCAAAAGATTGGAGGTGAATAAAGATGACAGAAGAAACAGTAACAAAAGATCTTAAAAGATTCGGATTTAAAGAATTAGACGAGGCCGCAGACCTGTTGAAAGCATACGCCAATAACGGCTGCGATTTTCTCAATGATGGTGTAGAAGTTTGGTTTAATGTCAACAGTGGGGTGGTTTTTCTCTCTGATGAGGATTTTAACGTAGGGGTATTAGTAATTGGAAAAATTGTCCAATTCTATTCTTGCCCAAATTGTGGCAATGAGGGGACACAAAAAGAAGGGAAAGAAAATAAATGGGATTTTGAAAAGTACAACGGGTACTGCTCAAAAAAATGCAAAAAAGCCTAGTTCGGGCCTTGCCTCTGTCTATAACTGAGATTATAGGCAGGATCGACAGCCTGAGAAGCTCGAGAAGAATCTAACTAGAGAGGAGGCAAGTAATATGAAAAATCAACAAATGACCGAGGAATATATCAAGAATCTAAAAAATGACCTGATGTCGCTTTTCACAGATAGCAACATGAAGTTTATCCAAACTGAAAATAGCGACGAAGAATTTGGAGCACTAATGACGCTGGGATATGGTTTCAAACAGGTTGGGGATTATTTTAATGAAAATTATGGGGTTTGATTTTTCCCTTGCCCGCCTACACGGGTGAGGATAAGAACCAAAAAGAGGAGGTGAGAAATTATGAAAGTAACACTAAAACAGGCCCATTATAAACATATCAAATACCTGGGAAACGGCGAACATTTATTATTAGATATGAACGCTAGCCCGGATTATAAATATAAATTTGAAATCTGGTTTGCTAACAAAAACCACGCTAGTTATGGCCTGGTTTATAAAAATACTCACTTAGAGTTTGCTCGTTCGCAATTTTGACTTTTTGACCGCTTGTAATAACTTACAGGCGGAATTAAAAGCCAAACTAGGTCGTCGGTGGGACAATTTCACCGTTGACCGCGTTTAGGTTAGAATCAATAGCCATTTTATCAATCGTCGCTTTCAGTTTCTTATAATCAGCTTGCAGTTGATCGTAAGGAATCTGCTCAGCTTTAGCGTTTATGTTTAATCGTACCTGTGTCGAAGATTTTTCTGGACTTAACCCTAGCATTTTGGTGACAGACTCTAGGGCGTGCAGGGCATCTTTATGGCTGGCTCGATCTCCCCAGCCAACCTCCATGGCCTGCTCCCATTTCTTGGCTACAGCTTCTTTGGTAATGCCGGATTGGTTTAACAACCGCTCGATTTCTGCTCTTACCTGTGGTTTTTTCATATTGGAAACTCCCGCTCCCGATGCTGAGTTGTCATTAGACACGTCGAGAGCTTCTTTTGCCGCCGCTCTTGCACTGCCGGTCTTAACCATCGCTATGGCAAACTTTCTCTGTTTAATCGTCAAGACGTTTTTTTTAGGGGCTCCGGTCTTGGGAAAGATACTAAGATCAAAGCGTGGTTTTCTTACTTTAATGGGCGGCGCATTGAGGTCAAATTTTGGTCTTATCTTTTTTGGATACTTGATAATAGGCATATATATATTATACCACCATGTCTAAAAAAATAAACAGAAAAGAACTTAAACTCACCAACGAAACGAGAGCCCTCATTAAAGATTTGGAAATGCAGATTGACTATCTTGTAGGCTACTCTCCCAATGGTCTACACTGGAAGCAGGAATTTTCTCTTAGAGAAAATTTAATAAATTCCATGTTGACAGACGAGACGACACCGCCGGAAATTGTAGACAAAATTCTTCGAGTTCAAGACAAACTCTGGAAACTTAAAAAGAGTGAAATTCTGGACCAACCCTACTTTACTAACGAACAGCTACTAAGAGAGCAAAAAGAATTGGAACAGCAGGGAATTATTTTCTACGGCACTGAAGAAATGAAAGAGACAAAAGACGAGGCAGCGCGTTTTACTGAAAACAACCACAACATCGATACTTCTCTCGTTTCTGCTCCTCGTGGTCAAATTATGCCTAAAGAACTTGGCAATCTTCTCTATCGCCAAAACATTCTCTTTTCTAAAGCCACCAGTAACGCTATTGACTGGGGTGATATGTTTGGGGATCCCCATGAGGCAGGAGAAAAGCCATCTGGCTGGGAAGTGGAAAAGTTTCTGGACAAAGCATCAAAAGAAGAATGGTTGTCCATACAGTCTGAACTGGAAAAAATAAGGGGTACTGATTTCCCTATTGACAACATATAAAACATACGTATAATAGTTTGTATATATTTTATAGAAAAGAAATAGTTTGTGGGGTTAACCTGAGAGCTCCCCACAACTGCCAGATAGGTATCTGGTAAGGCCAGTCGGTGAACTTACCCAAGGAACACGGGCTGGTTTTACAAGATACTTATATAGAAATTTAACAATTTTAGGGGGAGTAAACGACTCTAGTTAATTGCTAGGGACGAGAATGGCGAGTGGACGCACTCTGGGTACTCCACCTAAAGTTGTTAATTATTGAATAGTATGTTGACACTTAAACAATTAAAAGATATGGAGCCTGGTATTTTTGCTCAAGGGGAGATTAAAGACAGTCAAGAAGGTTGTAATGTGGCCAATACCGGCAAAATTATGAAGTGGGTTGCTGTTCGAGGGAATATCCACGATTGGTGTATTTACACTGATAATCCATATTCTCCACAATACAGTTACGAGGGTGTAAGAGACATGGGGGATAAAATTTCAGGGGAAGCCAATATTAAAAAATTGGTGCCTTGTGATGATGAGGCGTTTGATATGTATAGATACTAAAACAGTGAAAATAAAATGACACACTCTAACAGGCTAAAGCCTGTAGTTTCTTAACACAATGGCAAAACACGAATACAAACATTTTAACCCAGCGACCTACGATATACAGGTCAAGATTTCCAGTGTCAAAACAGGAAGCCACTGCAAACACAATCTGAACTACCACATTATTTGGATACCGAAATATAGGAAAAAGTTGTTAGTTGGTAAAGTAGTTCCTTTCCTAAAACAGATTATTGAAGAACAATGCAAAGAGTTGGGGTTAGATATGTTGGCACTTGAAGTAATGCCAGACCATATTCACCTCTTTGTTTCAGCAACACCCACTCATTTACCTTCCAGGGCTAAAGCCCAGGGTATCCTTAGACAATTATTATGAAATTACTTTACATTGAGTGGGCAGACGCACATACAAATACGGCAGGGTGGAGAACCCTAGAAGAAGCAAAGTTATGGGCAAAAGAAACAAATTGGTACATTAAAGAGTGTGGTTGGGTAATTGAAGAAACTAAAGAATATTTAGCTATAGCGACTGCTCTCAAACCAGAAAACGAGTTTGAAGACATGCAGTTATTAAATCTTCATAAAATTCCTAAGGGTTGGATAAAGAAAAGAAAAGAACTTTTAGCTCAATCAGACAAGTAAAGAATATGACTAAATCATCTACCACTGAGGATGACTGGGAGAAAAGATTGAGAGATCTTTACCTGACAATAACCCCTGATGATGAAGGGAGTCAAACTAGGTCTTTTCTTTTTAATTGGGGAAGATTTACTTTTGAACGACTAACGCCTGATCGTGTAGAATTTTATCTTGCCACAAAGGATTCAATAGAAGAATTTATCGGTCAGACCCTTGCTTCCCAAAGAATAGCACTGATGAACAAAACTAAGGGTCAATGGGGGAAACATTATAACTTGGGTTATTTTGAAGGGAAAAAAGAGCTGATGGGGGAGATATGGGAATGGAGCCGGGAAGAACTTAAAAAACAATCGACGACAACCACTTCCACAAGTACGTCTACCTCAACGACAACTACCTCTACCTCAATGGATTTACAACCCAGAACATCTGGAGTAATAGCCAGACTTTTAGAATATTTAGAAGATAAGAGGAAATGACACACTCACACAGACTAAAGTCCGAAGACATTAAGGCTATTTTATTCGAGGAAATGCAGAATAAAAAGATTTTTAATGCCGCTTGGAATACTGCTTGTGATATTTGCGGGAATGAGATTAACAATAACGATGGTGATTCGTTTATTTTTATGGGTAACAAGAAGAAGATTTGTGTAGAATGTGAAGAGGCGATCAATCTTTATTTACAAAGCGAGAGAAATGAATGATTTTATAGTCTTTTTTTTAATCGCGACTGTCATTGCCTTTTTTATGAGTAGTAATATAAACGAATGATAATAAATTTTGTTGGCAACTATCAATCTGGTTATGTGGGAGAAATTAGTGATGAAACTCATTTGGCCAGAGAAATGGAAGCCCTTGGCCATACTGTTCGTAAAATTCCCCGAGATGAATGGCGAGAGCACGTTCTTGATGGAAAGCCATATCGTAATGTTCCCAACGAATTAAAGGCAGATATCAATATTATCGCCAAGTGGCACCACTTTATGGACGACAGGTTTATCAAAGAACTTCGGTTAAAAAGCGGCGCCCCAGTCTTCTATTGGGTCTGGGACTTTATGTGGGACCAGGGATTTCCCGAGTGGCATACCGCAATGGCCGCGGAAGCTGATCTTTATCTTTCCGGTGAAGGTGGTCTTGCCAGTAAATACAGGTCTTTAGGAGTTAGACCTTACTATTTTCAATTTGATGTTTGTGATCGAAATATCTCCAGAGCTGGTTCCAGGTCAAAAATTTACGATGTTGTCTTTTTGGGTTCTTATTTAGGTCAGGGGGAAAGATTGGAAATGATAACCAAAATTAAAGAATCATTCCCTGTAAAAGTATTTTCTTGGAACCATGAAGAATGGAACAAGATTGGAATAAAGGCTGAACCCGCTGTTTATGGTGAGGCTTTTAATGAGGTAATTTCTCAAAGTAAGATAGTTTTAGGTTTTAGTGTTGAGCCACATTGTTGGGGTTATTGGTCAAATAGGATTGGTAAAGTTATTCAGGCTGGAGGATTCCTTCTTCAACAATATGCTCCTGGCATGGAAATTTTAATTGGAGATAGGGCAGATTATTTTAGTACCGCTGAAGAGGCAGTTGAGAAGATTAGTTATTATTTAACTCATGAAGATGAAATAAAGAACTTTTTTTGGAAAAATAAAATCGACGAAGATGGTTTTACTTCTAATAGAAAGGTCAAACAATTAATGATTTTGATTGAACGATATTTAAAAGAAGAGAAAGGAGTCAAATGGATACTGCCGTAAACCCAGAGGAACTTTGGTTTTCTACCCCAGACAGCAATACTCTTTGCCGGGGTGGGGGCAATGGTCCGGACCATCCTTCTCAACTCTACGCAATCACAAAGTATGTTGAGCCGGGAATGAGTTTTCTTGACTATGGCTCTGGGTCGGGGACTACCCTTGAAGCCCTGGAAAAAGCGGAGCTTTTTGAAATTGCCGAGAAGTATAAGGGACTGGATATTATTCCCAAGAACGTTGAGTGGTGTAGGGAGAATTTTCCCGAAGGGGATTTTGAGGTCAATAAGACGATTCACAAAATAGACCAGCCGGATAAGAGTTGGGATGTGGCTTATTCCCGCCACGTGGTTGACCACATGGACTCTTTTGAAAATGGGCTGGATGAACATAAACGCGTTGCTAAGAAATTAGTAATAGTTGTCTTATGGGTTCCTTTTAGTTCTGGAGAAGAACATGAAATCAAAAACATTATTGACCAAGGAAAAACCTATGTAAATGAATATACGAATTCATATTCAAAGAGAAAGGTTTTAAACTATCTTAATTCTGACCCCGAATGGAGGCTAATTGAACTTACAGAAGAATTAGGAAGTGAAGTTCGTGGTCATGATACTGTTATTGTTTTACAAAGAAATGAAAAAAATTAAACTAACACAAGGTAAATTTGCTATTATTAATAATGAAGATTTTGATAGAGTTAGTCAATTTAATTGGCAATATGACGGGGGAGAAAATGGATATGCGAAAAGAAGTATTCGTATAGGTTTACGGAAGGAAAATCGTAAATGGAAAGAATATTTACACAGATATATTACTGGATGTCCACAGGAATTTTGTGTAGATCATATCAACGGAGATAAACTGGATTGTCGTCGAAATAATCTTCGAATTTGCAACATGAGTCAGAATCTTGGCAACAGTAATATTAACAAACTTAATACATCGGGATTTAAAGGAGTAACCTGGCTTAATAAAAACAAAAAATGGATGGCTCAAATTAATTTTAAGAATAAACATTTTTATCTAGGAAGTTTTACTAACAGATTAGAGGCGGGAAAAACTTACAACGTCGCTGCAACCAGATTTTTTGGAAATTATTCAAAATTAAATAATATATGAATAAGATTTTGATTATTCCACCACTCCCTTGGTATATGAGTGTTCACGCCGAGTATCTTATTCGTCATTTAAGTGACAAGTTCTTTATTGAGGTGGCCGATGTTCCTTATCCACCCTATGAGAATTTCCTTGATCGTTTCCCCGAGACTAATCCTTATCAACGTAACCCCGACGACTATGATCTTCTTTGGCCCATTCTCCCTTCCCACTGGGTCGTAACAGAGAAAGATAAATACGCCCACAAAGTAGCGACAGTTTTTTATCAGCCCAATGAAGGTCGTTTTGAAGACATGGCGGTGGTGGGAGCGGCCACTCCAATGGCTAGTAAGAGTCTGGGGGATTTTAATTATTGGAATTTACATTTTGGCATTGACGCGGACCTTTTCAAGCCTTTAAACTTTTCCCGAGAGGATAAACTTCTCCACGTGGGTATGATCGGGACTCTCAACAATCCCAGACGTTTTACCAAACCCATTATCGAGGCGGGGG
>ERZ1292632.2479-Hain-H43-01um-R2-2479-length-15353-cov-13_pt1 | contig 15353 bp, 28 predicted proteins | sample MGYA00564407_ERZ1292632 | MGnify/ENA primary metagenome ERZ1292632 (study PRJEB36523, sample SAMEA6512637) | groundwater metagenome | collected 2019-01-08 | study: AquaDiva: Metagenomics assemblies of 32 groundwater samples | reverse complement strand
GTCTCCAGCCTCGGCTGTCAGCTTTTGACCCCGCCCTAGTGGGTGGTAGCCCCAAGCATCTTTATGCCTGCCCTCTTCGGCTAATTCGACCGCCTTGATACACAAGAACTTCAATCTCTCATTAACGGTCGTATTCTTTCCTTTGAATGCATTACAAATGAAATGAGCAATCCCGGCATTTTCCTTCGTGTGAGTCCCGCCCAATGATACAGGGGTCTTATGATCGAGAGTTGGGGCGAGTGGATGAGCACCTTCATGGGAACGAAAACATAATCCATTGCAAATATGACATCGACCTCCATCTCTATCCCAAATATCCCGAAAACGTATTACCTGAGAATGCCCGGCCCATGCGCTTATTTTGCAACGTCTCTTTGCTTTCGTTAGACGGTGCCCTCCTTTGCGAGAGCATTTCTGAGAGCAAAACAATCTACGCTTGCCGCCACGCTCAACCTCGAACCCCTGCCCGCATTCTGCACATATCTTTTGACCAGCCGCTGAATAGACATGATGCAATGATGATAATTGACGTGCTATGGCCTTGAAACAATCATTGGAGCAAATGGTTTTGTTTTTTCTTTTAGCCCAAAACCGTTGCCCGCAAATCACGCATTCTTTAGACCACAGGTGTATCGTCCCGGTTCTGCTATAGGGACGAGCCTTGTATTCAAAACTACAATCTCGCGAACAGAATGTTGTGCGATTTGTAGCCTTCGGGTAAAATTCATTGCCACAGCATTTACATTGGCATGGTCGCCGATTCCAGAACTTTCCGACGACCGTAAGTCTCCTTCTGTCGGATTCTCTTCGACAGTCGAGATCGCAATATTTCATTTGGCGTATGCCAACCTTCTGCTGAAAATCGGCCTTGCAAATCAAACAAATAGGCAAACCTACCCACCGCTCGCAGTCTTACGGGAATGACATGACTTGCATAATGATTGCAAGTTCCTGAAGTCCCAGAACTTAGCCGTGTTTCCTCGATGCGGCTCGATGTGGTCAACCTCAGTAGCCATTGTCGGTTGCTGATGCTCTCGGTATGGGTCAGCGCAGAAGGGATGCTGTGCAAGGTAGCAATCGCGCACGATTTTCCATCGCCGGCCATAGCCACGGGAAGCCGCAGAACCGCGTTCACGGTCATATTGCCTCTCAGATGCGTACATCGACCTGCTGTGCTCAGGGCAGGGCGCTAATGCGCGGCAATGGGGTATTGAGCAGGGCCGTGGGGCTGGGTTAGGCATCTTGCTCGATATCTCCGAGGCGACGATTCGTATCCTGATGCATTAAGCCACACTCCGTCCGACGCACGTACTGCTTGTTCAAGTAGTCAATGAAGTCTACCTTGAACTGCTGCAATTCGGATCGAATCGTTAACTTCATGATCCACCATGTCATCGTCAGAAGGCCGGTTAAGATAATTACGATTGAGACGGCAGCGTCCAAATCATTAACCATGTCTCCTCATTTCGGATCGTTCCACGGGCGATCGATAAGAGACCGGCGATAATCCTTCGCCGTGATCCCGAGGCCGGCCAGTCCGCCCGCAAGCGCAAATGCGGCAATATCTACGAGCCATGCTGGGAAGTAGTCTGGGGAGAACAGCACGAATGCGAAACACGCAGAAATAACCCCAAATGCAGTTGTTTTCCAGTCCTTCACCGCGTATATCCTCGATGGGCTTTCATCACGGAAACGTTGTCAGAGCGACCGGCATACCATCGCCAGTGCGATTGTTCGCGGGCCATTTGACTGTCGGCTGAGAAATATAATCGGGGCTTATCGGCATGTTTGCGTTCAGCAATCACGCGCGGATCGGATTCAATCATGCGAACAATGCATTGGCCGATCAGAATCACGCGACCAGCAGCTAGCCATCGATGGGCTTTTTTGCGGGTTATGATTGATTTGCCGCGGGAAGAATGCAGAAGAAATCGCCCCGGTGGAGGCAAATGTAGTGTACTGGCCACGTTGGGAGACGGTCTCTATCGGGAGCCGTGAACCGATGGCAAGCGATGTTCTGCTTACCTACAGAGAGAATACAAGGGGATTTGGCGGCGTGTCAAATACTATTTTTCGGCTACTGCATCCCGCTGGGCGTGAACTTGCTCGAGACGGGCGACGGCCCGAGAGAGTTCGCCTCTCAGCATGTTTTCTTTCTCGTGTGTCTGCGCTATGTGTTTTTCCAAATACTGCACGACGGACCTCCAGAAAATGGGGCTGCTCGTGTCACCATGCGGTGGAAATATAGCCATGTCCTTGTAGTATGCGGCCAGGGATCTCTCGTCTCTTTTCTTTGCCTCTCTCATGCTTCCAAACGCGTGATCCCCATGGTGTCCGATCTCGTACTTACATCGGGCAGCATAGAACGGCGGCCCCGGACTTTTAAAAACCATACATCGGGCAAGTTGCACGTCTGCGATTCTTGGTCTTTCTTCGTTCATGCTTGATTTTTTCTCCGCCAATACGATCTCCGCGCTCTGCACTTGGAGCAACGGCCACAATAGCAGGAGTACACGAGAGCTTTGGGGCGGCCGACGTGACCAGCTTGTGCTTTCTCGATGGCAATCAGACGGTCCAGTTCCTTAAAACGAGCCGATCGGGACGGGTCCGACAGAAGTTTGGCGCGATATTCGTACAGAGGAATAATCATTGCAGTCGCTTAAACGGGAGTGCCCGATTCCACAATTGTCGTCGCTCGTTGTGACGCTCAATAGACAATGCCTCGCCATCGAGAGGCCGAAACCCCGCCAGCGCCGAATCTAATTCAACGCCATCAGAGGGCCGGTATTTCCAGCACAGTACAGCCCGCAATTCCGCCGGCCCGTGCCATTTCCCGATGCGATCAACGAATGTGTTCACGAGCCATTCAAGAGCCTCAACGTGTGGGCATATCTTAGCCAGAAGGCGCATGATTGCCGCTTGTGTTTCCGCGTCTGTTGGATAATACGACAGCATCTTCAATTGCCCGTTTGCGTCATTGAGATTCTGCTCTGTAATCTGCATGTTTTTCTGCCTCCTTCCGCATCATGCGGCGAAAATGCGTGAGCACTTCTTCGTTTTTCGCGGCGTGCCGCGATACGTGCATTTGTGGCTTCTCCGGTTCGTCTTTCCATCGTTCCTGGTTAAGCCAGGTCGATGGATACGGGATGAATTCCGATTCCCGTGCTGACAGTTGCGGCAATTGCGCCTTTAGTCCGGCGATGATTTCAGCGCGGGTTTCGATTGAAACGACCCGCTTGTTTGCGGCAGCCAGTGCCGACACTTTGCAGATCCGCCGTGGATAGAGCGGCCAGAACTCGGCTTCGAACCATTGGGCGATCTCCGAATCCCCGGTTGGCTTTGCTTTTTTCTTTCGAACTCTTCCGAGAGTCGAGAATGGCGGATTCAGCAGCGAGGGTTTCATCGGGTCATCTCCGTTTTCCTCAACTTCGGTTGATGGAGATTGTGCGATAGCACAATCGATAAGAGAGTGTGTGACAACACACTCGACAGGATGCGGCACAGGCTCTGGCTCTGGCTCTGGCTCTGGAGGGGTGCATTTCTGGGTTTCACTTTGGGTACACACTTTCGGCGTATCTTGTTGATAGGACGCGATAGCACGTTTTCCGTTCCTGCTTAGTCGTTGCGCCGTGGCCCTGTCGATATGCTCTTGCCAGTCGTGTGTGACCAGCCTGTGATCGCTCCGTGAGTCGATCCAACCCGTGTCGATAAGCGCCCGTATGAGCCTCATCGCCTCTTTATCGATGGATATATTTGGCTTGCCACGCCAGTCCAAAGCGGCAGCAATTCGGCGGTCAGAATACTTCCCGATGTTGCCTTCGGGAGCATATTGTGCGGTGAAGTGGAAAAGTAATTCGAGGATACCTATTGCGTGTGCTCGGCAAACCCCGAGCGATTCCGCAAGTTCAGCGACCTTCGGATGATTTGGCGTCCCGCGTTTCATTTAAGACTCGCCTCATGAGCACCGGGCCGGAGGGGATGAGGCCCCCCCCGGTGGACCGGCTTTCCTCTGGGCGCTGCGTGGATCAATCGCCGCGCGTGTTCCAGAAGAAAAGTATGCGCCGGAGTAAATTCGTTGTCAAGAGGAGATTTCATGCCGTGCCTACTCACCGAACAACTGAATTCGCAAATCAGCGACCGCAGAAAGTGCTTTGTCGAGTTCTGCTTCGATTTGGTTGACTATGCGGCGAAGCGCGATGTTTTCCGCCTCAAGTTTCCTGATGCGCTCATCCACTTCGCACGGGCACCGATGGTTCAATGCAGACTTAATCGATGCACGATGGCATAGGCAATTGCAAGGTTCACTCACGCCATTCTACCTCGCCAAAGTTCTCTTCCCACCAGGTCAGAAAAGGCCGCACGCCTTCCGGCTCTCGGAAACCATCAAACCATTCGGCCCGGAAAGCCTCTATCCGAAGGCTTTCCAACCATGCCTGCTGTATCTTTGTCGGTTTTTCGCCGGGTCGTTTAGTTTCAATAAAAAATACGTCCGTCCAATCGTCGCAACCGTGACTATCAACTTTCAGGAAGCACCAATCCGGGAAGCCTTCAGGGTTGGTCTGCTCTGGCGTCTCCTGGCCGATTCGCATTGATCGCACAGGCCCAGCGACACAGCGGATCGCCAGATAACCATGGAGTTGCATCCATTGGCGAATATCCGCGGCGATCTCACGCTCGAGTCGGCGCCGCGGTTTCACGGTTCTGGCTGTTGGCATGATGTCGGCCCTTCGTTTGATTCTGCGAACAAAGACGGTTGACTGCTATCTGAAATTGATCGAAGGTTTCCAATCGCAGCTCGAAAATAAGATTCTTTCAGTTCTATCCCGACAAATCGCCGATCAAATTTCAGTGCGACGTAGCCTTCCGATCCGATGCCCATAAATGGGGAAAGTACCAATTCTCCGGGGTTGCTCCATAGCCTGATGCAACGCTCAATGGTCCCTAATTGCAGCGGGCAGATATGCCGTTCATCGGAATTCTCCCGTGCCACCGTGAAGTTCAGTGTGTCCGTCTCATTGATGCCGTACCAGATTGGACGCGCCCATTCGATCCATTCGTTGTTACTAAGATCCGGATGAATCGGGACTTTGTTTTCTCCAGGCTTTCGAAACACGAGAATATAATCCGCTAAAGCCGGCCGTAGCCAGGAAGAATCTTTGCGAAGCTGGACAAACAGCAACGCCTTGGAATGGGTGCGGATCGCTTGGGCCTGCGGATCTTTGTCGATGCAGACTTCTCCATGATAGATCCATCCACGTTCCTGAAATGCCTGAATGGTCGTCCCTCGGAAATCTTTCAGGCCGATAAATCCATCACGGACAAGCATGGCGGGTACCTGCGCGGCATGAACGCAACAATTACGGCCGGGTTGTGTTACGCGAAGGAGTTCATCGATGATGAATTGAAAGTGCGAAAAGAATTCATCCTCGGTTCGGCTGTTGCCGATATCACGTTCCGTTGGGCTGTAGGTGTATAGGCTAATGAATGGCGGACTGAACACGGAAAGGTCAACCGATTCCGTCTCAATCCCTGACAGCCGTTCGGCACTGTCCCCAAGCATGGCTGTGAATCGATCTTCCGTGACTGTTCGCACGCTATAGGCCCAATCCTGTTGTCCTGATTGGATTTCTTCTTTTTCAAATTCCCTCACATGTTCGATCAGGCTTTGACTCATGGTCTTTGCCTGATCCTCCTTTCTCATCACGTTATCGTAGATGGGCCGCTCCGCTTCTGACAGAATGATGTACGCAGAGACGGGCCGAGATTGCCCGAACCGATAGCATCTTCGGATACACTGGTAGTACGCTTCCCAAGAGTCGGACAATCCAACAAATGCCATCTTATGGGCGTTCTGGAGGTTCATCCCGAATCCAGCGATCTTGGCTTTGGTTATCAACACCCTGAACTGGCCATCTTGAAATCCATGTAGAGCAGAAGCCTTCTCTTCTGGATCATCCGAACCCTCCACTAAAACGGCATCATCAAGTGCTTCTGCTAGAGCGTATCCTTCTTCGTTCAGACCGTGCCACAGTATCCATTGATCTTGATCCGCAGTCGCAAGCTCAAGAGCTGCGGCAACGCGATCTCCCATTGTTTCCCGGCGCACCTTTGACCGATCCCCAATCCCATTCAGCCCCATGAAGAAAAGTCGACCATCCGGCTGTACGTCCGAAGCGACAAAAACCGGTTCGATGTGTAGTGGCGGAAGAATGTAGCCGTCATCATCGTAGCCTAGATCAGATGGCCTTCGGATGCTCATCCCCCACGATGCCAGCCACCTGTAGAATGGTTGTTCCGCGTGTCCCTTGAGCCGCCAACCATCATCGTCATGGACGAAGAAGGTAGCTAGCATGTCAGCCCTCGTCATAATCCCCAAAAACTCCGCGTGGTTAGCAATTTCCGCGATGTCATTTGGTGCTGGCGTCGCCGTGCAACACAGGCGATAAGGAGTATCGGAGAACATCGCCGTTAGCTTCTTCCGGGTTTTCCCGTCAAGCGATTTCAGAATACTGGATTCATCAAGTACAACCGCTGGAAAGTCCGCAGGTTTGAAGTGATCCACCATCTCATAGTTGGTGATTGTGAAGCGACCGCTTGCCCCGGATCGACTGTACCGCAGATCAATGCCGAGTTTGTCAGCTTCTCGGATGCTCTGACGAGCTACTGAGAGGGGCGCAATAAACAGAACTGGGCCATCCGTAATCAATCGTCCCCATTCCAGTGACATGAAGGTCTTGCCTAACCCGGTGTCCGCAAAGATCGCGCACCGCCCTTTGCGAATCGCCCAACGGGTCAAGTCGCGCTGGAAAGGAAACAATTTGAGGTGAATATCACAAGGTGAAACATCCTTTCCTTTAGAGCAAACAACGTTACGCTTGGAACGAAGGAAATCTTGATATTTCCCGGAGAGAAGCGCCTCCTCCATCAACCAATCCTCCCATCCCCAGATTGCGCCTTCGATGTCTGGGCCTTCATTGTTTCGGACGTAATCGCCACATCGTCTTTGCTCTGCATGGATTCGATCAAGCGGATTCATTATCCCTCTCGTCATCGTTATCCTTTACTCTTGAAGCCAGCGGGCCGGTTCTGACCCGGCTCCGATCACATTTGGGTAAACCCAGGTTAACCTTGTGCATCTCAGAATCCCCAGGTCTGATCTGATCCTTTCCGCGTTCGATGCACGAATCGTACTCGGATTTTGGCCTTACCCTACCCATCGCTGCGACAGGCATTTTTGTTAGGCGTGTCACCATCCACGCCGCCGCTGGCGTAAACTCGTTCGCTCTGCAATCATCCCGATGGCCTTCTTCTGATCCTCGAACAATCTCTTGCTCTCAGCGGCGACAAACTCGATCCGCGCCAGCCCTGGGCAGTTCGACGATTGAGATAGATGCGCCTTCAGCCCGGTTGCGTCGAAAGAACTCTCTAGACAAAACGGGCAGAAAAAATCAAACCCTGGTTTCTTTTTCACGCTTCCCCCTTCAGCCGGGCGATCTCAGCCTCGATCACCGTTACAATCCCCGTCCCGCCATAGGGTTGGACGTTTGCCTTGGCCCACTCCAGCGCCTCGATCTTGGCCTCACGGCGTTGGGCAAGGATGAGGCGGATAAGGTCTGTCACCGCTTGGCCCTTCGCGCTGTCGCCATTGACGGGCACTCCGTAGTATTCACACGCCGCTTCCAGTGCGGCCTCGCGATCCGTCATGGCTTTTCCTCCAGCTTCAATCGGCTCTCCTCTTGATAGCCCAAGGCGAATAGGTGTAGATTGATTCGAAGTATTCGGCCTTCCAGGTCCTGCCTCTCTTGCAGTAGGTTTATGGCCCGAAGCCGCATTGCCTCCCTATTATTGGAGAGGAGTTTCTTTAAGGCCTCCACCTCTTCATGCAGATGCATCCTCCAATCGTGCTCTTCTTTGCATTCCGTCGTCTTGTCCGCGAGCTTGCGGCGCAGACCCTTCTCGTCAATCGGCGCTTTCTGTTTAGACATGTTTCTCCCTCCAGATGTAAACCAGCCACAGAAAAACTCCTACCCCGATAATCAGAAGTATGTCATCTCTGGTCATGGCTTTTCCCTTCCTGCTCTGGAAGTTGTTCATTGGACACGGGCTGATAGATGAATGGGGCGATAACAATACTCTTGTTTGCTTCCACTACGTAGCGATTCCGTCCCGTAGGACAAAGTTCACACCGAAATTCCCCGGTTCTAATATCGGCAACTGCATCGGCAACTGTGGCGTATAGCGGTTCCAGTGGTCGTCCACAATTCGGACACGGGAAGTTAGATCTTTCGGCGTCAGTCATGGCTTTTCCTTCCTCACCACACCGGAAGCCTCGCGCGCTTCATTAGCCCATCCCAAAAAAGGCGAATGCTCCACACCCGGTACTCCCGGCAGCCGCAGCCTTGATGGTCACAGGTACCAGACGCATACGGAGCGTCGTAGTGTGATGCCGCAGAGTGACCACAGCGGCAGTCTAGATTGAGATTGTGGCCGCAGCGTTTTAATAGCTCTTGGCCGGTCATCCTGTACCTCTTTTTCTCACCACGTCGTTGGCGTTCGCTTCCTTAACCAGATCCTGCGCCAAAAGCGGAAACTCGGGGGCACAGGCGGCTGCGTACGCTCGGAGTGCTGGAATTGCATACTGATCGTGCACGAAGTCTAAAACGAAATATGAACAGTTCTCGTGCTTTTCACCTGGCGCGGAACTGCCATCCGCCCGCCGCACCGTGAATTTTCGATACAGGCCGAATTCCTTGTCTTCTTCGCTACGCATTCTGTTTATCTCCCTTTCTTGCGGCTTCGATAGCGGCCCTCCCAATTCGCGCAAGCGCATTAATTTGTGTATCCAGTGGATCGTGCTTCAACGCAGCGGTCAAGGCATTGATGACGGTTTGGATACCATGATGGTAGATTTCGGCTTCCTGCGGCTCCTTGTAGCCCCCACCATAGTCGTGGCATCCGTGGCAGACAGCAAGAAGTCTCGCCCGCTCCTCTTTCAGATCACAGAGTGCTTTGTCGCGATCCCATATCGCCGACAAAAGAACGGGGGCAATATTCGTCTCTCCAGTAAGCGCTGCCTCCAACTCCGCGATGCGCTTGCGACAATCTCTGTGGAGATCAAGGTCTGTCACCGCCTGACCCTTCGCGCTGTCGCCATTGACGGGCACCCCGTAGTATTCACACGCCGTCTCCAATGCAGTCTCGCGTTCAGTCATGGCTTCCCCCTCCAGATGTAAACCAGCCAGACAAAAATCCCCGCCCCGATAATCAGAAGTATGGCATCTCTGGTCACGGCTTCTCCTTCCTTACGGCGTCGCGATCAGTCAGCGACATAGATCACCTCCGCATTCCGCGCCCACTTGCGCCAGGATGCTAAGCTGCAACTGCCCCAGTTTGAGCACGTAACTACCCAATCAACACGGACAGGGTTAGTAGTAAACTCACAACCAACAACCGAAACGACCTGTCTACGGCCCACTACATCCCCCGGCATCGGGTCCCGTCGCGGATCGCGTTCAGCCACGGTTTCCTCCCCGGTTCATAAGGAAACAAGCCATCCCTAATAACCATCCACCGAGCCATCCACACTGCAATCCAAGCCAAAACCAGTCACTTTCTTGGGTCATGGTTTCTTCTTCCTCGCGTCGTCGATAGCGGCCGTATCAAACGCCTTATATCCAGGAATGCTCATTTCTGCCCTCGCTTTTTAGGCTCATCAATGGTCAGCGTCGCCCGGCGCACGTCAGCCCACAACTGTTCTCCCATGCCCTTTGTTGCCCAAAGTGTGATTTTGCGATAATACCGATTCGCAAGACTGAAGTCAGTCTCCCACCGAGGCTTCCCATCCTCCATCGACACCCATCCATTGATCGTCATTGATTTCCCCTCAGCGCGGCGCAAATCATCCGGCGTAACTGGCGCTTAGCCGTCATCCTTTCACTCCAGCCTCTTCCGCGATCACCTCAACTACCGGCCACACCCTCACGATCTGCCACAGCCCATCCTCCCCACCGGCCTTCTTCACCGCCCATCCAGACGCCTCAACGTCCGTTTCGAACGGGCCGTACAGCTTGATCCCCTCTTCTTCCGCATCCATCCCCGCCAACCCGCTGTTGAACCCGCTCCCAACCGCTACCACGAATTTCATGTCTCTGTTCATCGCTTCACTCCCTTCCGCCCGCCGGCTGAATCACCCAGGCTTTTCCTCCATTCCCTCCGCTCCTTAGCCAGTTCTGCCAAAGCCAATTTCACGCAGTCACTCGTATCCATTCCATCCAGAAATTTCGGGTCCGCTTCTTCGAACGCGTCGTTAATTTGTTCCAGCCTCCCGATCGCCTTCAGCGCGGTTTCGAGCCACTTCTGAACCTCCGAAACGAGGAAGCTGCACTCTTCCTTCAGTTTGGCGTTCTCTGCCTCCAGTTTCGCGATGCGCCTGTCCGCGCACCGTGGGCAAACAACGGCGCTGGGCCGCACCCACACCATCCGCATCGAGCAGTCCTTGCAATGAATAGTCGGTTTCACTTGATCTCCTTCCTCGCCGCGTCGATGGCAGCACGCGCAATATCCGCCATTCGAACAAATGCCGCGTTGGAACCCTCACGGAAGTACGCCTCCTCAGAGTAGATACAATGAGTTCGATACTCCGCGATTTTCCTCAGTGCGGTTTCCAGTTTCTCGATGCGCTTGTCCTTGGCGATACAGTTGCAGTACCCGGTCGTGCAAGTCGGGTTGTAGTCCATGTCACAACTCCTTCAGCGCGGCTTGAATCCGCCGGCACATCTGACGCGTATTGGTTCCAACATACTCCCTAATCGATTCGTGGCAGCCCAACGGCGCGTACCCGTAATATTGGGGTCCCTCCCTCAAGATCACTGCCCTCTTGTAGCGGTTCTCATCAATCCCGACCTGAACCTCACCGTGCTTCTCCCATTCGACGATCTTCATATCTCCCTCCTCGCCCGGTCAAGGCATTCTTCATATCTATGCCGTCGTTCCCATGCCCCATCGATCATTTCTCGGATCAAATAAGAGAGTGCGAGGCAGCGGAGGCAAAACCTGATCATGAGCGTCGCTGGATTTGTACGATATAGACAACAGCCGATGATGATTCCTGAGCCGATTAGCATTGCGAATGCGGAAGTCATGATTATGTCTTCACCCTTTCGGTTTTATTGGCGGCCACCACTCGGGATGCAGTGCTCGATATTCTCCATCCGTATAGCGATGCCCGGTCTCCGGGTTTCGCATATAGGGGTAAACAACAAAGTACTCCTCGTCCGTCGCTGGCCGTGCCGTTTCCTTAAAACAGTAGCCGCAATCATCGCAGCGTTCGGCCATGCTGCCCAAATCTTTGTCATGATCTGGATGCAAGCTCCCGTATAACGTGACTGTGCGCTTCGGGTGGAGACAATAGAGCCACTTGTAAATTTCTCCATATCCGGAAAAATGAAGCTCTTCATACTCAATCAGTTCTGCAATGCCGGATTCAACTATGAAGCAAGGAAACGCCGCCACGTCATTATGCGCATCATTATGCGCATTTCGATATTCACGGATCGTTTCGCCAAGATCAAAGTCCCGTAAGATTTTGAACAGCCCAGATACCTCATAATCCTCATAGGCGCCATTAGTTAATAGCATCAACTGTCCCGCCCTGTGTTGTTGACTCATTGATATTCTCTCGTTCCGATAACGTGCATTATGTTAACTAACCTTGTCTTGCGTCACTATAACAAGCCGCGCCGTGCCGCGTCTCGCCGCTCCGCGCATGGACAGGACCCGCCGTGTCGAATCTAGCCATGCCCAGCCCTGATCTCATAATTGCGTATCCCTTGCCTTGTGCTGCCTTGCCGGGTGCTGCCACGCCGAATCGTGACCCGCCGTGCCCAATTCATTGCTTGAACGCCTCAAGCGTTTGCTGAAGCGGAAGCGTTTTCGTCGCTCCGTTTGCCGCCGCTTCCAGCTTTTTGATGTTGTCGCCGCGATGCGTATGCACCGTCATCGCCATCAGCGATATTCTCCCGATGTGACCGGAACGTTCGCCTTCGGGCAACTTCTCGAGATCAACAGTCTCCTGCTCCCGCAGCCCCGCTTTGTGGGTACGGCGAACATGAGTGATCCGCTCGTAGGAGCACCCTTTCGATATTTCCATTGCCGTCATTCGCTTCATGCCAATGTTTCGTTCGGGCCGAAAGACGTAGCCCTTCTCGCGTAACACAAGAGATCGGGCTGTGCTGAGATAGCCGCGCCCGCGATCCGACTGAACGTTGCATCTCGCAATTGCCGATAGTTCCTCGTAAGTAATGAGCGGGAATTCATCGACCGGGATTGCCCCGAATCGATCGGCGAGCAATCGGCTCTCCAACGCTGGAATCCCCAGCTTCGGTGGATTCGGCTTGCCATGCTGATCTATTGGTATCATAAGCTCCTTGCCTTGCCCTACCACACGGGGCGCTGCTGCACTCTGCCAGAGTTCGCCGTGTCTAGCCGGATCATGCTGCGAGAACTTATAAGTGCAATCCCTTGCATTGCCACGATGCGCACTGAGGCGCCCTGCCGGGCAGAGCCGAGACCTGCCCTGCCGCGCTACGCCAACTCTACATCCTTCCACTCGACGCTCTCGACGACAAAGCGCCCATAGTAACCGTTGTTCTGCGGTCGAAAGCGGCCGACACCGATGAATTGGCCGGCCTGAACTAAATGCCGCCGGAACACATCCTCTGTGATTGTCTCATCGAGGATGTTAAATTCGACCTGTGCCCGCCACGATTCGATCAGCGGAAAACATCGCTTCACGCGCTTGCCGCTGCCGCGCTTGCCATCGGCGGGGACAAAAAGCCATTCACCCTTCACGTCCTCTTTGAGAATCGGAAGGGTCGGGCCTTCCAGCACTAGCACGCCGCTCACGAAATGCTTTGTGAAAGTTGACTTCCCCTGTCCAGGAATCTGCTCGTGAAGATACTTGGCGATCTCCGAAAGGCAGTTTTTGAATGCCATCGGCGGCATAAAGACGTAGCCGGTACTGGTGGAGTGCATCCGTTCCCGCCAGGTTCGTGCCTCGTAATCATCGGGCCGCTCCTTGGCGAGTTTCTCAACCTCGTAGTGCCTCGACTGCGAGTAGGGTGATACTGATTTCAGTTGTGCGATTGCTAGTTTCATTTGTTTTCCTTGTCTTGTGTTGCCGAGTCTTGCCAGGACTTATCTAGCCTCGCCCGGCCCAGCCCCGCCAGGCATAAAGCGGCTGCATTGCGCCCTGATCTCATAATTGCCAATACCTTGCCTTGCCGTGCGCCGCCTAAAGTCCTCATTCCTTTTCCACCTTGCGCCAGCCGGTGTTGTCCTCATTCCGCTGGTAGACTATCCCCTTGTGGTAGATCCGCTCATCGTTGATCTCCAGCGGATCGGGGAATTCGTCAAACTCCCGGACCACGGGCCGCGCCGCCTTTGTCGGGCAGTTCCGGGAATCATGGCCCGCCTCGCCGCAGATTTTACAGGTGCGCGAAGGCCGCTGAGATTCCGGAGCAGGGGTTGCCGTCGCCGAGGCGATCTTCTCGGCAGCGACAGCCTGCTGCATCGATTTCGCATCGGCGATACCCTTCGCCGCTAGAAGATCAGACCAATATGCTTCGCCATCGCGGATCGCGCTGTATGCCGCCCGAAGCTCAACCAATTCCGCCGGCTGAATCCGTTCTAGCGAATGGCCTAGGAACACAGCCAATTCCGCAGGGCCGATCCCGAGGCCAGCGAAGGCATCAATCACCTTCCGTTTGGCGGCATCAGGATCTTGCTTATCGGCCTTCCGCTGCGTCTGGAGTACGCGCTCCATGCACTCCTCGATGATGTCGCCGGGAATCAATCGCAGCCCATTGTTGCGAAGCGCTTTCGATACCAAAGCATTCTGCTTGTTCTGGATATCGTCCTCCGTCGCCCGGATTAGATAGACGGTCTCGCCCTTCATGTTCTTCCGCTCTCCGAGGACTTCCAGACCTTCGCGTTTCTGTTTCCGTTCCACCGTCTTTTTCACGACGATCTCGGAAGGATAAGAGATGTTGTTCTCCAAATCCGTGACCGCCACGCGGATAATCCGCTGCTGTTCATCCTCAAAGACGATCGCTTGCGGGGCATAGATATTTCCGTAGCAACGAAGCGCGGCTTCAGCAAAACGGATCGAAGGTCCTTCGATCGTTGTTCCGCCGATGGGCTTCTTGTATCGAGCTACGTCTGCGAATCCGGGGCGCTCGCATTCCTTCAGAATCGCAACGCGCACGCTTTCGATATCACGCGGATGCCGTTCAGCCATGACATACCTAGCTTCTGTCTCTCCGCGTTCCCGTGCCGCAATCGCACTCGCAGCCGTCTCCAGTGCTGCCGTTGTTTGCGCCGCACCGAATTCCTCACGCTTGATGATTGATGTGGATTCCATAATTTGACTCATTCCTTTATCTGCTTCCCATGCCGGTCAACCTCGTACAGCACCTCGCCGGCGCGGAACGCGATCTTGTGCGGATACTCCGGATTCTCCCAGGCGTGCATATCCTCGCGCCGCACCGCCACCGCGATGTAGCGATCTCCCGTGATCTTGCGGAACTCGTCGCAGAAATACGGGCGAGAGCAACCGTGATACTTGCCAGCGCCGCACTCCCCCGACTCTGGCGCCCATGCCCGATGCTCCAGTGTCGCGCCGGGCGGCCATGTCGTCTCTTCCGGCGTCCCCTCTTGCGTCTGCCACCTCGCGGACACGCGCTTATAAAGAATCACTCTACCGTCAATCTCCGCGACTCCGTCTCGCTCTATCCATCCTGAGACGGTCCATTCCGGCGCCGGCGGAGAAACAATAGTGGCGTACCTGGATTGTTGAGACGCAACCGCACCACTCACTTGCAGGATCGCTACAGATCCTCCGTACAACTCCACCTCGGCGAACTGGCTAAAGATCCGAGAGACCGAGTTCTCCCACGCCACGACGCTGGAGTTCTCCCACGCCTCGACGGAACTGTTCCCCCTCGCCACGACGCTGGAGTGCTCCCACGCCTCGACGGAACTGTTCCCCCTCGCCTCGACGCTGGAGTTCCCCTTCGCCACGATGCTGGAGTTGCCCCACGCCACGACGCTGGAGTGCTCCCTCGCCTCGACGCTGGAGTGCTCCCTCGCCTCGACGGAACTGTTCCCCCTCGCCCCGACGCTGGAGTGCGCCCACGCCACGACGCTGGAGTGCGCCCACGCCACGACGCTGGAGTTCCCGTTCGCCACGACGCTGGAGTTCCCCCACGCCTCGACGCTGGAGTTCCCCCTCGCCTCGACGCTGGAGTTTTCCCGCGCCTCGACGCTGGAGTTTCCCCACGCCTCGACGCTGGAGT
>ERZ1292632.2476-Hain-H43-01um-R2-2476-length-15369-cov-4_pt1 | contig 15369 bp, 27 predicted proteins | sample MGYA00564407_ERZ1292632 | MGnify/ENA primary metagenome ERZ1292632 (study PRJEB36523, sample SAMEA6512637) | groundwater metagenome | collected 2019-01-08 | study: AquaDiva: Metagenomics assemblies of 32 groundwater samples | reverse complement strand
GCGGTAGAAAGAAGAAAATTGAGGTTGTCGAATCTAATGCAATTTAAAAAGGAGGTTAGATTATGCGCCGCAAGGGCTATTCTTCGCGAGTTTCATTGCGTATTGAAGGGGGTAAATGAAAAGATATACCTTTGCGCGCCATAATTGGCGTCTTTCAAGTTTTCTCGACGGTGTGAGACGAGAGCCATTTTTAGGCGCTTTTTTAGTATCAGTTTTGAGCACAAAGTTTACTCAAAATGACTCATTTTAGGCGAAATAGTGGGGAAAACTCATTTTTTGCATATAGCCGTTTTTCGCGCTACGTGCACTTGTACACGGCTGTTTTTTAACCAAATACGACTTATCCACAGGTTATCCACAGGGTGGATTTGATAAAGTTAAAAAATGATAGATATAAGATGATATAAGATGAAAAACAACCCCATCTGCGCCAGTAACTGCACCGAGAAATGTAAGCAACCCATTAAGCTGGATTACTTTAAGTGCAAAAAAAGGAAATTCGAGTATACGCGGTTTCCAACGGAAAGTAAGGAACAATGCGAGCGGTAGTTTACACATTTACAGTTATAACATTTATGATTATTTTCGGTATCGTCTTAATCAGCGCCTGCATTGCTATTCTTGCCGCGAGGGCGGAAGAAAAAGAAGACGTCTGGAAAAATATTCCAGAAGTAGAGAATCGATTTTATTATGTTGGTAAAGATAAAAATGACGTTCTTATGTTTGATTATGTAACGCCTGACGGAGAGGAATTCCTTAAGAAAAATGGATACAAACGTAGCGAATGGAAAGAAAAAAAGAGCAATTAGTATTCCAACGCCGACGAACAAAGGAGAGAAAAATTAAAAATCTAATCGGGCTAATAATTATAGTTTTTAGCTTTGTATCTACGGTCTTATGGTTTATTCCTGAAGGTTTATCGGGTGAATCCATATCCGAGATAACGATAAAAGATGGAAAATTGAAAATAGTATTTAAGGCGACGGGTAAGGTTTTTGACCAATATTCCGTTATTTTTAGCGCTCGCGAATTAGCGGAGATATTGCTTGAAGCGGAAAAATTAACTTATGCCGGCGAGGCGTATATCATTGAAAGTAATGCGTGGGTAAAATTCAAAAATTCGGACATTATGGATAGTATAGACGGTTATTTAAAAATTAAATTTAGGAATTTTTTAAATTATCCCGTATGGATAAGCAAGGAAAATATTATATATTATCTCCGCGAAAGTCTTATGGAAGAAACCTATAAAATACAGCGTCAAAAAATAGAAGAAACGGCAGAAGAGAGATGGAAAAAACAATGATGGAATACGATAAGATTATGCCAATAATAGAGTATACATTATTAGCACTGTTCGCTATAAAAATTATCGCAATAATATTATTAGCGTTTATGGAATTGAAAGAGGGAGAATAAAATAAGGTAGAAAATGAAAGACAGAAAAGAATCCGACGTCAAACGCGCCATCCTCGACTACCTTCGCGCCCGCGGTTACTTCGCGCTCGCCATACGCAACACGGGCATAAAAAAGCCCAACGGCGCGTATATCCCTGCGTTCCGCAAGGGCATTGCGGATATATTCTTTGCGAAAGACGGCGTCTGGGGATGGTGCGAGGTCAAGACAAGCAAAGGCGATTGGACTCTATGGCAGAAAGCGTTTCTCGAAGAAGTCAAAAGCTATGGCGGCATAGCGTTTGTGGCAAGAAGCGTAGATAACGTTATAGCGGAGGGATTATGAAAGCAAATGCAATTATTGTTACATTGATAATTTTGACATTCATACCATTGGGGTATGCAGACGATAAAGAGGGTCGGGCGCCGCATATAAAATTCAAACAAGGAAGAGTCGGGGAGACTACTATCGTAATGATTCCAATGACAGAGAGAGACAGGGAAACAAGAGAAATAATAAAGGAGTATGCTATTACAGTCCAAGTGAAAATAATCAAAATATTGTATAATGGATATTTGATAGATTTAGTTGAAGTATTAAATCATAAAGAAGATACGGATATTATTAAAGAAAGTTTTCCGTTTCTTGTCCCATGGGAAAAAGTGCATAATGCAAAACCAACGATAGAATCCGCGCCCAAGCGGGAAGCGGCAGAAAATACTTTAAATGAAATTTCCACGGTAGAAAACGAACGGAATGTTCCCAAGATTACGCTGCCTTTTTCCCCTGCAGACTTAATGAGAATGAAAGATAGTAGATTCAAAAAAAGATATTATTTAGAAAAAGACGAAAATGGAGATATCACAGTCAAAAATAAACCGCCGTATTAGAAACGTATGAGAAACCTTTTATTTGCAATAAATCTGTTTTTGTTTTTATTGAATTTAGTATTTTACATTTTTAGGGGTAAGCGTTGGTATAGTTTATTTGCCGTTTTTATAAGCGGGATAACTATTATTTATTGCGGATACCAAAATTATTATTATTCCCGTTATTATCCCCCCGCGGATAAATTGCCTCATTCCAATGGCATGATACGTCATCCCAAGTTCGGAGATTATCCAGAGATTGCGCCATATACAAAAGGTATGACGTTATACCCCGGACAGAGAGCTGATGTGGAAATAATAATAAAACCAGAAGACCCAATTTTAAATCAAAGAAAGGAATCACAATGAAAAAACCGTTTGAATCGCTTGCTTTATGGGTTGGTCTCTATGGAGAGTTCGTCGGGCTGTCATTGGTCGCCTTGGTGAGCGCGTGGGACTTTTGTTGCGTAGGCATACGCAAGTTATTTCATTATAGTATTGGTTGGAAAGGAATCTTGATTATTTGGTTTGGCATAATATTGATTTGCGCAGGCAAGAGATTAGCGAGGACATGGGGAAGGTAAAAATGAAAAAATGTGGTAAGTAATGAATAAATATATTATAAAATTTTCGGTAAATGACGGGACTTTTTGGGAATGGCTTACTAATTCGGGGGGTATTTAAATTGACGCCCGCGAAGCAATAGCCCAAAACCTAACGATAATAAAGCCGTTTCTGCCCAAGCAACAGCGCCCTTTTGAGAAGATAACCAACCCTCAAATCCGCGCCTGTTTTATTTTATATCTTGCCAGGTTTTCTTATAAGCAAATGAGCCCAATATTTCGAAAAGCAAAGATTACCCTAAAGCGCTATGTCCGGGAAGGCAAGCGGTATTATCCAAATATCAGCCGTAGGAAGTTGTGAAATAGAATAAAAGCAAACGGGCGGAATTTCCCTTGCGCCTCTTTCGGCGAGAAGAAAAGTCATCGCGAGATTGCTCGCCCGGCGAGAAATCTCGTTCGAGTCATGACGACGAAAGATTCCTTTAACATGATTTCGTCGTGCGCCTTCTGCCATATCGTCTCATCTTTAGCCTCGCCCCAGATAATCTCTGTTTTAAGCGCTGGCGCCGGGTTCGGGTATAATGACTTGCAGCCGCCAATGAGCGCGCACATCTCGCCGAGGGCAAGCAAACTGACGATAAGAAAAGCGTTTACGGAAAACGATTTTACCATTTTTAGTCCTTTGCCGCATTAGCCAATTTTTCTCGCAAAAGTTTTATTTCGTTTTCGATTTCTACAACCTTCTGGGCAATACTCTTATTGTAAGATTTTCTTACAAGCTCCTCGCGCCGGCGCTCCAATGCCGATATACGATTTTTTAATCGCTCAATGCGCCCGCCCCAAGGCATCCACGACGAGATTCTGTCCAAAAAGCTGAATAAGCCGCCCATTTATATTTTTGCCTTAATGATCGAAAAGTAAATCCCTGGGTCGAATAAAGACGAACCTTTGTTGCTTTGAGAAAATTCGCCGACCTGCAACCCAAGTCCTAACCCCACGGAAGGCGTCAAAAGCTTGTAAACTGCCGAAGGAACGTTCGTCTTTTCCGCCCACTTGGAAATATCGGGAAATGTATACGATATTCCAATGAAAGGTTCGTTTACCATATATCCCGCGTCGACGTCTATTTGCCCCGCCTTTAGCTTTTTTTCGTATACGGTTAACATGTTTGCGAACCTCGCTTCGCTTTCGACGCTCACGAATACTGCGCTTTTAAGCGGCGGGACAGGTAAGGACGAGAGCTTAAGGTCTATCGGCTCTCCACGAACAGCAGCTACGTTAACCGGCAACATCAAGGTTAACATCGCCAGAACCATTGCCATTTTCCTCATTTTAACCTCCTTTTTAGTCGCCTAACATTATATTATTCGATATGTTTTGTGTGTGGACAATTTTATGTAAAGTATAGTTTACATGTTTTGACTATAGCGCCATTACCATCGTAAGCCCGACAAACGCAAACGTTATAAATTCGGCTACCTTCCATACTACCACATTTTGCGTCCATTCCATATTGCTGAATTTGAAAAGCGCGATAAACGCCAAAGGCGTTATTATCTGCCATGACGTCCATCCTAATATGGCAGTTGGCGCAATAAATGCGCAACCTGTTAGGAATTTTCCCCAATATGGCGTTTTTTCGCCGTAGGGAAGGCATAGCGCCACGATTGTGCCTACACAATAGCATAAGACCTTCCACCACAAAAAACCGCTTAAAAGGGCAATTCCGCCCCAAATTAAGGGTAAGACGAAACGTCTTAGCCATTTCGAAGGAAATGATAAACCCATTCCGCCCAGAGCGCCTAATATCCCACCGGCGGACATAGCCAAGACTATTGCCAATTCTTTATCCATCGCCATTTTTCTCCGTACCGTCGCGACGCTTGCCGATAAAATAAAAGTTTATCGTAACGCTGACGATAAGCATAAAATCCTTTGCGTCTACTTTGCCCATTAGCGCCATAGCGCAAAAGGTAACGCCAATCATTAGCGTTAATAAACTACGGACGCTTTTTAGATAATCGGGTAATTTCATTTATTACCTATGTCTATTAACTCATACGCTCGGTTCAGAACTTCTTGCGCTCTATTTTCTAACGCTCGTAAATCATAACGGACGCCTTTCATCATATGTAAAAGCTTTTGCAATTCTATCGCAGGCAGGGCTATCTTATCTTCGCTCTTTACAGGATACTTATTGTTATCCGGCTTTACATAATTTGGCTTTACGCAATCCGGCTTTGCATAAACGGGGCGCTCATAGCGCACATTGCGATTAGGCGTCATTTTATTCCTTTCATAAGCGTTTCAATCGTCGCTAATCTTCCTTCTAACATTATTTCATGCTTGCGATGATGTTCGAGGTGATTCGCGAAACCCATTTTTAAATCTAAAATATCAGCGCGAAGCATACCGAGAATAAAAAGACTAATCGTAATTAGTATGGGCGTAAGAAATCTAAACCAGCTTCCGTAAAATTCGAGCCGCTCCCTTTTCATCGCTTTTTTTGCACTGCCTCAAGAATTTTATCAATTTTTAAATCAAGCTTCGTAATATCTTTATCTTGGTCTTGAAGCGACTGTTTTATATATTCTTGCGCGACTTCATTCTGCAATAATCGCTTCTCATGCTCCGCCTGCGCCAGCTTTAGCTCTGCCGTTGACTTGGCGAGGTCTTTAGATAAAGCGTCTGCGAACGCAACGCGATTTTGAAGGTTGAAATAACCGCCGACGCCGCCCAATAACAATGGAATCGAAAAAGTCGCGACAGGCCACCAACGTAAGATTTTATTGTCGCTCATAATTCCCCCCTTGCGCGCAAACTATCTTCAGCCAATTTGCGCATTTCGGCTTGAATCAAATTTTCTTTATTCGCGGTAACTTGCTTTTGTGCCTGCGCGTCATCCCATCCCGCCTGCGTAATTTCTACTTCTTCAAGCTCATCTATTGCGTATCCGCGCAATTTAGAAGCGTTAAGCAAACCTTTACCTTTCTCGAATTCGGGTTCTTCCGGCTTTTAAATCAAGTTCCTTTTCTCTATCTTCTAACTTTTGCGAAAAAGAGTTCAGCTCGGCGGCTTGTTTGTCTAATTTAGCCCTAAAATCATAGAGCGACAAATTTTCTTTTCTTATCTTTTCTTGGTTATCTATCAACGCCCCGCGCTCTTGAGCCATTTTCTTTCGCTCTTGGTCGGAATTTTTTAAAGCGGCAATTTCTCTGTCCGCGCCAGTCGCTTGTTTTGCCTCAAGCGTTTTTTCTTTTTCTGCTATTTGCGTTTCTTTTAGCATAAGCGTCGCCGACTGCGTTTTATTCTCTTCTTCGCGTTTGGACAAAAGAGCATTTTGGCGTCCTATTTCCTTATGGCGCTTTTCGACGTCCAGTTTTTCTTTCTTTATGATATTCTCTAACGAATCTATCTCGGCTAAAAGCTCAAAACGTTTTTTATCAAGAGCGCTTATTCTATTCTCGAGTTCTTTATTGGTCTTTTCTTTTTCTTTTGCTTCCTTGATAAGGCTTTCGTTATAGGCGTGAATATCCTTTACGCTGTTTAGAAACGTCAGCTCCTCGCGTAAGTGCAGTTTGTTCTGGCGCAGGCGTTCGATGTCGGATTCGAGAATGCTTTTTTCGCTCATTAAATTTTCTCCTTTTTCTACTTGACAATTTCTACGCATATGTTATACTCATAACATTCAAATGAAACTCGCAGGATAAATCAAACAGCAATCATAGAGCGAAAGCTCGGGGGTTGTTAGACATAGTCCTGCGAGGGCAACACTAACAGCCCTTTTTATTTTGACGCCCATAAAAATAAAGATAGAAAATCTCAAGTTGGTAAAAGCTGACCTGAGCAATGTTTGGGCAAACACCAATGGTAAAACTTTCCAAACAAACAAACTCATTAAACTGCGGCAAGCGGAAGTCTTCCGAAAGACGCTCAGAACCCTTGACGGGACACGGTCCAGCGCTGCCCTTTTAGGGCAGGGGGAGAGCCATTGGCATTTTGAGATTTTCATTATCTTGGAGAATCCTCCCCATATTTTTTTAATTTTTACCCTTATGGGGGAGACTTTCCCCAAAGCAAATCTATTACCTGCGGCAAGTTTAAAAGATAAAACAAAGAAACGAATACAATCCTTAAGAAAGCAACGAAGTTTAAGAAAGAAGCAGCGGAAGAAATGCTTCGCCAAATGAGCAAAGGGGAAATAATAGTAAAAGGGGTGACCGGAAGTGGGTGAATTTTTCGAAAAATTATTTAGCGAAGCATTTTTTACGCCATTCGGTGGATTCATTTTCGGTTTTTTATTAACTTATTTTTTAATTTTATTTTTTTAAATTTACTTACCGATTCGATAATCTCCTGCTTAAAAAGCTTGCTCCTATCGCGCTGGCTACCGCGCTACCTGCCGTAATCCCGCCAAGCCATCCTGCTGTTTTTAGAAATTTCGTTGCTTGCCTATACCCACCCATTTCTTTAATCACATCTTTCGGTAAGAGTTCGTTAACTATGGCTTGAATTTCCTTATCACCAAATTTTTTTTCGATATTGCTTAAAAGTTTTCCAACCTTAAATTTACTCTTAACTACATTATATTTTTCCAGAGTATTTCTATATGCCGCGTTAACCTCCGACATTTCTGGAAAAACATCAAGCTGATTTGATTTTACATCGTCGAGGAAATCCAATAATGATATATCCGTGTCCGACCATTGCGCAAATTTTCCCTGTTTAAGTTTCGTTGCGATGGATGGAATCTTTTTAATAGTCTGCTTTATCTGCTGAACCTGCGCCAATGTAAGTTCTTTTGCCCCCTCTGGATTATCTAAAAGAAATCGCAACGTATTGTCGCCGCTTCGACGAATACCTGCAACAACATCTCCACGTATTTTAGGGCTCAACAAAATTTCCTGATTCAATGCTTCTATCGCAGGACGTATGTCTACGACTTTAGCGGGATTTGCTTTCTCCAAAGCATTTAAAGACTGCTCAAATTTCCTACCCGCTTCCAGCTTTTGATTGAAAAATGCTTGTCGTGTTTTTTCTGCAAAGGATTTAGCTTGTGTCGTAGCTTTCCGCAAATTCTTTACGCCCATACCTACAAAAGGCGCTGCCATTCCGAGCGCCGAGCCCGCGATTGTCTGCCCCATACGGCTCGGTATTCCCAATTCTGGCTTTTCTTTAAAAACAGGTTCCATCGCCGCACCCGTAACCGCTCCGCCGACTGCGCCCCTTGTTATGGCAGGAATCACACCAAGAGCTTTTGGGGCAATCCGTTTAGCTACTTGCGCGCCTAAAGCGCCGGGTCCCGCTACTGTGCCTGCAAGCGCGCCTAACCCCCCAGCGAATGATTCGACAGTACTTGCAGGCGAAGGTATCTCGATACCTAATTTCGATAATGCCAATTCAGGCAATCCGCCGCCAAGAGCGCTTGCGCCTTTTACGCCCATTCTGCCGATAAGAGGAGAAATTGGCGCAGGCGGTAGGGGGGTTGTCGGCAAAATTGTTTTCATTGCATAAGGCGCAATGCGTCCGCTAATTTCTAATAATTTCTGTCCGCGAATTTTCTCTGGCGTAATCTTGGCAATAGGCTCTGATGGTATTTCATCTAAAAACCTAACCTTTCCTTTTCTCGGCGTTTCTTCATCTAAAAACCTTACAGGCACTATTCGATCACCGCCTCTCGACCGTTGATATAAACAGGAGTCCCAGAAGGCAGCCCTACGGCTTCGGCTTCTTCGACGGAATCAAATTCATTACCTTCGCTTCCTTCCAATCCACGCGTCTTCAGCGTTCGTCGATAACTTTTATAAAAATCTTCTAATTGCGTAAGTCCCTCATAAGCTGCTTCCGGGTCGCTTAAAGCCGAAGCCATAAATTGTTGAGATAAAGATTTTGTTTCTTCCGGTCTCGCCGCAACGCCTGTTTGTATTAACTGCCGACCCGAAAGCGACGAACCCATCATTCTAAAAATTCTTTGAGCTTCTTTGTCAATAGGAGCTGCGCCAAAAAAGGGTATCTTTGACTTTAATGCGACGTCTCTTCTGAATGATTGAACTCCTTGAGGAAATAATATTTTTTTGACTTTTCCGATATTCCCTATACTTTCTCCCGCTAACGTATATAATCCAATTTGAGCAGGAGGAACTGTGCCCGCTTTGGCTTGTCTACGCAAAGTTGCCTTTTCTTCCTCTTCGCTTGGCAGGCGCTCATAAGTCACGCCGCCTTTAGTATAGCTTTTGACTCGTGCCGCTGGCGAAGGCGCTGCTATCCCCTGCGGCTGCGGCGGCGCGCCAAATAGCCCCTGCAACTCTTCGGGCGTCGGCATTTGCGCTTTTGCTTTTTCCCGCTCGAATTCCAACGCTTCGGGCGACGTTTGCATCTTTTGTTTTATCATCTCTCCCAGTATCATCCTTGCCGTCGTATCTTCTTCCTCCCCCGGCGGGTTATAAATCTGTCCCCGCATTCCTGCCCCTGCGGCTTGCAGCGCCTGCCCGATGTTCGGCGCTATATCTTCGCCGAATGCGCGTATAAGCCCGCGCCTTGGTTTTGGTTTCGCCGTCATTGCCATAAGCTCATCTATCGTTGCCATTTTTTACCTCGTTGCCTGCGTCGGAGTAAATACGCTTCTCGGAGCGGATATCCGCTCCAATAATCTTTCGAGCGCAGTTTTCTTTTTAGGACGCAGACCTTCATAAACATTGCCCGCAGTTATCAATGCATTTGGCAAAACCTGCGCTCTTTCCTGCCTTCCTTGACGGGCTTGAGCTATTTGATTAGCATAGTCTTGCCATTTCTGCCCTATCTGCGCTCCGCGTTGTCCAAGCTCTTGTCCTGTGAATGCGCTTAATCCCGATAAACCGGACTGAATGCCGCTTTGTCTTAATATTTCATTCCATTTCTGAAGTTCCGCCCAGTTAATCCCTACGTCAGCCAATACATCCCTCGTCCCCTCGCCTATCGCCTGTCCTGCCATCGTAGAGCGTCCCAAGCCGCGAGCAGAGAACGCTTCCTCTAACTCTGGTCTCCCGCGCGTTTCCCATCCCCGCCACGCCTTCTCTGCATAAGGTTGACCTAAAAGCGATAAGCGCTCCTCTGGCAACGCAACGCCCTGACCTTGCGCGCGGGCTTTTAGAATAGGCAAAGCCGCGGCTCCTGCTTCTGTCTCCTGCGGCATGGGCGGTTGCTCTATTTGGGGCGTCGTGTCGCGCTTTTTAGCCGCTTTTTTCCCGCCAAAATAACTGCTTATCCCTGCGCCTGCCGCTAAAGCTGCCGGTATCAACCATGCTGGCATCTTATCTTCTCCTTGGCTCAAACCGCCGTTAATGTGATTTGATAAATACTCCCGCTTATAGCGATAAACAGATTAGTCCCGTCGAACCCCATTTGATTCTCCGACAGCTCCGCCCCCGCCGTAGTCGGCGCAGCAGATAAGATAATCGGCCTGCCCAATCCTTCGTCGAAGACATGCTCTATCAAGTCGCGAGTATCTTTATTTTTTATAAAATTTATGGGTTTTCTTTCCATTGCTACTTTTCCTCGATGATAATCGTTCTCGCTCCAGATTTAGACGCGCTTTCCGATATGAAAAAAAGTTTGCAAATAAAACTGTTTATGATATATTAGGTACGCATAGTTATTCACCCTGTTTATAATAAAGCAGATAGGATATACCAAATCAATGCTCTATGATTGTTATCGTTCTCGCTCCAGATTTAGACGCGCTTTCCGAAGCGATTGTTCCGCCCGATAGCGTTCTCCATTGCACCGCCGCCGTATGCGTTCCCGGCGCGAATTTCCCTATATAATTAAGAGTAAAGGGAATCGGCTCGTCGGTAGCGCCCATACCAACGTCCCGCGAGATAAGGTTAATGCTATCTACCGCCAATTGCACTGCCGCGCCGGCAGAGCCGGCGTCGTTACGCTCCAACGGCAAGCAGATAGTTATTGCGACAGGTCTGCCCGACGAATAGAAACGCACATCATCGAATACGGGCATATTTACAAAAGTCGCAGAAGTGTTCGTAATGTCGGTATTCGATTGTCTATAAACTACATTAGGGGCGTTGGAACCAACGCCTTTATATGAACCTACCGAATCGGCAGAAATCACAGAAGCGGTAGCCGAGTAAGCCCATCCGATTAACCGCTCGCCCGTTACGCCCGTTGCGTCGGTAGAGGACAGCGACGCTATGCCTTCGTAAGCCGTCGAGTTGTCGTCGTCAGCCAGCGCCCAAACATAATAAAAAGTATTCGCGGCTTGCGAGCCCGTATCTAATCCGCCCCTGCCCGTAGCGGCAAAGTTTACGTTAGTCGTCGTGGCGTTCCTGCGCCTGCCCGCCGTAACGGATGAACCGAATTCTATCTCGCCATTGCCAAGCGTTACTATTTGGTTGCTTGATATATCGCGCGAAATAACGCAGCCCTGTATGTAGTCATTGTATATCCTTAAATTAGTCGGCGTGGTCTGTCGCCTATCGGTAACGGACGTTATGTTATCTCCATCAGTAACGACAGTCGCTATTGCGATACTATTTAACGGCGTCGCAGGCGCTGCCGCGCCGTTTGCGACTTCTGTATAGCTGAACGCTCCGACGTAATTAAGGTATACCCATGTATCTCTGGAAGCCGTGAAGGTCCTCGCCGTATCGGCCGTTACGACCCTGTGCATAGTAGCGTCGCCGTCGTTCGTAACGTAAGCCGTGCCCGCTATGATGGTCGTCGCTAAATTAGCGCTTGTCGCTATCGTCAGTCCAGAGTAGACCATTTCGCCTATGAGTTCGTTTTCTCTGACCAAGGGGTTGGCGTGAGTGGCTATATCGTCGCTGGCGACGGCGTTTGATGAGAGATTCGCAGACGTTAAATTTCCGTTTACTTCGTTATAAACTCTATCGAATGTGGAGTTGAGCCACGTTCTGGTGAAGTCGCTATTTGTTTGCGCCTGATCATAGGTGATCGTTCCTGCGTAACTTATCGAAGCATTGAGAAGAAATATCGCCGCTAATAATATTTTTTTCATTCTATCCCCCTACCCTGGTATAAGCGCGCTTCTGATTTTGTCTCTTTTGACGACGTCAAGCACGACGTCTTCAAGCTGAATGTTTTTCCCATGCTCGGCGTCGTAAAACTCCAAAGCTAATGATTCCCCGACATTTTGCCCTGTCAACAAAGGGAGGTAATTTCCAAACCGATATTGGGTCGAAAGCACAATACCGCCAAGCGTATCTTGCTCGCCTATATCAGCCATCGCCTGCGAAGACCTGCCCGAATGGCGGTGATTCAAATATGCGCGTATAGTTATCGTCCCGTTGGAAGGCACGCCGCGAGGATAAAGCCCGTCAAATTGCGTATTCCGTCCTGCGGATGGAATAAAGTCATCCGTTCGTAAAATAGTTTCTATTGCTCTATTATCGAAATCATAACCCCTGTTGTGATACATCAACGCCCCTAAATCGGCTCGCCCCGTTAGAAGTTCATGGTCGCCTTGACGAGTCTGTAAAGAATAGCAGGATATTCTTGCGCCATAAGTCTGCGACCATTTAGGACGTCCGCCTTTGTTAAAATCATCCGTCGGAAATATAAGCTCGCTATTTTGATATGATTCTCGCGCAGCTATATCGTTGAATGAAACCCTGAAAAGATTATTTACGGTATCCCATCCGCAAACTATGTCATCCGTTTTAGTCAAATCCAATAAGTCCTTAAAGCCAATCTTTCTGTCAAAGAGGTTGCTCGATAGCTTGCGCGGCGAAGGCGTCTCCGTAAACTCGTATATCTCCTTGTCCTGCTGGCATACGAATACAAGCGCCGACGAAACTTGCGTTAAAGCGCGCTGCGCCAATAAGCCCATATTCGAGATTACTCTATCTACCGTATAGCTTGCTTTCGTCGAGCCGCGCAAAACCCAAATAGAATCGTTTTTGAAGATATACAAATCATCGCCCAAAAGTTCTATTCTTCGGATAAAAGAATCCTTCTCGTTTCCTATAATGATAGAGCCGCCATAGGTTACGGAGAAGTCTTCAGGGTATAGAATGCGCGAGAAATAAAGCGTAGACGAATTGCGCGTAAAGCCCCATAGTCGGTCGTCTTTTATAACGCCTTGAACGAATTTATAAGTAATCGCGGATTGATAAAACGTCCCAAGAGCGTCGCCTTCGTAATATAAAGGCGTATCGTATCCGTTGAATAAAAACATCCGTGAATTGCCTGCAACCTGCTGTATGACGTGCTCTGGGTAACAGTCTACTTTCAAGCCGCTATATACGCTCGTAAGCGCTCCCGTAACATCGTTTCCCAGATAAATATTGCCGTTAGAATAACAGAACGTCCGCTTAACAAACGAACCATCGGCTTGTATGCCGTAATAGCGAACAGCCCACTTGACGGCATGAGCTATAGTATTCCCTGTAGCTGTAACATTGTAGCGGACTGTGCCCGGTATCTTCTTGGCATGACCAAAGCGCTGGATGTAGTTTATGACTTCGGAATTGAGCGGACTGTCTAATGAGAATTTAAGTTGCATTTTTATCCTTCTGCCGAATTTACGACAAATAATCCAAGTAATATCGGAAAAAATGAAGAAATCCGAGCCATGCGAAGCGGGAATTGAGTCAAAGACGAAATAAAAAACACTAATAGCATTGCCGTAACAACAATAAATTCTTTTGTTTTTATAGCTCTACTGAAGCGTTGCTTCATTTCCCATAAGCCAAAACCAACGATAACAAGCCCTATCAGACCCATATCGTAAAAAATCTGTATCGGCTCACAATGAATTTCCGCCCAGCCGTCGGCAGGATTCCCCTTCATCGTTAGGAGGTCTCCTTTACTATTTCGCTTTAACTCTACGCCCGATTCCGAGTCTATATAATGGTCTTTTATCCTAATCGTCCGAGTTATTTCATAAGTCTGCGAATCCGTAAAATAGCGTATAGAACCGTTGTAAAATGCGTCCAAGCCGAATCCCGTTAGAGGATTGCGCAGGAATACGGGCTGTAATAAATCATTATGCAGGTTGAAGCCATATACAGTGTCTTTTAGCGCCATCTTCCATAAAGGCGGGCGCGTGCCAAACATACCCTTTGGCATATCGTAGAATACGGTATAGCAAAAGCCGACGATAACAAGCGGTATTATAATCAGGCGAAAAAGACGCCGTTTCATCCAATACCAATAGAATGCCAACCCCGTTCCTGCGGCAAGCCATGCCGCGGTCGACTCGCTCATAGCTATCGGCGCTAAAAACAATAGCGCCCAAAATGGACTAAAGAATAGCGCCGCCATCATGGAAAGCCCTTTGTATATACCCATAGCGCATTTGATACCCATAAAGCCGAATGGGTCGGATATATTGCGTAAGATAAGATTGCCAGGCCCTTTCAAGTTAAAGATAAAATCGAAATTAAGTATCTGCAGCGCCATATAAAGAGTATTGACGCATCCCACGATAACGATAGCCGTCAAAATAGCAGAGGTATCTTTTTTATCGAGCCGTAGAGCCAGAAGGTAAACAAGAATCCCCAAGAAAGTATTTAGCATGGTAACGGAGCCAAGACGCATACCGCCTAAAAGAAATAAGACGCAGGAGTAAAGCCCGAATATACAAATCCACGTGGAAAGACGATTGAACCGTGCGGGCTTATGCCCAAAGAATGCATATCCTGCCATAATGAGCATGGTGGCGGCTACCTGCCAGAAGGATTCCTGCACCAAGCGAAGTTCTCTGCCCACCCAGAAAAAAATCGGGTTCGCCGTTAGGTACAAAATAATAAGATATTTCAAGCGAGCGCTCTTTTTTTTGTATGCTAATTCGATATTCATTAGCTGCCAATACGTTGATTTTGGTAAGGATATTCCTTTAAAACGCCAGCGCTATCCCTATCAGAATAAGAGAAATTCTCTGAGTCTAAAGATATATTGTTATCCCTCTTCATTTCCAATACCCCCCCCTCGTATATTTGCTTTTGCTCGCGGGAGTCTCCCCATTCTGGAAAATACTTAAAGGCGTGAACCTTCGCGCCGTCTAAAACGACTTCGTCGAATTTGGCGGGAATATCGGTCGTGGACGTTTCGCTATCGCTTATTACAGCTATGGTTTTGATATAGCGCATATACATATTTATGGCGGCGTCGGGGACGGGCCACAACTTAAGAGACGTCGCGAAAATCGTATAATACAGCGGCGCGCCCGTTTGAATGGTTGGGTCGGGCTGCAATTCATCGAAGCGTCTTTGGCTTATGTAAACAAGTTTCGCGGGCGTCGTATATTGTCTTAAGTCGAATAATTTGTGCCCTGATAAATCTATATCAAGCGGCAGGTCATAGCTCATTATTTCATTGAGAGTCGGGAACGTTTGTGTGCTCTCAAGCCATGTCCAGTGGGGATGCCGAGCTGATATATCTTTTATCACGCGCCTTAGCCAACGCAGGGCAATGGAACGTAAGTTAGCGTCAGTGGTAAGATTTTGAATTTTTCCCACGTCCATCATCAACTCATCAATAAAACTTTTCCCGTCCATATTTACCTCAATTCGTTATTACGTTT
>ERZ1292632.2210-Hain-H43-01um-R2-2210-length-16774-cov-5_pt2 | contig 15375 bp, 17 predicted proteins | sample MGYA00564407_ERZ1292632 | MGnify/ENA primary metagenome ERZ1292632 (study PRJEB36523, sample SAMEA6512637) | groundwater metagenome | collected 2019-01-08 | study: AquaDiva: Metagenomics assemblies of 32 groundwater samples | reverse complement strand
ATTAGAAGATATTGTGAAAAATATGGGGGATGGGATTCCAAGCGAAAAGACCAAAAAATCTTTAATCAAATTAACTTTATAGACCTTATGCATCATATGTGGTTTATTACTGAAAACTCTATGGAGTTAGAAAACAATGAATTAACTACAGTATTAGAATATATGGGTATTGAAAAACAAGTTCTGGAATCTGCTCATCGAGCACTATTTGACGCTGAAATGAGCGCTCAAATTCTTATTAGATTGATGAATTATACTAGAAGATTGAAAACAATTGGGAAAATGAAGAATGCTTTTGCAAAAACTACAGATTGATAAAATACCATTAGATGACCAAGAAACCTGGGATTTGATTTGTAGTGGAAATACTAGGGGGTGTTTTCAATTAGAATCTCCATTAGGTCGTCATTGGTGTAAAACAATAAAACCAAGAACAATAGAAGAATTAAGCGATGTCATATCTGTTATAAGACCTGGAGTTTTAGAATCATTTTCTGGAGACCCACCTAAAAATCTTACTCGTCATTATTCTGATAGAAAACATGGTTTAGAAGAAGATAACGAAACTCATCCTGCTCTAAAAGAGATTTTAAAGAGCACCCATTCGATTCTTGTATTTCAAGAACAGCAAATGTCTATAGCTTCTAAATTAGCTGGTTTTAGTGAAACAGAAGCAGATTCTTTAAGAAAATGTATAACTGACGATACTTATTTTATATCTAAAACTAGGGGTTGGATTAGTATAAAAGAGTTATTGCAGAACGGATATGAAAATGATGATTTTTTGATAATGGATGAAAATGGTAAACAGCAATGGAAAAAAATTGAAAAAATATGGTATACAGGGTTACACGATATTAATAGTATAGAAACCCAATCTGGTATGTTTGTAAATGCCACACAATATCATCAGTTTTTAACTAATAATGGATGGAAAGCTCGTATTAGATTATCTGAAGAAGATTTCATTGTATGTGTTAAAGAGATAGAATACGATGGAATAGATAAAATATCATTAGATATGGCGATTATTATAACTGGATTATTAACAGAAGGATACTTTGTAGGTTATAGTCACGGTGCTACTTTTGTTAGTTATGATGATGAAAATATGAAAATTTTTGAGAATGCTTTTTTTAGAGTATTCAATAGAAAAAAAAGTAATATTGATGATAAGGTTTTCACTATACATAAATCAGAAAAAGAAATTATCAATCAATATTTAAAATATGGTAAATCTGGAGAAAAAGAAATTCCATCTATAATGATGGGTATGACTAAAGAAACAACTAGACAGTTTTTATCATTTATGTTTGAATGTGAATGTGGTATTACTATAAGTTCTAAACAATTAGAATATACTTCTAAATCTAAAAAAATGATTCAACAAATACAATTGTTATTATTAAGATTTGGAATTAGAAGTTATATGAATCTAAAATATGATAAAAAATATGGAAATTTTTATAGATTATATATAAATGATTTTCAAGACCAACAAAAATTTAAAAATGAATTATCTTGTAATTTATCTACTCGAAAATTAGAACAATTAAGAACTATATTAGAACAAGAAAGAGAACTTCAATATACTACAGATATTATACCAACAAATATAGTTCAAAAGTTTACTAATCAATACCCTCAAACTGCTTCATATGAAGGTGGTAGTATATATTCTAAATCAATTTCTAGACAAAGATTAAAAAGAATTATAAATAAAACAAATGATAATAATTGGAAAATTTTTATAAATGGAAAACAACAATATAGTAAAATTAAATCTTTTAATAAAATTAGACAACAAAAGACTTATGATTTTACAATACAGGGGGAAAATACACCATATATAATAGCTAATGGATTAGTTATACACAATAGTGTTGGTAAGAAGGACCAAAAATTAATGTCTTCTTTAAAAGATACATTTATTAATGGTTGTAAAAAAATAGGAATTTTAAATGAAGAACAATCTAAAGAAGTTTTTGAATGGATAAAAGCTGGAGCACGATATTCATTTTGTAAAGCACATGCTACATCTTATGCTGTTTTAGGTTATAGAACCGCTTATTGTAAGACCCATTTTCCCATTCAATTTTATTGTGCTTATTTAACTGGAGCAAATTGGAAACAAGATACTCGTAAAGAAATTAGAGAACTTGTAGAAGACGCTAAAAAAAATAAGGTGGAAATTAAAACCCCAGATTTAAGAGAACTAAAAGACCATTTTTATATCAAAGATGATAAGGTATATTTTGGGATTGGAGACATAAAAGATATAGGTGGTTCAGCTTTAAAAAAGATAAAAACAAATATAATAAACTTTAATTCGTGGTTTGAGTATATTATTAAGTTTTCAGATAAGGTCAGCACCACAGTAAATACCGCCCTAATTTCTTCTGGTTCCCTAGATTATTTTAAAATTTCCAGACAAAAAATGTTATTTGAATTAGACTTATGGAACTCGTTGACAGAAAAGGAAAAAGAGCATATAATAAATATAGAATGGAATCCGCCTGAAAAGGTGGTTTTAATTCCTAGCGGTCTATATAATTTACAATTTGCTCTACAATCTTGTTTTGAAAATGGTTGTAAAAATGTTAAAAGAAGAGAAGTCCTATCTGGATTGATTAAGTTATACACAAAACCACCCTATTCTTTAGAAGATAAAATAGAACAAATAGTATTTATGGAGGAAAAATACTTGGGTGCTGCCCTCACCTATAGTAGATTAGATGCGAGTAACCAAGCTCCAAATGCTAATTTTACTTGTGCTGAAATAATCGAAGGTAAAGGTAAAAAGAATATTTTAATAGCGGTTGAAATAACTAGAGTAAAAGAGATTATTTGTAAAAATGGTGAAAAAATGGCGTTTTTAGAAGTAAGCGACAACACAGGAAATTGTAACGAAATTGTAATTTTTTCTGACTCCTGGAAAGAATACAAGGATATATTATACATTAGTAATTTGGTAATGTTACATTGTTACAGGGGAACTAAAGGATTGATTGTTAATCGTGGGTGGCAGATTTGATGTTGGACAAAATACTCAATATTTTAGAGAGAAATAAATATCAGGTCATCCTCCATACTACCGATACTGGTTTTACTATACAATATCCAGATAGAATTGAATATCCACAATTTGAACAAAAAATTGATGAATTTTATATAAACGACGACAACATTACTATCAATACGGATATAATACAATTACCTAAATATGCCCATCTTACATTTTGTATGTCTAAAATGGTTGCTGAATGTAATAAAAGGTTATATAATGCTAGTTTAATAAGATACATACATAAAAACAAGGATGTGGTAGCAGATGATTTTTGGAATTATGTTCCTTTTAATATGTCCTTAGAAGATAAAGATAAGGATAAAACTTTAAGAGGAATAGTAGATTTATTTATAAAAGATGCTTCTCAAGCAATGGAAATTTCTAAAAAACATGGTCTTGAGGATATTGTTAGATTTATTTTTGCTGTTTTAATTAATAAGGAATGAATATCATAAAAAAAATATCTATTTTTTGTAAAAACTATTGGAAAAGTAAAATTAAAGGAGAATCTAAATGAACAAATGTCATTTTATGGGAAGATTTGTTAAAGACCCCACGATTGTAACCACGAGTGATAATAAAAGTGTTTTAAATTTTACTTTAGCAGTTACTCGTAAGTTTAAAAAAGCTGGAACCGGGGAACTTGGAAAACAGGTTTATTTCTTAGATTTTGAAGCATGGGACACGGGTGCTCAAACTATAGCTCGGGATTTTAGAAAAGGAGACCCTATTATTGTTCACGCTTCTGCTCGTAGCAATACATATGAAAAAGATGATAGGAAAATAACTAGGGTGGTGTTTAGAGTTGAAGAATTTGAATATATTCCTTTTACCAAAAGAAATGATGTAGAAGCGCCATTTGATGTGGATAAAAAGTAAATGACTGAAACTAGAAAACCTAGAATTTTATTTGTAAATGAAGCTTCTTATTTGAATACGGGCTACTCTATCTACGGTCGGGAACTAATGACCCGATTATATAATACCAATAAATATTTTTTGAGCGAATTAAGTTGTTACGGTAATCATCAAGATTCCCGTGTTTTAGATATTCCTTGGAGATGGTATACCAATCTTCCTATTAATGAACAAGAACAAAACGAATATAATTCTAGTCCTTATAATGCTTTTGGAGCATGGAGATTTAATGATGTTTGTTTAGATTTTCAACCAGATTTTGTGGTTGATATTCGCGACCCATGGATGTGTCAAGCATCAATCCAATCCCCATATAAAAGATTATTTCATTTGGTTTTAATGCCGACCGTTGATTCTAAATGTTTACAAGCAACATGGATAAACGATTTATTACATGCTGATACTATATTTACATATTCAGAATTTGGAAAAAATGAATTAGAACAAAATTCGGGGGGAAAAATTAAAGTTCGGGATATTCCTTCCCCAAGTATTAATTTTAATGATTTTAATATTATCCATGATAAAAAGGGGTTAAGACAAAGATACGGGATTCCAGAAAAATCTTTTATTATTGGAACCGTAATGAGAAATCAACGGCGAAAATTATATCCCGAATTATTTATTGCTTTTAGTAAATTCCACAAAGAATATCCAGAATTAGCAAAAAATGTATATTTATACTGTCATTTATCTTATCCAGATGTAGGATGGGATATTCCCAGATTGATTTCTGAGAGCGACGTTGGGCATAAAATATTATTTACTTATATTTGTAAGCAATGTCATTTTGTGTTTCCAAGTATCTTTAAAGACGCCAGATGTATTTGTCCTAATTGTAATAGTTATTCTGCTATTTTACCAAATACTCAAATTGGTCCTGAAACACAACAACTTGTTCATCTATATAATTTGATGGATTTATATGTTCAATATTCCATCAGTGAGGGATTCGGACTTGGGCAAATAGAAGCAGCAGCGTGTGGGGTTCCTATTATATCTGTTGATTTTTCAGCTATGGAATCTGTTGTTAAAAATCTAAAAGGAATTCCTATTGATATAGGTTTATTATTTAGAGAATGTGAGACCCACATGTTTCGCGCTTATCCTAATGAATCAGATTTTATTACTAAATTAGCTAATTTTATTAAAAAACCAGAATCTATCAGAAGCAAGAGTAATAGAGACGCTTTTTTAAATGTTCAACGACGATATAATTGGGATAATACTGTTAAAATTTGGGAAAAATTGTTTGACGAACAAGGACCCAAAATGATTGAGGAAGACCGCTGGAAAACCTTCCCGCTCCATATTAATAAACCACAAACCCAACTTCCACATCAAATGTCCAATGAGGATATAGTTCGGTGGGGTATTATCAATGTATTGGGGGATTATGATAAAGTTAATACCTATTACTCAGCGAAATTAATTAGAGATTTGAATTATGGTTATTCTATTCAATATTACGGCGGTGGAAACTATTTTAGTGATAATTCATGGATGGGTATGCAACAACGCCACCAACCATTTTCCCCTAATGATGCTTTAAATGTATTATTACAAAAGGCACAAGAAAGAAATTATTGGGAATCTGTAAGAGGTGGATTAGAGGATAGGACAAGACCAGAGTTCCTTCAATTTACAAAACCAGGAGACAACGAATAAACGAAAATATAAATAAATGGTGTATAGTTCTATTGTGTAGTATTACCAATAGAATAATGGAGATATATCATGACCAGATTAGTATTAACAAGAGAATATTTAATAGAATTATACATTAATCAAAATAAAACATTGTTTAACATATCACAAGAAAGTGGGTGGCATATTCAAACCATATGTGGTTATTTGAAAAAATTTAATATTAAAAAACAGGGTGTTATTGAAATTCCAAGAAAAAAGGGGTCAAAATTATTAACTAAAAGATTATTATATGAAGAATATATTATTAATAAACTAAGCACTACTAAAATAGCTAATAAATATGAACTATCACCAACCACTATTCAACGTAAATTAGAAAAATATCAAATTCCTATTAAAAATAATGCAGATTACCACGAAGATATTATAGGTAAACAATTTGGTAATTTAAAAGTATTAAAAAAAAGTATTGCTAAACATAAAAATCCCCATAGTTATTATATATGTTTATGTGTTTGTGGAACGGAAAAAGAGGTAAGAGGAGACCGATTAAGTACTGGAGCAAACACAAGTTGTGGATGTAGAATGAACAAAGACGGAGCAGAAAATGGTAAATGGTCTGGATATGAAGGTATATCTGGAACATATTGGAATCGTTTAGAATTAAGAGCTAAATATAAAAATTTAGATTTTAATATTAAAATTGAAAAAATGTGGGAATTATTTTTAAAACAAGATAAAAAATGTTCTATATCTGGAATTTTACTAACACCACCTAATAAAGAAGGGTATGGAAAATCAAATATAAATATAGCGTCTTTAGATAGGATAGATAGCTCTAAGGGATATATTGAGGGAAATGTACAATGGGTAAGTAGACCAATAAATGTTATGAAAATGGCGCTACCACAAAATGAATTTATTAATATTTGTAAAATAATAGCGAGGAATAATTCGTGAAAATTCTTTTAATTGGAAATATGCATGACCAAACTGGCTGGAGTCAAAGTGGAATAGGATATGCTTTATCCATGGATTCCGTAGGAATTGATGTTGTAGTTCGTAATATTAAATTAAATAATATAAATGGCGAAGTTCCAGAAAGAATTAAAGAATTAGAGGCGAAAAGTGATAAAGATTGCGATATAGTTATTCAGCATGTTTTGCCCCATATGCTTGATTATTCTGGTCACTTTAAGAAAAATATTGCTATATGTTGTTTTGAAACAAGTAATTTTCGTAAAACTTCATGGGCGTCTAAAATAAATGCTATGGACGAACTATGGGTTTTGTGTGACCAGTCGGTAAAAATTGCTAAAGATAGTGGGGTAAATATACCAATTCATGTAGTTCCCCCTGGCTTTGACACATCTAAATATGAACAAAAATATGATAAATTAACCTTTAATGAGATAGAAAGAAAATTTAAATTCTATTTTATTGGGGAATTAACCCGTCGTAAAAATATTGAAGCATTATTAATAGCGTATTACACAACTTTTACAATATACGATAATGTTGCCCTAGTTATAAAAACTGGTGTTCCTGGTGCTTCTCCACAACAAAATGCTCAAGCTATAAAACAATTAATAGATAGTGTTAAGAAGGGACTTAAATTGTATCCATCTGTAGACATGTATCCAATTGAAATTGGTATAACGGCCCCAATGTCAAATGAAGAAATAATGAGACTTCACGCGACCTGCAATTGCTTCGTCATGCCGTCCTACGCAGAAGCGTTTTGCATTCCGGCAATGGAAGCTATGGCAATGGGGAATCCGGTTATCGCTAATGATTGTGGAGGAATGAGTGATTATTTATCCAATAATTGTGGTAGTTTAATAAAGAATCGAGAACAACCAATTTATAATATGTTAGACACCTTCAACGAACTTGGAACAGGACACGAAACATGGTCTTCAATAGACATAATAGAGTTAGGAAAAGAAATGAGAAGAATGTATGAAAATCCTAGAATTTGTAAAGAATACGGGGAACGGGGAATTGACCGAAGCTATGATTTTTCCTATCAAAACATTGGGAATAAAATCAAGGAATTATTAAAATTATAATTAATAGAATATGGGCAATGCCTAATCATTTAACCTTTAATATTAAACCTATTAGAGAATTACTAGATAAATATGTTGGGCTTGGTAAAGGGTGGATTGACCCATTTGCTAATAATAGTAAATGGGCAGAATTTAATAATGATTCTAATCCTAATTGTAAATCACAATTTCATTTAGATGCTTTTGATTTTGTTTTAGGATTACAAGGAATATATAAGGGTGTTTTATTTGATCCTCCTTATTCTTTACATCAAATTAATGAAAAATATGAAGGTTTTGGAATAAAAAAACAAAGTTCTATAATAATGGATATAATATCTAATAAAATAGAGGTTGGTGGATTAGCAATATCTTTTGGATGGAATACGAATGGATTTGGTAAAAAAAGAGGATTTGAAATAATAGAAATTTTAATTGTAGCTCACGGAGCAAGTCATAATGATACTTTAATAACAGTTGAAATCAAAAAATAACAAAGGGAGAATATAAATGTTACGCCGTAGTTTATTACAAATATTAAGTTTTATACCCTTTTTGGGAATTAAACCCGAAACTCCTAAACCTCTTAAGGTAATAGCAAAATCTAAACCAGTGGAATTAAAAGGAGAGATTCTTCATACAGATTCTCCTGTGGCAAGTATGGCTTTAGGTGAATTTTCTGATGCTAAAACAGTAAGGATGGAACCAGAAGAACTTAAAAAGTGGGATGAGTTTTTTAAGACAAAACCTATTATAAATAAAAAAGGGTAAAGACCAATAGATTTAAAAGAACAAAAAAGACAGGAAGATATTGAGTTGGCGTGCAAGGAGTGGTGTTACAGGTGTAAAGATATTAATATTGAGGATAAAAATGAAGGGTAAATTACTTTTTCTAATTGGATTACCAAGAAGTGGAAAAAGCACGATAGCAGAAAAATTAAGTCATTTTAATGGATATATAGGGGACGCACACTATATACCATATGATATTCATATAATAAATACTAAAGGAAATACGAAATCCAGAGCTATAGTTTGTGCTGATTCTATCAGATTTAATCTTCATGGAATGAGATGGTCAACTGTAGCAGAACCATTTGTTGCAGTAATAAAAACTATTATGATAAAATCTCTTTTAGATAAAGGGGTTGATGTTATAGTAGACGGAACTCATACAACGCCCAAAAGTGTAGAAGAAATGTTTCACATAGACCCAGAAGCAGAATATTGTTTTATTTATTCTACCTCTGAAATTTGTAAAGCTAGAGCAGTACAATCATTACAACCAGATTTAATACCTGTTATTGAACGAATGAATCAACAATTACAAAAATTAAATAAAAATATAATTGAAGATATTCGTTTAAAAGTTAAAAATAATCCAATAATTCCAAGGATAAGTATATGCTGAGTCCAATCGAAACCATTTTGCGTAAATCAACCCGTAAAGATAACGAACCATTAAACATAATTTCATTCCCAACACATGAACCTTATCAGACAGCGTTAGATAAGACAGGACATAAGTTCTATTTATGGCAAAGTGACGCTACAAAATCGTGGAACAACGAGTGCGGGATTTTGCCCCCTAATCATATTCTTTTAAACAAAGACCATGGCGAACAGCAACTCCCACTTTGGATAGAGCCAGATTTGGTTTTAAGTCAAAATAAGTTTGGTCAATTTGCAATAGCAAAAAAACTAGCGGATACTTTAAAAATTCCCCTAATATCATTAGAGCACACACTGCCTGTCCCAGAATGGCCTAAAAGTAAATTAAAAATATTAAAAATGATGAGGGGCGACATAAATCTGTTTATATCAAATTATAGCAGAAGTAAATGGGGGTGGAGTGAAGATGAAGCAGATATTATCCATCATGGAATTGATACAAATTTCTTTATTCCCATACCTGACAAAACAAGAGAAAACCATCTTTTGGTTGTTTGTAACGACTACATTAATAGGTCTTGGTGTGTTGGTTTTGATGTTTTTCAAAGAATAACTGGTTATCCAAATCAAAAACTTATACCATTTAAAGCATTTGGAAAAACTCCTGGATTTTCTGAATATGCTCCCACTAGAGAATCTTTAAATGTCGCATATAATGAGTGTGGGTGTTTCTTAAATACCGCTACACAAAGCCCTATTCCAACCGTAGTTTTAGAAGCAATGTCTGCTGGTACTCCAGTAGTTTCTACTAAAAACCCCATGCTATGTGAAATTATTCAACATGGTAAAAATGGTTTTTTGAGTGATAATCCAGATGAAATGAGAAATATTTGCCAAGAATTAATAAAAAATAAAGATTTAGCACAACAAGTAGGATATAATAGCAGGCAAACGATTTTAGAAAGATTTCCACTAAATAAATTCATAGAGAATTGGAATAGTATTTTTAAAACAGCAATTGAGATAAAATAATGAACGAACATCTTATACTTCCTATTATGTATGGGTTTGAAAGTTTAGATATAAAAAGCCATTCTTATCCTAACCCTATTGGGATGTGGCCTAATGAAATGGAATGTCTTGTTTGGTCTGCTTTAAATAGTCCTCAAAGAGATTGGTTAGAAATTGGGAGTTTTTACGGGGGTTCAGCTTGTTTATTGGGATTATCTCGTGACGAGGCAAATCTTGGACCAACCGTGTTTTCGTGCGACATACAATTTAAACCCATGGTTGATATAAATATAATAAATTCAGAGGTAGGCCATCTTATAACCAAAATTGAATGCAATAGTCAATCTCTTGGTCAACGAGAAGAATTAGAAGGTCATAAATTAAGCTTAGTGTTCTTGGATGGTCATCACGCATACAACTCGGTTCTACAAGACGTTTCTGCTATTTCCAAGTATTTAGTTGATGGTGCTATTTTAGGTTTTCATGATGTATCGGACAGAACTTATAAAGAAGACGCTAATGAATATTTTGAATTTATATGTCCAAATAAAGAAGAACATCAACAACTAATGTCAGATTTTTCAGAAAATTTTCGATTAGATGAGGCAGTTGCGACTTTATTAAATACTGGAAATTACGAACTGGTGGATATTCCAGTTCGCAGATACGAATTACATCAAAAAGAAACTGGTTTATCAGAATTTGTCCGTGGAACCACGTCCCCTTTGAATTCATTTTGTGCCATCAGAAAGGTAAAATAATGACAAAAATTAATCTTGTGTATGGAACGGGAGAAGTATATAACGGGTTTCTCACATTAAACCCCTTTTTAGAACAAGAGACCGATTCTATAAAAAGATGTGACATAAAAAATCTAAATAATTTTGTAGATGATGGAGAGGTAGAGGAATTAATTGCTATTAATATTCTAGAGTATTTTAATGCTAATAAAATTCCAGAAATTCTTTCACACTGGATAAAAAAAGTAGCAATAAATGGTAAAATTATTATTAGTGTCACTAATGTATATGATGTTGCTCGCTGCTTTGTTAATGGTATAATAAATCTTGAAACTTTTAATGGTTTGGTTCATGGAACTAATGAAAAACCGTATATGGTTAGAAGAAGTTGTTTGACCAGTACCCTTATTGAAAATTTCCTTAAATCGGCGGGTTTAAAAATTATGAAGAGGAAAATTAATAATTATAATGTGGTTATTGAGGCCGTTCGTCAATGAATAATCCAGATTTTTTAATAGACCTTTTAGAATTTCTATATCAAGAAGACCTACAAGATATGGTTTGGTGGTCTGTTATAGATAGAAAACCAAGATTTATGATTACTTGCAGTGATATATTTTTCTGGGGGTCTGCTGATGGCGAAGATATAACTGAAGAAAACTTTGACATATTAAAACAATCTATTAAAGAAGTCAAAGAAATAGATGAATATGAAGTATATCAGGGTTGCTATCTGTTTGTAGCAAGGGTTCGTAGAGAAAGACCACAGGGGGCAGCATATCCAGATAATAAAGACCTATGGAAATTATTTGATACTTGTGGTCCAGAAAAACCAACAGGACTTGGAAATCCATATAAACCTGGGGAATATAAAAAGAAATATAAAACTATAGAGGTTAAAAATGAATAAAAAAAATAAATTATTGGACAAATATATAGGAGAACCAATTTTGAATTCAATAGATAGTGGTAAAAAACCTTCAAATATTGATAATATTCGTGATAATTCTAAACTTTCTGAAGACATTATCATTCAGGGAACCCCATGCAAATTTTGTGTCTACGCTATCTATGATGGGATTACCCAAACTGGATGTAAGTTCAATCTAATTGACGAATATAAAAATCTTGGCATTACTATAATAGAAGCATATGATGAAGAAAAGGAATTCTATCTTATTAAAGATAAGGTTTGTATGTATTATAGGTCAAATGAATTATTTAAAGATTATACTAAAGAACAGGTTGCTAAACAAAATCAATTTAAATTTGACTCATATATCTATATAGACAATAACTCGACATTAGAACAAGTTCAGCAATCTTTGGACTCTTTACTTAACCAGACACTACAACCAACACGAATTGTTTTTATATTAAATCAAGGACAAGTAAAACCAAGTCAAATAAGGGTTTTAGGTCACACAATACCAAAATCTATTAAGTGGAAAATCGAAATTATTATCAATACCGATATGGATATTTTCTCTTCTACGGATTTTGTAGCGTCCCAACTTAAAAAAGAAATTTCACATTATTCTATTATAAAAGCTGGGACTAAACTTCCCAGTAATATTTTATATGATTTTAATGATTTAATTTTAAATAAGTTAGAATGTCTACTTGTCATATATATAAATGAACACGAGTATATTATTAGTAAACACACACATAGAATGTTGGGGGGAAATTCTAATAGTAGTCTAGTAGCAAAACTTATCTCGATTGGAGACGAAAATAAATGTCGCAAAATAGACTCCCTGTAGTCGCTGTTATTATTCCGTGTCATAATCACGGACAATTTGTATTAAATGCTATTAAAAGCGCTACATCTCAAGATTATCCAGCTAAATTAGTCGTGGTGATTGATGATGGTTCTACAGATGGTTCTTATGATATAGTAAAAAATGAAATACAAAATTTAACTACCGAACTTCCAGATAATGCTATTGGTGGAACAATCGAGGGGGTTTCGGTGTTCTTATTAAGGAATGAAGTTGCTAAAAAACAAGCATTTGCTCGTAATAGAGGCATCAAATATGCTTGGGGTGGTGCGGAGATTTTTGCTATATTAGATGCTGATGATGAATATCTCCCCACTAAACTTTCAAAATCTGTTGCTAAAATTTTAGAAAATTATGAACTTATAGGAATGGTATATAGCGACGTATTAATTAAACATTTAAGTGATGGAAGAATTATTCACGAATTTAGAGAACCGTATACTAGAGTCCGACTAGAACAAGAATGTATAACTAATAATGCTCCTTTATTTACCAAATTAGCTTTAGAAGTTGTTGGCGTGTATGATGAAGACCTTCCTCCTTGTGAAGATTGGGATTTAGCAATTCGTGTTACGGAAAGATTTGTAGCGGTTCACATACCAGAACCACTTCATTTATATAATGTAACAGGATTTAATTGTACCATTAGTGTTCCACAGCAGACATGGAACGAAAAGTGGACTAAAGTTAGACAAAAACTTATACAAAGACATCAAAGAAACCAAAACCATTAAAAATACAATACCTATTAAAAGGGTTGAACCCCCCAAATATCAAACTAGCGTAATTATTCCTGCTGCCGCTCCTGGAAAGAGAATGAAAGGGATTGGTATAAGGTCTCTTATTCAAATTAATGGACAAACTTTATTAGATAAACAGATTAACTTAATAAATCAATCTATAAAAAATTGTGAAATTATAGTTATAATTGGATTCGAGCATGAAAAAATCATTAAGCAATTTTTAAATAAATATGAAAATGTCAGATTTGTTTATAATCCACTATATGAATTTAATAATATAGGATTGAGCATTCAACTTGGATTATATAATGCTATCTTCCCCAATATTTTAATTATTTATGGGGATTTATTGTTTTCTAAAACTTATTTATTAAATATAATAGGGGATAAGTCAAAACTTTTATTTAATTCTAATACCGAACCAGATGGTGGTGCTATTGGCGGTATTATAACACAAAACAAAGCGACTAATTTAGGATATGGTTTAAGTCCAAGATGGGACCAAATAATCTACCTGACGGGAAAAGAAAAACAAATTATAATGAATCTAGTATATGGGGATAAAATAAAAAAAATGTTTGGTTTTGAAATAATAAATTATATAATAGAACAGGGCGGAAATTTTACTCCAAGAATAAGCAAAGAAGAAATAATGGAAATTGATAGTATGATGGATTATAATGAGGTTATAAAATGAAGATATTATGTAATCCTGGAGACTTTAGTTGTGCTTTATTTCACATTTGGAATGGTTGGAAGAATGCTTTAGAATTTTCTGGTCATCAATTTTATTGGTGGAACCCAGAAGAAGTTCCGGCATTTGATATTTTTCATAAAATAGAACCAGATTTATTTATTGGAACTACTTATGGGTTGGATAGAGCAACTATTAAATGTATACAACAAAGACCTAATTTAAAGGTAGTTTTAAGAGCGTCTGATTGGGGCAATTTTACAGACACTATTGATTTAAACTATTATAAGATTTTAGTAGCAAACAAACAAGAAATAGAATTAGTTAAACAATTAAAAGAAACTACTGGAAAACCCGAGTTTATTATAAACCATTATCATCAAAACTGGATATGCAAAACTCATAAACATTGGGAAGAACTAGGCATAAGAGCGGTTGGAGTTATGCTTGGAGCAGATTTATTTAATTACTATAATGGTAAATATAGCGAACAATTTGCTTCCGACCTTTGTATCATCTCATCATACCATCCGAGCAAGGCAATTAACATTGATAAGTATATCTTGCCATTGTGCTATCCTGTGGGACGATATAATATCAAGATTTTCTCTACTTGGCATTGGCCAGTCCCTCAATATTGTGGTTCCATTCCCCAATCTTTTAACAAAAATGTTCTTGCTTCTGCTAAAATCTGTTTAAATATGGGAGAACCATTTTCTCAGGACTTAAAATATGATGTTATCGAGCGCCCCTTTTATATTCTTGCTAATAAATGTTTTTGTATTTCTGAATATGTCCAGTCAATGCAAGAAGATGTATTTAATGAAGGGGAAATTCCAGCGGGAAAAACTCCTCAAGAGTATTGGGATTTAATTGATTATTATTTAGCTAATTCGTTAGAACGAGAACTTAAAGCAAAACTTGGTCATCAAAAAGTTATGAAGTCAGAAACATATTTCCATAGAATATCTCAATTATTTACTGAATTAAATATGGTAGATGAAGCAAATAAAATAATGAATAAATACGAAGAATGGAAAGGTCAAAATGTCAAATAATTATACTCCAACGATGGAAAAACAAATTCTTTATAGTGGACCATATTTTAATAATGATGAATTAGAATATGCTTTTTCTGTATTGATGAATGGGAACTGGCTTGTCGATGGTCCAGAAGTTAGAGCATTTGAAAAGGAGTTTTCCAGTTATTTTCATTGCTACTACTCCTTAATGGTCAACTCAGGTAGTTCAGCCAACCTCGTTAGTATTTTAGCGCTCAAAAAGAGATATAAATTAGGAGAAAAAGATAAGATTTTAGTATCTTC
>ERZ1292632.2471-Hain-H43-01um-R2-2471-length-15378-cov-8_pt1 | contig 15378 bp, 16 predicted proteins | sample MGYA00564407_ERZ1292632 | MGnify/ENA primary metagenome ERZ1292632 (study PRJEB36523, sample SAMEA6512637) | groundwater metagenome | collected 2019-01-08 | study: AquaDiva: Metagenomics assemblies of 32 groundwater samples | reverse complement strand
TTGGGTTGGGGGGGGTTTTGTTTTTTTTCATGGTTTGTAGAGCTGCTGAATCTTCGTCAAGTTTCGCCTGTCTGCTTTTTAAATCATCCCATAGAGCTTTTAGTTTGCTGTAAGGCTCGCTGTTTTTATTCGATAAAGTGGTGTATTCCAAGAGTTTTTGGTTGTAGACGACTTGATTACGGGCAATCTGTACTTCGAGTGCCGAGATGTCTTCGTCGAGTCCCCGGGCATATACTGGTATCAATGCACCTCCGTAGACCGTGGGCAATAAGGCTCCTCCATGATGATGTACGTGGAATACTTTTTTCTTTTTATACAATCGCGACATTACATGTATTTTTGTAATAAATTAACATCATCTTTAAATTTAGCAATCTTGTCCTCTGAAGTCCAAGGAGGAGGATTCTTGCTTTCCATGAATTTGATCTGTTCTTCAATTTCTGAAATCTCGAAACGACAAAACGTAGGCAGACGTTTCAATGTCACGGATTGTAATAAATTCATTTCCTTTTCCATGGAATCGATAAATTCTTGCTGATTGGACTTGTGCTGGCTTCGTGTTTCTTCGTTTTCATCACCAGGCGGTGATTTTTGGACTGTCTCGATATTGCCTTGTAAAATGACAATACGCTTGGCCAAGTACAACTGAATTTCGCGCGGAAGAGAAAAATCCATTATGATTGTGACGTGGTAAAGGAATCCTTTTCGCAGCGGTTTTATTTTCAATTTATTTATATGGATGTTTACGTAAATTGTATCGCCTACGTTCGCTTTCTTTCGTGCATTCTTTACAGGCCGTGCGTAGTTTGTCCTTTGCCTTGTAAAATTCGTTCACTTCTTTTTTTAAATGGCAAGAGGAACAAAGGCGCGACGCTGTCTCGTTTGATAATTCGAAATCGTTACATTCTTTGTCCGTCTCGTTTTTAATGTAACCGTTTTGACGCAGGAGCAAAGGATGTAGTAAAGGAGGAAATTCGGAAGAAGGGTCGTTACATGTTTGTCTTTTTAGTGTCAGTGGTGCGAGAAAGGACACTTCGAAAAAAGTGTTCATAAAAGGAGAATCCATTTTTTTATGAAACCGTTGCGTGGGTTTCTTTTTTTTTATTTCACTCTTTTTTTATGGCGTCGGAAGAAATAGTAGTGGTGAATAAGCGATATTGGACGTCCTTACAAGCCGTTTTTCATTTGTACCAATCCAGTCTCTATAATCCCTCTTCTCTTGTATACAGTCTCGATTCACGTATCACCATGGACACTTTCTTATCCACGAAACAACGTCAAAATGATGTCCTTTTTCTCATTCTCACATCGACCAAATTGGCCGATTCTTCCAAGGTAACGTATTTAAACGCAGTGAAGCAGCTTATTGCTAATAGCGGTATCGAAGATCATATAACCGTGCTAGTTGATAGTTTTATCAGCAACACTCGTGTTAAAATTCTACACCAAGAAAAAGAAAATCAACTAGACGGAAAGGAAAAGGAGCGTTGGATGGACTGGGATTCTATTCTGCGTATATGGAAACATATGACCGAAACTATCAACGACCGAGACTCGTATACATCCTGGCAGCAGTATTTGTGTTTATCCTTGTATGTATTACAACCACCACTGCGTTTAGATTATGGCAACGCTCCTATTCTTAATACGCCACCGAAAGAGGTGATGGAGGATCAAAATTATCTTTATTTTGATGCCGCGAAGGATCGTTTCATGTTTCATCTCGGCCATGATAAAGTATCGAAAAAAACCGGATTTACCGAATTTGAATTCCCGAGAGAATTGGTTCAAGTTTTGTGCAAGATAAAGACTCTTTTTGGTCATCGAGTATACATTCTCACCAATTCCAAAGATACTTCTCTTCCAATTGACGGTGTTGTGCAAAAGGACCAGTTTTCTGTATTAGATCGAAACGATTACAAATACCTACTCTCCTCTATCAAGGATGAAAACGGTAAAAGAAGCAATCTATGCATCGATACCATTCGCAGCGCCTGTTACACCGCCTTTGCCAGTCAGCCCGGAAGAAGTTACGCAGACAAGGAATCTCTTGCTCGGGATATGCGTAGTAGTTTTTTCATGATGGAGAAAAGTTATCGCAAAGTTCATAAATAATGTCAAATTTACCCATTAATTTTTACGAAAAACTCGGCTCCGCGATTGACCCCTCGGAAGGAAATCCGAATTACGACATTCATGGGATCAAATTACCTTTCCGGATGCTCGTCGTGGGAGCGTCTGGTTCCATGAAAACCAATACAGCGCTCGATATTTTTAAAAAAATCAGCCCAGCTTTCACTAAACTTACCATTGTCACTCGTAACAGCGACGAACCCCTTTACAATTTGATAAAAAAAAAGATCCCGGAAGACAGTCTGAAAATTATCGAAATCGATCAAGACGATTTGTCTGATTTGCCTAATTTGCAAGAATTGACCTCGAAAGAACCTGCCACTTTGGTCATTTTTGACGATCTGGTGCTAGTCAAAAATCAGAAAAGGATAAGTGAATTTTTTATTCGCGCGCGAAAATGCAATATTAGTTGCATGTATCTCAGTCAATCTTATTTTGGGACACCCAAAACCATTCGAGGAAATTGTAATATTATTATATTTAAAAAAATTTCAGCTAAATCCGACTTGAATTTAATTTTACGCGACTATACTCTGTCGCTGGAAGTCGATGAATTGAAAAAATTATACACAGAATGCACGCGAGAAAAACTCGACTGGCTTATGATTAAAATCGACAATCCGAGCGGGGAACAGATGTATCACAATTATACCTTACTTACAATACCCGGAAAGGAAGATGAATCGAATAAGAAAATGAAACGAAATGAATCCGAAATTCCAGAAAAGGGATCAGAAAAAGAGCCAGAATTCGACAAACCAGAAAAGAGAGAATCGGTACAAAAAGCACCCAATTTAACAAAACAAGAAATTCCTAATTCGGATAGACAAGAAACACAATTCAAAGAATTGCAAAAATTGTTACATAAATTTTATTAAACAATCATGAAAGTAAAACCGGTACACGGTTCGTCTCCAGATGCCGAAAACGCGAGACGTACCATCATGCAACTTAAATTGCAACGCGAATATCAAAATGCCATGGTGGCAGAATCTTACGCTGCCCAAGATAAACGCCCCAATTTGACGTCAAATATCCCAATTCGAGTAGGAAAATACGACAAAGAGCAACAAATTTCCATCAATACCGAGATGCGTTCCGAAAAGGATCAAAACGTGTTGATGGAAGCCAATTACGAAGCACTGGACAAAATACCCGGTAATAAACAAGCAGTCAATTTCACACTTCCCTCGCAAGTAGAGACTATGATGCGACAATTTTGCGAAGAAACGAGCATCCCCGTAAACATGGATGACCCCAGTAGCGTGGAACGAGTTTTGAATATCATGCGTAATTTGGGATACCCGATTGATTCTGTCTGGGACCGATTTGGTCCAAAAGAAGCACCCAAACGATCTTTTTCCAATGCACAAAACCCTTTGCAGCCATTTTCTGCCAATGATCAACCCTTTCGCATGCAACCCAGTCAATTCTACCCTGGTATGTTTCCTGGAACCAGTTCCGTTTCTTCGATGTCGAACCCTTTTGCTTCTCCGACTCCGGAAATCCCTCCTCCTGCAGCCTACCCCTCTTCTTCTATCCCTTCTTCTATCCCTTCTTCTATTCCTTCTTCTATCCCTTCTTCTTTTTCGTCGGAACCGCTTCCTTCCATCTCAAAACCAAGTCAGGGACCGAGTTTCGTCAATCAAGCTTCGTCGACGCCTTTCGCGACTCCTCGCTCAATTCCGGCTGCATTTGCTGTTCCTCAATATACTCCCAGAAAACCGAATAATGTCCCAAATTTGGATTTATCCGCCTTACAAAAACCGCATCCAGGATTAGACTCTCCGAAAACTCCTGGTTCAACGCGTTCTCGTAAAAACCAGTATAATCCAGAAAGATATCCGGAAGACGCATCTAGAGTTCCACAGCACCCTTTTCAAAAAAAATCAGAAATGGACGAAAAAAAGAGGCAATTCGAAAAAAAGAAAGAAATGGACGAAAAAAAGTCGGAACAATTAAAGAAAATCATCGAGAATTCTCTGGAAAGAACAAAAAAATCATCAGAAAAAGCAAAAAAAACATCATTCGAGAATTTAGTAAAACACAGAGACGACGCGCAAAAGGTCGAAAAAAATCGCCACGTCTTTGTTGCTGACACGCTACGACCTGACGTAAGTAATTTATTCAAAAAAGGCCATTCCGTGGAAGAAATACGAGCAATTATCGAAAATGAAAGAGGTAATATCAAAAATACCTTCAATATGACTGATTCGGATGTTACGTGGTATATGAATTCCTCCGCATTGCAGGAATTGGCATATATAATAAAAACGCTAGACTATCCTTTTGTTACCAAAACAGGCATCAGAAAAAAAAAGGAAGTCCTCGATAAACTACGAAATCACGCAAAAAATGCAAAAGAAGAAGAAGAAGAGAGACAGAGAAGAAACGAAGAAACGGAACAGAGACAGAGAAGAGACGAAGAAACGGAACAGAGACGGAAAAGAGACGAAGAAACGGAACAGAGACGGAGAAGAGACGAAGAAACGGAACAGAGACGGAGAAGAGACGTAGACGAAAAAAAGAGACAATCCGATCTCGAAGATGCGATAAAACGGAACAGCGAAGAAAAAAAAAGACAAGAAGCCGCAAAACAAAAAGCCGCAAAAAAAAAAGCGGAAGACGAACAACACAGAAAAGAAAATGAAAAAAACGCAATCGAAAAAGAACAAAAAAAGCAAGCCGCTTTCGTAAAAAAAAGAGCCGAAGAAATGGCGGAAATCGAAAAGGCGGACATAAATCGAAATAAAAGGTTGAATGATTTCGGGTTGAATATCGAATATTTAAAAATGATGAAAAAAAGAGAAGAGGCAGAAAACTACATATCCGAGTATGCGAATTTTAGTAGTGTAGAAAAAAGCGACGCCATTTCTCTGCATCCGGATAAGTTAAAGTTAAAAAACATATCGGAAGAAGTAGCGGCTGCACTTTTCACAAAATTGAACGCCTATTTGGAATATAAAAAAGACCCCGAAAATAATACTCCCGTTAAACCCAACGGATCTGTATATTCGCCACCACCACCACAACGAGAAAAAGCACAGAAGCCACGCAAGAATCCCTTCCATTCTCAAAACCCCTTTGAACCCGTTTACAGACCTTTCGAACACTTCTACGAGCCCGCCAAAGCGCCGGCATCCGAACCTCCTGTTAAAAGTGCTTCGAAGCAAAACTCTAAAATCTCAGCAAACGTCGACGAAGAGGAAAAAAAAGAATCCATCCCGATACCTAAACCTCGATCTACATCCCCACAGAAGGAAAAGGAACAAGCGCCAAAAAATAAAAAGAAAAAAGGAACATTGCGGAAATGGATCGACTATATTACAGGGGCGGAAGAGGAAGACGAACCCTATGTACCAATAATGAACCCTTCTGGTCCATCTTCTAGTAGTACTTATGAAAGAAATCCCTCATTCCAAAAACACGAAAAGCCATCGTTTCAAGAAGAGAGAGATCCAGAACTTTCCGACAATGAACCAGGGATTGCCTTGGACGAAAATGAAAAAAAAATAGAAAAGCTACTGAAGGAAGTAAATTCGCAATTTCTTGCTAAAAAAATCAATACAACGCAAATAGCACAGGAAATAAAGAAAGAACTCAATACCCGAAAAATAAAGGGAGGGATGACGGGCGTGAAAAAATTCCTGAAGAATGGTAGGTTCACGGGGGCATTACATGAACAAGTGCATGGTCAAATAATGATTGGATTTGGGATAAAAAGACAAGCCAATTATATCCCCTTTGGGTCTTATTTCGTGTCACGTGTATCGTTAAACAGCGACAAGCCAAAAATATGCTACAAAACCGGAGTCAAGGTACGAGCCATACCCGAATTGTCTAAATCCATCAATCAATTAGTGCGCGATTATTGCGACACTGGCTCGTTTCTCCCGAGATTGGTTCAATCACTCCCACCTGAAGAAATGGAAATTTTTTCCAAAATGCTGAAAACGTGCAAGATGGAAGCCGTGACCGAAAAGGCGTCACCTATGATGGACCGATTCCAAGTTGTCAAGGGTATGATTCGTGCAGGAAATGACAATCCCGAATTACTATCGGAACTCAAGGAACTGACACGAAAACTACACAATCACAAACTTATTAAAAAGGGGGAAGCCAATGCCATTTTGGCACAATTGTCGTAATAAATTTATTTCTTGTATTTTTCCATTATTTTACTTGCTAATTTTCCACCGGGTTTGTATAATTGATGTAGCTTGTGGCAAGTATAGGCGCTTATCACACGACGGCATATAAACAATCTCTTTAACGGAAAATGAGGTGGATAGCCATAAACAGGCATTTTGCGAAAAATGGGACCACGTATATAAAAAGGAATGTGGTCATTCCAGAATTTCTTCACTTCTTCGCGAAGAGATTTGGCATTAATCAATTCTTCTAACGTGTCGTACGAATCGTACAAATCACAATAACCAGCACACGTGAAACGATAACATTGGCGACAAAGGGAGGAAAATTCAGCCACGTGAAAGGACATTTTACTGACGCGTGACGGTTTCATAAAAACGCGCAACGGTTTCATAAAAAATGCGCAGCGGTTTCGCGCGGCGGTTTCGGATGGTTTTTTTACACGATCTCATACATTTTTATGAAATGTCTCTCCCTCTCGCTTTTCAACAAGATTTGTGGACATTAGCCACCAAAACGGTGACCAAGAACAATTGCGTCACAGATGACTGTCGTATCCTAAAAAATCACCCTCTTTATCCCGAAGTGTTGGAACACTATCGAAGTCTTGTACGCGCTGGGAAGAATGGCGGCGTAGACCCAGGCCCCTTTGATGTCGAAACTTGGAAAAAGTCCATCGCATCCATTCTGGGTTCGGATCGACAAGACGAGAAAATCACGAAAGAACACCCCTCCTATCCAGCCATTAAAGAAGTCTTTCTCTCGTTGAAACGCGTAGTGCCTGAAACGGCCACAATAAACGACACACTCACATTAGAAAAGGTCGGATTTGTACCCATTAAAACAAAATAAGTTAACAAATTATATAAAATTTGATCATTGGCTTGATAGTTTCTATGATTAAACAAGTCTACAAAGGCGTTCAGCATCTTTTCCACCGTTTCTTTGTGAGAAAAGAGATACAAGATACACGCCACAGAATACCAACCACAATTACGACTTTCTTTAGACTGTATTTCTTTACGCGATTGTATCATGGAATCTGTTTTGAAATAACGAATCACGTCCATAGGGGGAGGTAGACCGAACGAATCGAAATAGAAGGAATCTTTGTCTTTGCATCCAATGACAACCCAATGCGTCCCAGGCAGCGGCACGCCTTTTCCATTGGTCTCGTCGCTCATATTTACAATCATCGCCCAATCCAAACTTTTATCCATTTGGGGGATGGTGTCTTTCGCACAACACCCATTGAATGGGATTGATGGGTGTTGTTTCATGAAATCTTCAAGGTCTTGATTTGACGTGCCTTGAGGATTGTTAAAGGTTCGTTTTAAAATTTCCATTTTTAAAATGAGTGCTGCGTTTTCTTCCATTTCGCCAATCGGATCCTTTACCATTGATCGTGATTGTTGTACAAATCGCAACGTCGATATCCAGGGAAAGAATTCTCGTTTTGAAATACAAATTCCCGGTGGAGCGCATACAACAAATTCGTCAAAATTGTCGCTTGGAAGTATTAAAATCCCATATTCGTGGTTTAACATCACAACCAAACTTCGTAACAATCTCATCACTCTGAATATACCTTTTGGTACGACCACCTCCTTCGCCTTGACAATCCCGGATGGATTTTACGACATCCCTACCTTAAATGCTTATTTTCAATCCATTATGATTCAAAATGGTTGTTACTTGACCAACAACACCACGGGTGAATATGTCTATTTTGGCGATTTTTCTATCAACGTAGCGCGATATCGCGTACAATTCAATAGTTACCCCTTTCCATACGTAAGCGGAGCCGCGGCTACTGCTGCAGGTTATTCGTCTGGGTCTGGTATTAATTACACGGGTGCTGCGCAAAATGGTGTTTCGTGGACGATACCTTCTGCTCTCTACACCTTTTTCGGTATCGTGTCTTCGGCTGCTACATATTCCATTCCTTCTACTCTTTCTACTTCCGTGTCTACCAGTGAATTGCCCACGCTTCCGCCTAATTATTTAGTCAATCAAGTCATTTTAGTACACTGCAGCGTAGCCAACAATCGACGTAACGCCATTTCATTCCGAGACGCGAGTGGTACGATCCAAGGACACGGAGCCACTACAGTCATTACGTCCGTACAAGTCACAGGAGCCTTTGGGACTGATATTCACGGAGATCAATTCACGACTACCTGGATCCCTTTATTGGAATCAAATAGCTCTACATTGAAATTCTGGCTAACGAACCAAGAATTGCAAGATTTGGTACTTGAAGATGACTCTGTTGTGGTCGAGTTTTTAATCACTTCAACCATTTCATAAATTAAATTACCAAATGAATAGTTTTGTATCTTATAGTAACAATCAACAAGTAGCGCCTTCTTCGGACACGGTTACAGCGGACATGAATAATTACACTGCTTCGGCGACGGGCATACCAATATACCCCACTTTGTCAGAAAGACGAGAAAATGAACGACGTATTCTACACGAAAATAAACACCATTTCCGTACTTCTGATGCTCCTTTCACCCCGAGATTTGTTGGAAAAACTCCATCAGTACGATTTCACAGCCACGACGCCCCTTTTTCAGTCATGGAACATCTACCAAAATCCACTCGGGGTGAATATCATTCTTCTGACGCCCCTTTTGACAGACGCGTGGGAAGGGTTCGTAAATCAGGCGGCGCTCTAGAGGATTTTCCGATCGTATCGGATAAATCCGCCGAATATAAACCCATCGGAGGAGACGAAGCAAGAGGAGGAGCGTTAGGAGACTTACCCCCTCCACCCCCACCTCCTGCGCCAGAAGAAAAAAAAGAAGAAAAACAAAAATGGATGATTGACGAAGATATGAACCCACAAGACAAGGCGCGTACATTTGACCCAAAAAAGAGCCATTTCGCCAATCCCAACCAACAGCCACGAATGGTCTCAAGCATGAGCATGCCTTCGATTATGACACAGTTCTTCCCTTCATCTGCTGCCATTGCCATGAAACATTATAAAAAAAAAGGACGCATGGGGCGCCGTATCGGGTCATTACGAGACCAATCCCGTAAATGGATTTCGCGGGGATTCGGGGACGAAGAAACAGTTTGTTAATTATATAAATTTTATATATAAATTTTAAACACTAACTCTACCCGTACCAACGTCCAAAGACACTTTCTTTGAATAAATGACAAAGATCTGCAAATCCATTGGATATACAGTGCTATTAATACCCTGTAAAGTAATGGATTTAGGAGTATTATCACCTTCCAAACGACGAGCCAAATTAGTAACGTAGTAGCGGTAGTTATTAGACCATTTGCGAAAATCAATCAACCCAGAAGTAAGTCCCGTATCTAGGCCGCCATTAATGGCGCCCAATTCCTGGACTTCTTCTAAAAAGGTTTCGAAATCGTATTCTCGGTCACGTTGGTATACTGTTTGATTCGACAACAATACATTGTAACGAGAAATTAACGCACCAGGCGCAGTTGTTGCGGGCGCTGAATCAAAGGGAGAAATGGGCTCAAAAGGGAGTCGAGAACAGTTCAAATTCCAATAGGCCGGCGCAGAAGAAGCGATTTGCTGCCCTCCAGTGCCAGCAACTCCGTCCCAGCTAGAATAGGGAGTATTTACACCCGACTGAACACTGTCGTCATGATAAAAGGGGATAACAACCAAATATTTGGCATTGGCAATATTATTGGCAGCCATGTAATTAAATTGAGCACCCGAAGCAATTCCGTTGTAGGTAAAGGTGTAGAAATCGTCATACGTCACCATTTGTTGTTTATGGTTTTCTAGATAACGGATTGCTTTTGATGGGACCATTTCTACCGACGGAACGTAAATACGACACGACTTTAATGGATGTTGATACGAAGAGAGTCCACTGATGTTATTATGCCACGTGGATTCTGGTGCTGCTATGGCGATACTAAGACGTAACCCATTGCGATACTGCGAGTACAATCCACAATTTAAACCAGGAAACACGTCCTGTTCGACATTTTGTGTAGCGGCCGGTGTCGCAACCTGGATCCCCGAGCCTGTGTTTTTTAACACAGAACTAACACACTTGGCCAACATAAGTGGGCACGTATTCTGAAAGGAATTGTCATACACTTGGCCATATCCATACAAAGGAGTAGCAGTGGTAGTCCCTGGATAATTAATATGCGCACCTCCACTCGGGACTGTTTTTAATGATTCTACCGCACCTGACGCTGCCGATAATTTTAATACATCTCCAGTCAAGACTTGTATATAGTTTACTCCAGTAATTTCGTGCGGGGTTGCTGCTAAGGTACCACCAGCAGCGATAGCAGTTGCAATAGGAAGAGCCTGAAGCCCGTAACTCGGCAAGTAATTTGGTTGACGAACTGCTAAATGGCCAGTATTAAGATTGATGATTAATTTCAGATTAAGAGAACGACAAAGTGGCAATTTGGAAAAAAAATCACACACATCTTTCAAACGAATGTAAGCAGTAGTAATCCAAATACGCGCACTCGAAGTAGCCACGCTGTCTGTTATCGCAGAAGCTTGGTTTCCACTACCACTCGACTGCATTGGAAAAACGGAATCCGCCAACGAAGTAGTGTACACTGAACTAACCAACCCTTGTCCAATAGCGGTATATTTAGGATCGAAATCAGTACAACCATTGGCAGGTAAAATCGGCGCAGTGTACGAACTCGTTTTGAGCATTCTTTCGTAAAGGGCTTCGTTTACATGCGAAACGTTTGTATTTAACGAAGAAATAGAAGAAGAAGAATAACCAAGGGTAAGCGCGGTCGAATCAGTAGGAAAAGCCAATTGTTTAGCGCTAGGGGGGAGTGAATTGTTACAAACTCCGTATCCACTGGCGTTTCCTACCTGAGTAGGATTGATACTCCAAGATAATTCGTCATCGGGCAAAAATCCACACAAAGGTCCGTGTTTTTGGACATCCGACTGACTCCATTCCATCATGGCTTTGGCGCTGGCAATGTAGTTTAAGTTGGGTTGTAATTGTACCACATCTACACCGTCCGCATTGACGCTCATACTGTAAATCAAATTCCAATAACCCGATTTAAATCCAACTGAATAGAGATTGTTTGGACGCGGTACTGCCGTGGACGAAGCCGCGGGTAAATTAGGTCCCATTCCATTCAATACGTTATAGGTGGATGCGTCTGAAAAAACATCTTCCGGAGACAAGACGGTGACCAATGGGAGTACCAAAATCATCTCAGAAAAACTCATGAAACGAGCGGCATTGAAAAAGCCGGACATATCAAACTGGACCTGTCTATTACCGTAGTTACCCTGATTGATATCGTTGATAAATGTCCACTGTTTAGAGGTGAAATCGGGAGTCTCGTCCTCCTTCATCATCGAAGTTTGGACCAAATACGAATCTGCTGCAGATGCCATGATGTAAAAATTTTATGAATCGATTTATTCAAATATCGAATGAAATTGGTTTATGGGTGTGTTTGGGTTTCTTTTGTGATTCTTGTTTTTCCTTGTCTTCTTTCTTGTAGAGATATCCAGACATACTCAATGGTTTTGGTTCGTCTTGTTCAGCCTTGCGTTTTTCCATCTTGGATGCAATTTTTTTATTTCGTTCCTTTTCTTCTTGTGTTATGTTGCAAATGTCTCTCATTTCCGCGTCCTTTTCTTCGAATTTGGAATTATTGTATCCGTGAATAGACCCATTTTTCCTGGCAAAATAAACACCACACTTTGTAATAAGATTTCGCATTTTATTATATGAATTTATATTTCCATCGCATCGTCTGCTATTTCGTCCTCTTCTTGTGGATCTTCTAATTCATCAATGTCGTCGTGGCTGTCGCTCTCTTGTATGTCGCTCTTTTCGTCGTCGTTGTAGAACTCTTGTTGCAAGGTGTTGATGAATAATTCCCCATTGTCTCGCTTGTCGAAAAAGGTATCAGTTAATTCGTCCAATCGTTCGCGCTCATGAAGCATTTCGAATTCGTGTAGATATACCTTGATTTTTGTACCTAATAATGTCGCATAGTAATCGACGTTTGCTAAATTTGTATCTATTTCTCCCTTGGTAATTTCCATCATAGAGATGTTATGTCGTAAAATAATATTCTCCGCTGCTCGTATATTTTTGATGTTTTCAAGCATCTTTTCGTCGTCTTTGAATTCCCACGCCCAGCACAAAAACCCCTCGTCCGATAATTGAATCATTTTGTGTCACTCCACAAGATCAAAATCATCAAGGACAGTAACCAAAGCAAGATTAACACCCAACACACAAATAAAAATTGGACTTCTGTCATTTACAATGGCGTCGTATCCTCCACCACTCACCAGCCAGTCAACGTATAATTACCACAATTTTGTCAGCAATCAAGAACTGAACAAGCAACTCGGAGATGTGCGTTACGCATTCAAGAGTCAGGGTGTCACCCCATCTTCCAATCTCGTAGCCACGTCTCTGACTTTATCTGGTACAGAAAGTGATCACGGATCCACCACTTTTGGAACAAAATCGGCATATGACGTAATCATTCAAGGCGCCACGCCCAACGTAACAGGTGGTAGTCTAACTGAACATGGCCCGATTTTACTCGGTAAACGAGACGCGGGTGCCTTTACCTACTCGGGAACTATTCCAGATGCCAGTTATTCTTATTTGTTAGATACTGGAAGCGAGTTAACAGAAAACACAAAAACTACCAAACGAACCAAGATCAATGGTACGGATAGATTGGTGACTACAGCTACAGCGACAACGCTAGATGGAGTTCTTGTAAGTACAGGCGCGTCGGTAAATGGTGCTTTTTTTTCCGGAGACACTGTCGTTAACGGTATATTAAACGTAAACGGACTGTCCACTTTGCAAACAGTCGGATGTACCAATTTAACCGCATCCGGAACTGGAACAATAACTGGCGCTCTTGGATGCGGCACTGTGACGTCAACGGGAAATTTAAACGGAGTCAATTTAACCGCATCCGGAACTGGAACAATAACTGGTGCTCTTGGTTGCGGCACTGTGACGTCAACGGGAAATTTAAACGGAGTCAATTTAACCGCATCCGGAACTGGAACAATAACTGGTGCTCTTGGTTGCGGCGCTATTACTTCCTCGGGACTAGTTACTTCTGTTGGAGTTAATTCAAGCGACGCTATTACGGGTACGATATTAAGCGCCACAAACACGGGTGTGTCGTCGATAGTATCTCTTGGTCAGATAAACGCCAGTAGCGCAACTGGTAGAGGCTTTGTAACTGGGTTAACTTCTGTACGAGAAGAAGGGTGTAACTTTAATGGTCCAATTGTTTGCGGATCTATATCTTCTTACGGGACCTTTTCGTGTGGATCTTATGGCGCTACCACTGGAGTTCTTGGATGCGGAGCAATCACTTCCACCGGCGCCTTTTCAAATGGAACTCATGCTGCTACCACTGGAGCACTTAGTTGTGGAGCAATCACTTCTACAGGAGCATTTTCAAATGGATCAAATTCTGTCGCTTGCGGAAACATTACCCAAAGTTCGACTGGTACAATCCAAACCGGAAACTTGGTCGGAAATGGAACTACTGCTACGGGTACCATTTCTAATCGAACCGCTGTATCCGGTTCTGGCTTCGCTGAAATGAGTCAATTAGGATTTTTTGCAAGCAAGCTTTCTGGTGGATATGGCGCCTCTCCGATTTCGATAACCACTTCCCCTACCACAATTCATACATTCACTGTTGGTGCTGGATTGTTTTTGGTAGGAGTATTTAACGCCAATTCTGGAACTTTTACAACCGGGCACGAAATATGGGCATGCGCTGTTGACGGCAACGCGAATATACAAGCTTGTTGGTATATTTCGAGCACTGCGGGTGCGACTGTTTTGGCCTTTACTGGACTTAGTACCGATACCCTAAATTTTACCCGAACTGGTGTTGCTAATGATTATTTTGTAAGTTTAACACGAATTTTATAAATTAACGTTCTAATTTGATCGAACCGCTTAAAATTAAATATATCTCAGCCAGACTTAATTGAATTTGGTATTTTCTATGCACAAATTCTTCACAGCATACACAACCCGGGTTGTATATTACTCCGCCAATTTCTAACGCTTCGTCGACTATATTCACGATATCCCCGTTTTTAAACACGAGCCGCCCCTTTACAACAGAAAATTCGTTTTTTACGCCACAGCTGCTACACAATTTTCCCGCGCCAAGTTTAAATACAGATTTGTCCATTAAAATATTTTATACACAAACAATGATAAATCTATTGACTCTTAGACTTCTTCCCGCAACAAGAAGAGTCGTTTGATTCTTCTTGAATTTCTTTGGCTAGATCGGATTCCAATTTTGATACAATGGCGCCCGGTATACTTCTTCCATTGATGGCCGCGTCAAGCACCGCTTCCGCCATTTCTTCGCATTCTTTCTTACACAAACCCTTTACCAAATCTGAAAATTTTTCACAGACCGATTTCGATTCTTTTGACATTTTTTTAATTTATTTGTGTCGACTAAATCTCAAGAAAAAAAGACGAATATGCCACTCTAGCTCAGTTACCATAACCGAGCTATCGGGGCATGTTATCCGTTTTGATAAGAAAAATATTTCACGCAGAACTTTCTCGTACCGAACCTGAATTCCGGGGATTTGTCCTAAATCAGAACTCTTGGACACTTTTTTTCAATACGGCACCCTTCCATTTCTTTCTTTTTATTAAAATTTTATAAAAATAAAGAGATAACTACTGGTTAACTAGTGAGAAGGGTCACCCCAAGGGGATTTGGAAGGGTTTTTGACAGTTTTTGGCCAACTTTGTATTCAAAAATACATTTTTTTAAAAAAATTTAAAAAATCAAAAATAAAATTAGAAAAAAGTAGACCCTTCCCCCTTCTAGGGTGATGATTTTTACACTAATTATTTCGAAATAACGAGTTATTATAAAGAGACAACCTGATGTAAACCCTTGGGGTGAAATTGTTTACGCTGTTTATGACGTAATATAGAGTCTTGATAACATAGACCCTTCGACATAGACTCTTGATAACGTAAGAATATTTTATGACGTAATATAGAGTCTTGATAACATAGACCCTTCGACATAGACTCTTGA
>ERZ1292632.2468-Hain-H43-01um-R2-2468-length-15396-cov-8_pt1 | contig 15396 bp, 23 predicted proteins | sample MGYA00564407_ERZ1292632 | MGnify/ENA primary metagenome ERZ1292632 (study PRJEB36523, sample SAMEA6512637) | groundwater metagenome | collected 2019-01-08 | study: AquaDiva: Metagenomics assemblies of 32 groundwater samples | reverse complement strand
ATTGGTTAAATAAATACTTGGTCGAGTTATAAAATTGAACAATATTTTAATACGTCAATAGAAAACATTGATTTCTTGGCTTGGTTTTCTCCAATTGCTACTATAATTTGTGGAAAAATCTTAATAGATTCTTCAATCATCCATAAATGACCTAAAGTCGGTGGGTCAAAACTACCAGCATAAATTGCTCTATAAAATTGGAACATTTTTAGTGTTTTTCTAAATATTCATTACTAACAATTTTCAATTGAACTCGTCCAATCTTTTCATCATATCGTTCTTTTTTAGGAAGAACAACAACGCCTTCCCTAATGTTATTTGCTTTAGGCCATGTACTTTGACCTTCAGCCATTGGAATAACTTTTTCCGCATTCCACGGACCAGAATAAATCAATGGAACCCAAGGTACATTGTATTCTTTAGCTAATGCTTGAGCATCTTCAAAATCTAACCATTTGTTTTTATCTAAAATGCCAAAAGCAGCAAAAAAAATATCATTAACTTTGGCACCATATTTCAAACTCTGAACTTGCCCGAAAACTTCACCATATAGAATCTTTTCTGGGTTATTTTTGCACCATTCTCCAATTGCTGGGCATTGCTTAAAAGCCATCCACCAAATATTTTCATCATCTTTTTTCATCCAGTTTATACGACTACCACAAAACTGAACGAATTCTCTTTTTTCATTTCTCGGTCTCGAAAATAAGTTTCTAAAAAATATCAATATTTTTCGCAAAAAATTAGGTTTCGTTGGCTTCTTGACTGCAAACGTAAAGCGAGAGGACGAGCCATGCATCTTCTCGGTCACATATACATGTTCGTTTTCTTGAAATACTGTATTGTATTTCTGCCAATTTTTTACATCAAATACAGGCGTATAAAGCCCAGAAGGTCCGCCAACAAAATCCCCACCAGTTGATTTTGGAAGCGGTGGTTCGTATCTCTCAATCCCCAATTCATTTATAACATTCGTCCCTACAGGCAAATGGTTCAAATTATCAGGAACATTAATAATTAACCCTTGACTTATGGCACCTTTAAGTCTGCAAACTTTAATTCGTTCTTGAGTTTTACCTTCATTTTCCTTTTTTCGCAAAAAAGAAAAAGATGGATGGCCTAAGGGAACTAAAAAGTCTGGAGAAACGTAGATTGCTTTATCACCTGTCTTAAATTGATTTATACCAATACAACACTGCCAACCCCAAATAAAAGTTAATTCCATCCTTTCCACTTCAGGGTTAGGATGCGGGACTATTTTACCTATCTCAATAATTTCGATTGAATGTGTACTCATAACATGTCTCGATCAAGAGTTTTCATACTAGAATTTTCCAAAGACAACGGATTAACTTCCATTAGCGAATTAAGATTCGTGTCTTTTTCATCTGGGTATAAAGCCGTAACTAATGTTTTTTGGCTCCTATCGTAAACTACCCAAACGCGACACTCATCTCGAATATTTACCTCAAAAATTGAAATACGATTACTTTGTCTAACAACAAATTTCGATTTTCCTGCTTGTATATCTTTAATAATCTGTTGAATTTCCTCAGACGTTAAATTCTGACGGAACCGAACAGCGAGGCGACGACCAAAATGTTTTTCTTGGAATTCTCGTTTGCCCTTTTTCCCACGATTAGAACGAGTTTTCTGTCTGTGTCGTCTCATAAAGTTCAGATAATTTCTTATTCGTTTTTTGAATTATTTCATCTCTTTCTTTAGTCCTATCCTCTGAATAACATGAAATTCTAGGAGGAGTTTCAAGATAAATCTTGCCACCAAATCCTAATTTACCACAAAAACGATATTCTAAATTCTTTGTCGTTTTTGCAGCATGAATAAATCCTTCTCTTTCTGTTTCTATCGCTCCACAATCTTCAACTAAAATATCCCAAATTTTGTCTGCAAGTTCTGTAGTAATCATGCTTTAATCCACGCCTTCAACAGAAACAGAACGCAATGCTGTGTTTTTAACAAACGTATACCAAACACCATCTGCTCCAACAAGTGTAGCGTGTTGAGAATGATCCATCTCAAAATTTCGAACAAATAACCCTTTACAAGTTATTCTAATATCACCACTAATTTCGTGTACATTAGACCCTGGAGTATCTAAAGGAAGGTCAACACCATTATCACCAGAACAGAAACACTCACTTTCCTTCGGTACATCCTTCTCTTTAACCGGAACAGCAAACCACTCACCTTGTCTCAAAACACCCTTAATCTTCCTAATATGCTCAGGAATCAAAGATATAAATGCCTCTTTTACTGTTTTAGGATTATCTTGAAGTACTACACCAAAATATGTACCTTCATCTTGTCCTATCAACCATGATTCTTTCTTATAAGAAAGAAGAACAGTAGATGCGCGATGCCACTTTGCATGAACAATAGTAAATCCACGTTCTGGTGGAGTTACTTCCTTCCCATCTTTAAAAAGTTTCTTATCAGAAGCAGAAAGTTCTCTTGTTTCATCAGGAGTAAAATCAACTAACTTAATAGTACCATTAGCTAAAGCATCAAAGGTTTTATTTCTGGTAGATTTAAGTAGTTCAGCAAGACAATTAAAACTTAAAGTACAAGTATTTTCCCCTGGATTTTCAACTTCCAAGTTTTCAAAACCAGTACCAGAATCGTTATCTCCATTGTAAACTAAAATACGTCCAGAGTTAAGTTTATAAATCAAACCACCAATTTCTGGGAAATGGTATTCATCCCTCCAGTGATATTTAATACAATTTACTGAACCATCTTTCCCAATTAGGAAAATATCCTTCTCCTCTTTTACAACAGAACACCCAAAAAAAGAGTGAAATGATTCTCCCGTTTTAAGAAAATCTTGCAATGAAGTAATACTGTCCAATTTCAATTTTTCTTTTTCCAATTTTTTCAAATCAATTTTTAACATCATTTTCTCCATAGAAGACCTAGCTCTCTTATTATTGTTTAAAGAAAGAACTCTTCATATTCACTAACCCCTCTTCATTAGCACGCATATACAGTTGACGAATCCGATCATCCAAAACCCTCTTCTCAAAGAATTCAGGATAAGGAACAACCAACTTATCAACAGTGACAACTTCAGAAAAACTATCCTTTAACGCAGCCTGCATAGCCGTAATAAGCGAAACAATTTGATTATCCGTCAATTTCTCCGTATTAATCTCAATCGTACGTTTCGGATGAAACAACGTAGAAAAATCATTTCCAAAAATAGCCCGCAAAGGTTCAGAAACTTCATCTTCCGACATCTTTGTCAACGCACTAGGCTGAGTAAACAATAAAGACACATCTTGGCCAACAAATCTTACAGAGGAATGAACATTCCTATCATCCCTACACTTCTTTTCAAAAGCAGTAGTAGCGTCTTCTTTGAAACTGACTTCAGCAACAGAAAGAGCACTTTCTGCTTGTTTCTTGTCTTCCTTTGCTTGAATAATAGCCTTTACAGCAGCAACATGAACAGGATTTGTAAGACTAATCGTAGGCGTCTTAGAAGTAGATGCAGACTTAGGTTTACCAACAAGTGATCCTAGCAAATCAGCAGCAGAAGCCTTCTTCTCCGTAATAGTAGTTTTCGTCCTAGCCATTTTTCATTCTCCTAAAGGTTAAGAAATTTCAACATCTTGTATCATTAGAATACTTGAAAAATGGAAAATGTCAAGAAGAAAATTCTAAGAATCTTGTTTCGTGTATGTTTTGGGCTGAACAGGTGTGAGATAACGATCTTGTGTCACCAATTTCGCAATAATCGACGTGAATCCAACTATATCTATTAAGACGACGAATTTTTATACCAGACGCACAATATCTACAAATTTGACAACAACATTTTTTAATTTCTTCAAGTCTGAATTGATCCATAATGTCGTCTAATTCAGAAGTATATAAAAGGTTTAATTCAATACCATTTTGGTTCTGCCAATCCATTTTTTCTTCTTTTTGTTTTGGGTTATTATCACATTGTAAAAATTGATTTCGTAAAACATCAGCAGTACAGTTGACTTGTTTATTTTGAACAAAATGAATCCAACTTTCATGCAAATGTAAGGGAGGAGATTTTTTACAATTTTCGCAAAAAATTGAACAACATTCTTCTCTAATAGATTTTATAAGGGAATGAAAAGATGATTCTGACGGGACTAATTCTGCAAGTGCTGCTCCACGAAAAAGTGGATTTTTTAAGTACATTTCACTAATGTGCTGGAGAGGCGTTTTCATTTTTAATTTATCTATAAATCACATACCTTTATTTCTCCGTTTCTAATATAAAATTCCTTTAGACAAAAAAGAAAAATTTGAATTATTTTTCAAACACCAAATTCATCAAAATTAAAGTTCTTCGGATAAATATCATCTTCAGTAACTTCAAGAGCGTTAGCTATTTTTCCAACAGCGAAATTAGATGGGGAAATATCTCCACGTTCAACTTTTTGAATAAAATCAACTGGCAAATTACTGGCTTCAGCCAATTGAATTTGAGTTACCTTTTTTTGTTTTCGCAATTCAATTAAGTTCTGTCCTAATTGTTTGCTATATTCACGTAATTGTTGACCCATTTATTGTTCCTTTTTATCTTGCCAGGGAGTTTTTTCTGGTAGTTTTGAACTTTTTTCTCTTGATTATCTTCCCCTTCAACCCAAATTAATAAATTTCCACACCAATAACATTTACTCGAAGATTTTTGAAGAATTTTCTTACTTCGTTGTGTGTTTTCTCTTTCAGTAGAAGAAATAGTCGGCAATTCAAAAGCCGCTTGTATCATCTCTTCAATAGTTAAAGAAACTCCTTTAGAAGTTCCACTTATATGAGCAATTGGTCCTCGATCAGTAAAAGGATAAACATTAACCAAATATTTACCGCCTACAATTTGATAATGGGCACTACTACATTTCTTTAGAGTTAGTTTTCGTTCAGTAACAAGTTTTTGTAATTTTTCAAAAAACTTGCCTTTTCTAGCTACTTTCTTTTTGCCAGCTACCAGATGAGGCAGTTCAGAAGATTGAAATAATTGGATTTCATTTTTCGCAAAAGAAAAACTACCACATATTCCCTCTATATGGCGGACAAGGCTAGTTTTATTTTTTGAATACTTCTTCCCATTTATCCAAAAACGCAAGTAATTGGTCTTTGTCCATTTTTCCTTTGCAAAGAACAGCCCACTCTCTATCCCATTCTTTATGCACATCAAGCCATTTCTCATAATTTCTTAATGTTTTCTTCCATTGATTTTTTGAACTTATATTAAGGTATAGAATAAAAACAAGAGCTAAAACCATTACGCCAATAGCCACTAAAGACGCAAATTCCATGCCAATAGACATATTGGTGTCATTATGAAAAAATAGTAAAGAACAAGAAGCCAACATTATTGTTGATAAAAAAGTTTGAGATAATGGTTTCACTAGCTAGTCTCTCATTAAATTCGGTTGCATTCATACTTTATTTTCTTAAAACAATACAAGTAGCATTCACAGAAACAACAGGGCTACTTCCTAATTCGCTGATAATACTTCCGAACAAACGTACTCGACCATCCTTTCCTACACGTTTTTTCGGCTTTAATCCATTATAGCGAAAAATATGGATTTCTGTCTTATTTTGAAACACATCAAGAACAGCCAAACCATCATGCGGTTTCCATCCTAACCCCACAACCAAATGTTTAGGAACACTCATAGAAGACTTTGAAGAAGAATTTTTCTTAGGAGGAGCATGAGGTATAGTGGCTCCACTATTACGATTCAAATTACGTGAATGATCTTGAAAAGTAGAAATATCATATCCAACAGGATGATACAAAAATGCCTTTTGTTCTACTCCATCAGGCCATACAGAAATACTTGTTCTACAATAATTATCAAAATCAGAACTATCCCACATTTGCTTGATAATATCGTTCACTTCTCTATGGCGAATCATTGGATCATCATGAATAAGTGTATGTGAAATACACGCTGAAGTGAATGCTTCTCCAGCACTTATTTTCTTCTCAATCATCTGCTTCACTTGCAAATCCATTTTTTGTTCCTTAAAAGGAGCGTAGACATGGGACTCGAACCCACATCTCTGTTTGCCTACACTAGTTCGACAAACTTCGGTTTTACTTAAACTACTCCACGCATAACATTCTACAACAATTCGACAAAATGTCAAGAAGAAATTCGCAAAAGGATTAGTCCAATATTAGTTCAAATTTTCTATTTGCCAATATTGGATAGAACTTTTGTATCCACAATTTTGTATACTTAATAATGTCATCTTTAACAAAATAATCTTGTGTCGTATAAATAAATTCGTAATCCACAATAGGATTCAGAACAGCCAAATTACCTTTTAGCCATGTTATAAACTCATCAGCAGGCATTAAAAGGAATTTACCAGTATGATATTCTTCACAAGAATCGTACAAAACTGAGTGTATGTGTTTCAAATTCCCAATTTCAAATAAATCTACTTTAGGACAAACTGTAAAAATCCAACGACTGCCAAATTTACTGAAATAATCCTTCCACCAGTTTTCAGGAAAGTCCCCAAGCTCAAAACACCAACCAATAATGTCTTTTATGCTATACAAATAATCTTTGAATCTCATCGGAAGTTCTATGGAAATATCTAACCATCCAGGTTTCCCATCCCAATTATGCTCTGGATCAGGTTCAAAAGAAGCATGATTTTCATAAACACGAATAGGTTGATTAGGAAATTTCTTTTCAAGCATTCTAAAACGATAATTTGTCAGTTCTATGAATTTAATTCTTTCTTTATTATTAAGAATTTCAGAGAGATGATGGTCTATAACTATTTGAGCAGTTAAAGGCTGTATTTTGTCCAAATCTTCCATTATTTCACGAAATGTTCGTTTCTTTTTTTTCATGTTAAATTATCTAAAGCGTATTTAAGTTCAGATATTGCTCTAGTTACTAAGTCCCAAGTATGAGTAACTTTATCCATTTTGCTGTTATCTATGCTACCAAAATCATTTTTTTCATAAGTAAAAATATATCCATCATCTCGGCAATCTCCATATTGCCCTCTATCACTATCATATAACTCAAATTGATTCTTCGCAAACCATTCTAAGCTCGGTCTATGAATGTATTTTTCTCCAGACACGCAATCGGACCATCTTTCTGTCAACCAGTCTGCATGAGCAAGTATATGATTTATGCCTTTCTTTTTAAATTCTAATGCTTCTTCTTTTCGATCTTCATCTTTAGAGTCCCATTTGTCCCAAAACCTACGAACATGAAATTTTTGGCCTATAAGATTAGATTGCCAAATAAACAAATAATTAATGTTCTGAGTTATAATACAAATAATTTTTCGTTCTTGGATTTTTGGTTGGTCTTTGGGCTGATTTTTGCTCAGCGTTAAAGGGATAGCAAAAACTCTATTATCAAGATCGTTATAATCATATTGATTGTTTTTGACTATTTTTCGTGCAATACAAATACTATGGATTTTGTGAAAACACTCTATAGATTCTTTCATTTTTAGTGCAAGATATTCGGACATAGTCGTTTCAAGGTAAAAGTCTCCCATAGTGTCATCGGTTATTCCATCTTCTTCCTTTCCATTCAAAGAATGCAATAAAGCTGCAAAAAATTTATCAATGCCCAATCTTCTAAGTTCATTTTGATGTAAAAATTCTGTAAGTTGTTTTTGAATTTTTTGCGTAAATTCTTTTAAATCTGCTTCTGTTTTTTCGTATTTTGCAAGAAGAGAATCTAATTCGGCTTTGGTTTTTTCTTTATCAGATTTTTTAACTATTGCCATAATTAATAGCCATATCAAAAAACTTGTTTAAAGATATTGTAACCCCATCTTTGTTGTCCAAAGCAAAATTAACAATATTTTCGATCATTTTCTTTTGATCGTTCCATTCCCTATGAGAACGATCTTGAATCCGAACTGCTTTCAATATATTAATTGAATGCTCATTACGCATAAACCATTGAGTTTCCAATTCATCAAGTTTGTTTATCAAACTTGTTTTAAGTTTAAATTGGGTTTTGATTAATGCTTTAATTTTCTTCTTTTGATTTTCTTCTGAAAGAGCGTTGCTCTTATTGATTGGGTGGACATCAAGATTATCAAACCACGTATTAAAGTCCTTCCACAATTGCTTCCAATGTTCTTCACGAGTAAACAGTTCACCACCATCTTCTCCAGACAAGTCCTCTTTCATAAAATTTCCTTTCAAAACCCAATACCCAATTTTTGACGCAAATAGAATGTACCAGAAAAACAAGAAATGTCAAGAAGAATCTATCATAATTAAAAATCTATTTAACAATCTGTTCAATAGCCAAAGTAATTCTGGCACGAGTTGTTGGATCACTTTTGAGCAAATTCACTTGTTTTTCAAGTTCCCCACCAAATCGTTGTACTAACAAACTCGCTAATCTGTGTCTAATTTCTTTGCGAATTTCTTCTCGAAATTCTTGATTTCCAATAGCCGATGTAATAGACTCATCAAGGAGTTTACGTAATTCGCTATCATGTTTAATTAGAATTTCAGAAATCAATTTATCTATTGGGCTTCCATAACCGCCCAATTTTTGTTTAACGCCATCACGTATTCCATCTTGAACGGCAAGTAGAATTTGTTGTTCAGTATCCATATTGTCCTTTCAAATGTTTTTCAAAAAAGTTCTTTATCTTCAACAAAAATCCAGTTCCTACTAAATTTAAGCAAACATGACAAATTTCTTAGGTAAAACAAGGGGGTGAAAACGATCAAAAATTGAAACTTCAAATATTGAAGACATTTTTTCGCGAAAATTAAGAAAAATTTCTATTTATTAAATATTTTGCACGCCTATCATTAAAAAGTTCTTCATCTTTCAATTTACCTACCAATCTCTCTCCACTAGGCGGTGCCCGAAATCCTAACTCATAATCCACATGATACAATACTGAATTAGGCTGATAATAATGTTTATTATTCGCTCTTGCTAAAAATCCAATTTCAGCATCAGCATAATAATGTTTATAACAAGTCGGCCATAACTCATCTCCATACATATCTTTCAAAAACTGTATTTCACATAATCCAGCACTAAATCCTAAATAATCACCAGTACCAGTATTAGCTAAAACAACTCCAGTTAATGACGTTTCTACAAGTATTCTAAGCCAATTCAATCCAGGCAACAAATCATCAGTTAAAAGAAGAATATGAGTAGCATTGGTAGTGATTAGCTTTTTCAGTGCATATTGATGACATTGAGTTACATTTAATTCTTCTGGCATTTTCCAGAAATTCATTTTTGGAACATTTATATTTTTCCAGAAATTTTCATCTTGATTGTCATAAAGAATCAGGGTTCCATAAGGGAATCCGGCTAGAGAAGAGAGGCGAAGTGAAGTTTCGAGAGCTTTAATAGGATTGCCACGAGAAGCTAACAACCCAACAATGAAAACATTTTTATATTGTTCCATTGGAAGTTTTATTTTCTTCTTCTGCTAAACGAATAGATAAATCAACAGCATCTAAAACGTCTTTCTTAGTTCTACCTATAGCATTATTAAATTTTCATTTTAAATCATTCCAACAGCCAATTTAAGAGATTTTGCAGAAAGGTAAATATACCATTCTTCCAGTTCTATTTTGTCTCCGACTACAAGTTCTTTGTCGTCGTTATAATCTCGTTCGAAACGAAATAAATCGAAAAAATAAACATCTTTTCCTTTTAACGATGTAGCAACTCCAATACTCCCTTGCGTGGCTCCCTTAACTTCACCTTTGTAAACTAACATTTCTAACTCCTATTGGGCGAATTTCATTTTTCGCGAAAAAGAAATCCATGAATAAGTCTATCAGATAGATTAAAAATGTCAAGAATAATCTAGAATTATTTCTTAATAAGATGAGCAAAACACTCAGGACGCCTTTTAGTCGCTACATAAAGTGCATTATTAATTTTAGATAATACAGCACACCCAGGAAGAACTCCATCATTTTCACTTGCTATTTTTTCTGCAAGAGATACATGCTCGTCTATCGTAGATTTTTTTCTAGGAATCAAATTAGAATCAGCACAAAACTTCCATTTATAAGCTAAGCTAGGGACAGGACAATCTCCAATTACTTCATAAAATCTAGAAATTTGAGATTGAGGAACTCTTATTCTCCACCCTGTTCCTGCTGAGTGCTTTATTACAACCGCTTTTACATTAAATTTATCTCTTAATTGCTCCACCAAAAATAAATTATGATTCTTTGTAAAAGACTCTGAACATAATCCAATAAACACTTGAAATGTCTTTCTCTTCCTTCTACAAGAATATCCATCATCTAAAAACCAATGCAATAAAGAAATCGGAGTTAAAACGAAATCATCTGGGACTAATTTAACGTAATCATTAGATTTAGGGTACCACCATCTACGATAAAAAGGAGTTAAACAACCATGCGTAAGAGTTTCAAACTGATATGCAGGAAATTCTTTTCCATTAAGCTTCTGATGATATAGCGTAATTTCCTGAATACACCCTATTTCGTCACGCACAAACTTAACATGGTCTCGAAATTTGTTCTTCCTACGAAACGCAGGAGCGCAAATATCACTTTCTTTATTATATATATCAAAATGAGCATCCCCTAAAAGTCCACCCTCAATTACCTGAGTAGTATATTCATTTAAAACAAACCCGTCATCAATCCTACCATGAATCACACCTTCACGCTGATTACGAACTTTTATGCCTTTACGAATTAAAGCTTGACGTGCAGAATTTGGTGTCTTCCCTCCTACAATCACCATAATATCTGGAGTTGACAACCCTTCAATAATGTATTTTTGATATAACCATTCTTTATCGTTTAGAAGATCATATTTAAAAGATTGTTTGGGAACTAATACTCTTCCATCTCGTGAACTTCGAACAAAAATCTTGTGACGTTTTAAAGCAGCTAGTACACCACCTCTATGACAACCTATAATTTTACTTATTTCTCTGCATGATAACTGTTCTACAATATATTTTTGCTCAAGCCACAATTTATCCTGAAGTTCTGGGTATTTAGACTGGGATTTCATATATTCTATCTCCAATAAAAGATAGAATATATTTCGCAGATTAACGAACTAATCCTTTATTTACAAGATTATTTAGAAGTCTTATACTCTAAAAGGTAAGACAAATGGTTTTGTGAAACATCATAAACCATCCATTCATCGTTCTGAACGCCACTATGCCCAGACAGCGCCACTACACAATGACAGCCATTTGGTGCTTTTGTATATCCGTGTCCACCACTTGCAATATGGGGATTCCCTAACGCAACGTTAGACAAGAACATAAATCCTCCCCTACCTTTTACTCCCCCAGAACCGCCAGTCCAGTAACTAGAAGAATCTCTACTCGTATACCCATCTGACTTTCGCCAATCCACCGCAAAATATGCCGCCGATCCATATAAAGCCCCGTTCTGTTGCACAGAACTTAATTCTTTAGGTAATCGTAATCCAGTGCGTAAAATACCAGAGCAATTAACCGTTCTAGTTCCATGAAATAACAAACCTACATTCGCATCCCTAAATAACTTCGTCTCATCGACAGTAATATCAGGACGAACACCACTAGGCTGAAACTTAGGCGTCTCCCTACGATCTTTCTTTTCTTTTGCAATTCTTTCTACTTGCTTATTAAACTTACTTAAATTCCCAGATTGTTTCATCACCCACATATTCAGTATTTGCATATTTCCGACCCACGAATGCCGATTAGCACTCGCTTTCGGTGCCCAATTCGATATGAATTCCCCCTGCGGTGATTTCGGATCAAGCCACCAAATATCTAAATCAAATCCTTCAAATGGATCATTTATATGTTGAACATCCTTTGTCTCAGATTTCAATGAAAATAAAGCTGATTCAAAAGCATCCAAATCCATTTGCCAAGATTGAATATTCTGGCTTGATAAAATCCAAGTAGATTCTGGTGCCCCAACAATCTTAATCTTCGGAATTCTTCCATACAAAATGCTTGTCAACTGTTTTAATTCATTATCATTAACTTGCGCCTGAGTATCATTTCCTACTTTTTGTACTCTTGTTAAAGCTGCTATTAAAATATCTCTACCTTCATCAATAGCAGACTGAGTAGGAATATGACTTCCGGCCATGCTCTTTCTAGTGTAATTAAGTGTAGCACCAGTCAATGCTCTACCAAGTTCAAGAGTTTTTTCATCTCTTGTCGGCTTAATGGCAATTTTCTTTGACTTTGTTGTTGAAGTTTTAACTGGTGTTGCTGTCGAATTCAAATTCGGCTTTGAATCATCATGAACTATTTTTTGAGCATCTGGCAGACCCGTAGTACGTCTAGCGGATGGACGCACGAGATAACAATCTTCTCCTTCTTTTGCTCGAAGAACTTGACGACCAGCTATTGTAACCCATTCTCCACGTTTATCATTTTTGCTATGAAGTTGTTTTGCGAAGAGTTGTTGTGCTTCTTCTTTGCTGTAACACTCTTGAAAAAGAAAATCAGGGCTTCCTCCTGTTCTTCCCCATTCAAAATAAGTGTACCATTTTCCATTCTTTTTTGATTTAACAACTGATGCTAAATAGAACTTATTTGAGTCAATTCCTGACTGATTAAAGCACCCTAAATCTGCTATCATGCAATTGTCAAACTCACCATCTTTAATAGCAGGAGGGCCAAAACATTCAAAATCTTCTCTTGAATGTCCAGATGGAAGTTCTTTTCTACCTAATTTGATAGCCATTTTATTTTTCGCTAATAATAAGTTTTAACAGTATCGGAAAAAATCCAATCATCAGCATTATAATCAATGCGTGTAAATGGGCAAATAGCCGTAGTTAAAGTATGATGTGGGCCATGAATCCAAGCAGAATGTATCCAAGATTTACGACGCATCCATCTTGTGCCATTGAAATATTCTTCAAACGCCTGTTTCCCACTACATGCTTCCGGTCTTTCATTAATTGCTACTACATTACGAGAACGGCATAAACAACATAAAGAACCATTTATAAGGGTTTCGCCGCATTGATCGCAAATCATTGTAATTTTATCGTTCATATTTAAATATTGTCATCCCAATCTTTGAATATAACTTGTCCACCAGCATGACAAAATGTAATTATTGTTAATCCTAATTGAGCACTCATCTTCATATTTTGATCCTTAATTAGTCGACTATCAAGCATTGCCTCATAAATATCTTCTGGATTTTTCATTTCAGCTAAAATCTTTGTCAAAAGATTTTGAACATCGCAACCAGCAGAAAAGTTTTCTATTTTTTCTTTCATTTTCTAATAGATACCACATAACGAGCGAATGTCAAGAGAATTTTTCAATTTTTCTTATAGAGATCGTTATCCCATTCTTCATAAGTTGGATTTATTACCCAAAGTTCTCCTCCATTCGACATACTAATCAGCGTGTATTTAGACTTTCTTTCAATAGTACATATTTGACCTAAATTAATAATAATTTTTTCTTTATTTTCAAGAGTAACACTAATTGGCTGATATGACATCGTTTAGCCTCGTTGTAAAATCCAAAGTGCTAACTTGTACTTGTCTCTCTTGTCTTTGAAATGCGGTCCATGAAGTTGAGACAAATTATCTTTAATATCAGCGATTTTAACTGTTCTTGCATTCAAATTTTCTTTTACTCGCAAAATATAATCCAAATAAGAATCTCCTCGTTTCCGTGTAATAATTTCAACAGAATCAACGACATCTCTATTAACACCAAAATCAAGTAAATCCGTTGTAGTAACATCTGTATCTTCAACGACATCGTGCAGCCATGCGACACATATACAATCTATATTTGTGCCCATTTGATTTGCAATTCTTTCAGGGTGAGTAATATATGGTTCTCCATCCCATCTTTTTTGAGAGCCATGTGCCCAAATCGCTATTTCTTTTGCTTTTTCTAAATCGGGCAATAATCGAACAGATGGAGAAATCACAAAACTATCGACCTGAATTTTTGGTTCATTATAAGCAATTTCGTTTTGCAACCACTGAGGATAGATCGCAATAGGATTATCAGCGTATTTAATCTGTTCTAAATATCTGCAAATAAAGTGATTCCCTAATAATTTTGAAGCGATACTAGGAGTAAATCTGTCAAAGAACAACGAACGAAAAAAATCAGCGGTATATATTGGGTTCTCTTTGAATAATCTTTCAACATCAATATTTTCAGAAAAGCTAAATCTTCCCGAACTAATAGTAATTTTAAGCCTGTTCATTTTTCGCCCCTTTGCTTGTTTTTATTGTTTTTGGTATGCCTGGAATATGAATAAACAATTCAGGATTTCTCAAAATATACCTGTATAATGCCCAGCCATGTTTTTCTATAACTATTGTAGAACCAGGAAATATCCCATGATTATTTTTAGCCAAATTTTCTGCATTTTGTACATGTTGCGCTCTAGTTTTTTGTGCTCTAGCTTTAGGTATATCTTTGAAAACATCTTTGTGTGTCACGTAATACCCCAAAAAAGACGGGTGTTTTTCTTTCAATTTTGTCGTAGTTGGCAGAAACCCATTATTGTCTTTGGTAAGTTTCTTTGCCAATTCGATTCTTTCTTTGAGAACTCTTTTTCTTCTTTTTTCAAGATCACTTTTTTGCTTAAATTTAGAAAAATAAGAGCGATGATTTCTAAGATATAAGTAAAATTTTGCATATCCCTTTCTTTTAAGGTCAGCCACTGAAGGCAAAATTCCATCTTTACCAGCAAGTTTTTTTGCTAGTTCAAGATAAGAATCCAAAACAGATTTTCTAGGAGATACTTCTTTTTTCATAACTTACTGTGTTTTCGTCGAGATCGAGTTATTAAAAAAATAGAAACCATGCTAAAACAAATGAAATTTAAACATAAAGTCCAAATAGGATTTTTAAAAACCGAACCAACAGTTGATTCAGTAAATATAGCCAGAACAAGAGAGATTACAAATACAGGACCAACTGTCTCTATATAATCACTAAAAATACTCATAATAATTTAATCTACGCCTTCAACTGAAACAGAACGTAAAGCTGTGTTTTTCACAAACGTATACCAACCTTTACCATGCAACGTGGCGTGTTGAGAATGATCCATCTCAAAATTTCGAACAAATAACCCTTTACAAGTTATTCTAATATCACCACTAATTTCGTGTATATTAGACTCTGGAGTTTCTAAAGGCAGGTCAATACTGGCTACACGCCTTCGCCGCACAACAGTACAAAAACATTCACTCTCTTTCGGTACATCCTTCTCCTTAACCGGAACTGCAAGCCACTCACCTTGTCTCAAAACTCCCTTAATATTCCTAATACTCTCAGGAATCAAAGAGATAAATGCCTCTTTCACTGTCTTAGGATTATCACATAATACAACACCAAAATATG